>Ga0065721_10003211_pt1 | contig 304058 bp, 225 predicted proteins | sample Mesricmetagenome_FD_59108 | JGI IMG/M metagenome (GOLD analysis project Ga0065721, IMG submission 59108) | Mesophilic microbial community from rice straw/compost enrichment Sample: eDNA_1 v2 (version 2) | ecosystem: Engineered > Solid waste > Grass > Composting > Bioreactor | place: USA...
TCGAGGCTTTTCGTTCAATTCAAACGCACTACAAAAACAAAAATTGCGCCAAAGATTCATTCAACCGTTTACACCATCATTGCGAACAGGCGGCCAAGCTCCCTTCTCCTGCTTGCGCCAGAAGGGTTGGGGATGAGGGCCTTTAGCATTTTCACCACGCGAGGCACTGAGGCACTGAGTTTTGATAAAGTTTTTCGAAGCGTTTTGTAGAGATAAACCGCACTACAAAGATAAAGATTTACACCAAATACTCTCCCAACCGTTTACACCATCATTGCGAACAGGCGGCTATGCTCCTTTCTCCTGCTTGCGCCAGAAGGGTTGGGGATGAGGGCCTTTAGCATTTTCACCACGCGAGGCACTGAGGCACTGAGTTTTGATAAATTTTTTTCGAGGCTTTTCGTTCAATTCAAACGCACTACAAAAACAAAAATTGCGCCAAAGATTCATTCAACCGTTTACACCATCATTGCGAACAGGAAGCTCCCTTCCCCTCCTTTTATCTCTCAGTGACTCAGTGCCTCAGTGGTAAATAGTTAGAGTCACAGAGCCGCAGAGTTTTTTAGAGAGAATATCGGCACCTCTACGTTACGAATAGAATGAAGTTTGTCTGTAAGCATGCAAGGCTTGAAGCTCCCATCCCCTCCCTTATATCTCTCAGTGACTCAGTGCCTCAGTGGTAAAACCTGTCTCAGTGACTCAGTGGTAAATAGTTAAGATCGGCCATACTCCCAAAAATCCGGGATTGACATCACGCGCTTTTTGGTTTATAAAATGAATGAATCATTCATTCATTTTATAAGAGGTTGCATATGCCACGACCGAATATGAGCGAAGTGCAGCGAGCGGCCATCCTTGCGGGAGCGCGGCAGGCCTTTGCGCGCAAAGGCGAGTCAGCGACCATGGCCGATGTGGCGGCGGCGGCCGGAGTAAGCCAAGGCTTGGCCTACCGTTACTTCAACAGCAAAGAAGAGATCTACCGCGCCCTGCTCAGCCAAGCGATCGCCCAAGCTGAACAGGCCACCGCGCCCGAGCCAGATCCGCAAGCCACGCCCGGCCAGCGTTTGCGCTGGCTGATCACGCGGATCGTCGCGTATCGCCGCGATCATATTGAGCTGTTTCAGCTGCTCGATATGGTGATGAACGCCGAAGAGTCATCGGACGACATCAGCGAGGAGATTCGTCGGCGCGGCGAAGCCTTCGCGACCCAGCTGCGCGCGCTGATCGTAGCTGGTCAGGCGACGGGCGAGGTGGCGGCGGGTGACCCCGATCAGTTGACGGTCGCTCTCTTGGCAAGCCTAGAGGGCTTAACGCGCTTTGGAGTACATCATCCCGAGCATTTTCGCAAACACTGTCCCGATCCGGAGATCTTACTGCGCATGCTGCTGCCATAACAAGGAGAAAAGGAATGCGAGCCAAAGGCATCAATTACGATACTGGATTTCTGAACCGTGGTGTGACTAGCCGCCCCAGCTTCGAGCCGAGCGTGGTGCGGCGCGAACTGCAGATCATTCGCGACGATCTGCATTGCAATGCGGTGCGGGTCACGGGCGGCGATGTTGATCGCCTCGAACTGGCGGCGAAGATCGCGGCCGAGCTTGGGCTGGAGATTTGGTTTTCGCCTTTCACCTGCGATCTGAGCTTCGATGAGATGCGCGACCTGCTGCTCGATTGCGCCGAGCGAGCCGAGCGCTTGCGGCAGAGCGGCGCCGAAGTGGTGTTGGTACTAGGAGCCGAGATCAGCCTGCTGAACCGAGGCTTCTTGCCGGGCGAGGCCCTTCACGAGCGACTCGCGCTTTTGGGCGATCCGATGCGCCTGCGCCAAGAGCTGCCCAAGATTCCGCCGCTGATCAACCAGTTTTTCGCCACAACCGTGCCGCTGGTGCGTGAGCGCTTTAAAGGCAAGCTGAGCTACGCCGCTATGCCCTTCGAGAACGTGGATTGGACGCTGTTCGACATCATGTCGCTGGATATGTACCGCTCGGCCCAAGTCGCCGACCGCTTCGCCGATGGGATCCGCACCCTGGTGGCGCAGGGCAAGCCCTTGGCGATCACCGAGTTCGGGTCGGCCAGCTTCACGGGCGCGGCCGATCTTGGGGCGAGCGCTATCGATGTGGTCGAGTGGGACAACGAGACGGTGCAGCCGATCGGCTTGAAGGGCGAGTTTGTGCGCAACGAGCGCGAGCAGGCCGAGTACCTGCGCGAGCTGCTCGAACTGTTCGATGCGGCCGGGGTCGACAGCTGCTTTGTCTACACCTTTGTGCTCTACCAAATGCCCACCGCGAGCCGCCCGCTGTCGACCTCGATCTGGCCTCGTATGGCGTGGTGAAGGTCTATGAGCAGCGCAACGGAACGCGCTACCCCGATATGGCTTGGGAGCCAAAGCTGGCCTTCGATACCCTAGCCGCCTACTACGCCCGCTAAATCGACACGCTTGTCAGTGTGTACCTGCTTTTCGATATAACTCTGGCGGCGGCATCTCTACCCCAAAGAAGACTCCTAGCGCGTCCGCCTTCGGCTATCAACACCTTGCACCAAAACCAGAGAGCGCTACCCTTTCGCTGCCTTCGCTGAGAGCAGTGTATGGAGTTCGCTGTTTTAAACGCTGCTTTTCAATGCTAGGCCAGCGCTATACAACGCGCTCAATGGCCTGCTCATAAGCGACCTCTGAAAAGGTTAGGACTCTGATAGCCGTAGGCGGACGCGGTAAAAGCCCAAATGTTTGGACAAACCCTATCCGCCAAAAAAAGACCTAGCAGCAGTTCGCAAGCGTCCCACTGCTAGGTCTTGAAATGAATGTGAAGCCGTTTTTTAGGGCAGGCGCAGGAACTTCTGCTTGGCGAGGTAGGCGTTAAAGACTGCTTGGCCGCTCAGCAGCACAGCCACAAAAACGCGCTTCAGCAGCGGCTGATCGCGCCAATCACGCACAAGGCGATAGCCCAGATACAGGCTCGCGAGCAGGTTCAACCAGAAGAAACGGCGTTGCGGGGCCAGCTTCGCCAGCGGGATGCAGGGATCGCTCAGGCCGCGCGCCAAAAGCACAGCCAGATTGATCAGGCTGGCGCCGCCCAACAGGGCCAGCTTGTCGGCATCGTTGCGCCAGAGCGACAGCACGCGCCGCCAGTCGCGCCACAGACCGACCACGCTGACGATAAAGCCCGCCAAGAGGCTGAGCGCGCCAAAGCCCAACATGCCGCGATTGATCAGGTTCGAATCGCTGGGCGCCACCCGCACCAGATCCGAGATCACGCCTTGCGACATAGCGACCACTTTGCCGTCGCCATCGGTGATAAAGCGGATGCGGCAGCTATCCCAGCCCGCTTTATCGGCCATCGAATCCTTGGGGGAACAGCGCTCGTAGAAATAGGGCGCGGTCTCGACATAGTCGCTATCGAGGCCCATATTCGGCATTCTGACCCGAATGCTGCCATCGGGATTGGCGCTCACATGGGCGTCGCTCTGCACGGTGTTGTAGAGCATGCGCGCAAAGTTGGAATCGACCAGCCGCGCCATGCGATAGCTGCCAGCGACTTCCCTGCTGTGCTGCAGGCTCGGGTTAGCGACCGGATCGGTGAAGGTTCCGCCGATCAGCAGCTTGATCAAGGCCAGACGCGCGCCGCCCGTTTCGCCCGCCACATTGGTCAACATGCAGACTCCAAAGTTCTGCTCGGGCACCATCGAGACCAGCGCGCTGAAGCCGTTGGTGTTGCCGCCGTGCTCAAGCACGCAATGCGGGCCTGCAAAGCGCTCCCAGAAGCCATGGGCGTTGCCGGGCAAAAGCGGATCGTGCGTGAAGGCCACCTTGTGCATCTGCTCGAGCGTTTCGGGCTTGTTGAACAGGCGCAGGCCGCTGCTGCCATCGCGGTCGAGATGAGCGATCAGAAAGCGCGCCAAGTCGCTCGCGGTCGAGGTCATCGAGCCAGCGGGCATATCGTTGATGTAGAAGTTGGGCAGAGCCTTCCAGCGCTTACCAGCTTTGGCATAGCCGCGAGCGCGCTGCTCTAGCACGCCCTCGATCTGGTCGTAGCGCGGCGAGAAGTAGGAGCGCTGCATACCGAGCGGCTCAAAAATATGCTGCTTGATATACTCCTCAAAGGGCTGGCCCGAGACACGCTGCACGATCAGTCCGGCCAAACTGGTGCTAAAGTTGGAATAGGCGATGGTCGTGCCAGGGCGATAGATCTGCTTGGGCTGGTGTTTCGGCCCCAGATACTCTTCAAGCGCCAGCAACTGATTAGGATCGGTCACCATCAAGCCTTCGAGCCGCTCCTCGAAGCCAGCCGTATGCGTCATCAGATGCAGCATAGTGACTGGCTCGTCGTAGCGCAGCTTCAGGTAGTCGTCGGGCAAATAGCGCCTTATATCGCTGTGCAGATCGAGCTTGCCCTGCTCGACCAGCTGCATCACAGCCGTCCAGGTGAACAGCTTCGATACCGAGCCCGGCTCCAAGAAGGTGTGCTCGGCATCAATCGGCTTCTTGAGCTCGAGATCGGCATAGCCATAACCCTTGGCAAAGATGATTTTGCCATCTTTGACCACGGCTACGCTGATGCCCGGTACATCGCGCTCGACATACTCGGCCATCAAGCGGTCGATATGCTGCTCCAGGGCAGACAATAAAATTCCAGAAGGCGTCGTTGCGTTTGGATTATCTGCAAGACCTTGCGGCATTGTAAGCGTCATACTCTATCCTAAAAAAGCTATTCCTCACCTTTGACCATTGTACCAAAGGTGAGGAATAAACTTAAAACGATCTCTGCAGATCTGACTCACATCATCTAAGCATCAAGGATTTTCAGTTACTTCACAAGTATTACCCGCTTCAGGGCGACAATATGCCTCGAATGACTGAATGCCGCGCCATGGTTGTAGCAAACTTGGATCGGCCCGAAATAGGCCATCGTGCAAGACTTGATCGCTCAAAATAATGCTACTTGGCCGCCATTCAGGCTGAAGATCAGGTTGCTGTCGCCCATATTGCAGCAAAATCAAGCCCTTGTCAGCATAGATAATGCTTTGGGTGTACCAAGATGCGCCGCCAACAGTAGCAAGAATATGCGAAGGTTCGCCAAGAGTGCTCTGGGCATCTGCCAAGCTAAAAGGAAGCAAGCGAACTGGCTCGCTCACTGAAGGGTCAGGATGGAAGCTCCAGAGGTTGATATGGATCGCATAGACTGTTTGGTTGAGCTGATAGCTTGTTGACGCAACAGATTCGCCTATTACCCATGATTGTTGCAGTACAGCAGGAGGCGAACCTTGGCGATCAAAATAGATAATTCCGCCTAGGTTAAAACCTTTACCGCCATCTAGCCAATTCCAAGTTAAGGCATCAGGGTAATCTTTTGGATCAAATCCATGGGTGCCGATGGCATCACGGGCAGAGGTCACCGTCACAGATGAAGGGTCGACCAAGGGATGTTGTTTCAATAGTTCTATCGCCTCTGAGACTTTGGTTTTTCCGGGAGTAATGCCAGCCCAACATGCTGCGCGACAGCTTTGGTCGTGGAGCCAAGCCGCCCAATCAGCCTCCCACTGCTCTTGATCTAGGGTTTGAAGCAGCTCAGATGGCGATGGCTGCACTGTTTGCTTAGCTTGGGGCGTTGGCAAACTTACAGCTGAAGCTGATAGCTCGCTCAATTTAAGCAGTTCCAGATCGCTAGAACCATTATCTGCAATTACAACGTCTCCATCAGCACTGATTGCGATTCCCCAAGCTGTATATATTTGAGCAGAGCTCCCCGGTTCCCACGAATGAGCTTTAGGCCACCACATGCCAACTAACACTCCATCTGGAGTAAAGATCTGAACTCGGTTATTAGGCTGGCTTTCGACAATATAGAGCAAGCCATTTGGAGCGATCGCAATTCCTTCAGGCCTAGTAAAACGGCCCGGGGAATGCCCTTCCGAGCCCCAAGCTGCGAGCAATTTTCCGCTTGGATCAAACTTCTTAATCCGGTTATTTACACTATCTGCAATATAAACCATGCCTTCATGGTCGATGGCGATCCATGGCGAACCATCGACCTCAAAAGCATCATCCTCTATCTTAGTGTTCCAGCTAGCGATAGGTCTGCCCTCTGGATCAAAGACAGCTATACGTCCACCGAATTCATCAGTTAGATAGATATTCCCGTTGGGCGCAACCGCGATATGACGGCTCTTCAGATTCTCGACAAATAGCACTTGTTGACCATCGGGGAGAATCCGCACAACCTGTTCACCCTGGCTAGTGACCGCAAGCAGAGCGCCAGTCTGCTCGAGCGCAAGATCCAGAAAGAGGCTCGCATATTTGTCATCAGGATTGGGCTCGCTGTAGGTATTGGTGATTCGCTCTAGAAGAGTGCCATTTTTATCAAGTTTCAGTATTGAGGCCTCGTTGTGAGAATCGCTTACAAAAAAGCTGTCGACACCATCCCACACCATATCAAAGGGGGTATAGCCATCCCAAGAGGCTTGATGCTCAAGCGTATAAGTAGGTGTCTGGATCGGTGCAAGGCCCAAAAAGGTCGCAAGCTCAACATCGACCTCGCTGCGAATCCGGCCGTAGCGCACGGTTACATACAAAGCCTGCTCTTGAGCAGGATTTTCAGTCGCTCGGCGGTAAAAGCTAGCCGGACCAAACTCAGCATCGAGCGTCCAGCCCAAACTGAGCAAGGTCTGTTTATAAAAATCTCGAACCGTCAGATAATGATCGCTCGGCTCCTGAGAGGTTTGAATCGTTATAACTTGTACATCACCAACGATTTGGCTTGGGTCGAGGCTAAGTTCTTCGGGGCTGCGGCGAAAGAGCGAAAAGTCTTTTGCACCTGGATAAGCGGGGATATTCGGTAACACAAAGGAATAGCCTGAAGGAGAGTCTGTACTTGTTTCAACTGAGCCGTTCTGATCAGGAATACCACATGCGATCAGGCAAAGGCTTAGGCTAAACGACAAAGCGGCCTTCCAAAAAGCACGAAAACGACTGGTCCTCATCGTTACGCTCTTCCTATTTCATTGGCACGAGCTTGAATCACAATAGCGCGAGGGGTTGTTATTGAATGACAATACGTGCAAAAAGATCCTTTTGTTCCCGTGTTGCTTGATGGTAGCAAATCCGATGACTTTATTTCTTTTTGGCCTTTGGCAAATGCGAGTATATACGTCTTTGAGCGGATTTGGTACAAGCGCCTAGCACACTGCTGTCAGATCAATCCTCGTCTGTCTGTTGGCTTCGACAGGCAGGGTGTTCTGTACTAACTTCCCAACCATCAACCTTTCAGCAGCAAGCAGCAAGAAGGTTTCAAGTGGCTATTCGCATTGAAAGGCAGTGTTTGAACCTGCTGGGTGCTTGCACCCGGCAGGTTACAACGAAGGCAGCGAACACAGCGACGCGCGACAACACGAATGGAAGGATAGGATGTTGATAGCCGTAGGCGGACGCGCTAGAAGTCGAATGGAGGGTAGAGACGCCTCCGCCAATCTAAAACAAAATAGCCGCTGAAGCAGATGCCATCGCTCAGAAAGCATACGATCTCAAGCTAGTTCAAGCGCTACTCCCAATACTCTTCCCAGTTTTCGGCGAAGGCTTGTTTGAGCCGTTCCAGATAGGCATTGGTTTTGATCTTGGCCATCCAAAGGTCCGATCCGCCCGTGCCGCCTTTGCAGATCACGCCCTCGGCGACGCCATATTTGCCGCGCCGCACATCTTCAATAAACTGGCCCGTTAGTCTGCCACGATAGACCACCCGCGCGATTGGCAGCTCGGCGAAATCGCTCACAAACTGCTCTGGCCCAATCATGCCAAATGGCTCGACAAGCAGATCAAAGAGGCGCAGCTCTTTGGCTTCGGCTTCGCGATGCAAGCCAGCGAAAGAGTTTGGTCCAAGAAACTCGGTGAAGGCTTTGCAGGCTTGGTAGTCGCGGTAGTTGGGGTGCTCGCGCAAGATCCGGTCTAGGTCATCAGCGAGAGTGGCATAGAATAGCTCGACACATGCGCGCAGATGGGCGTGCCTGCGCCCGAACTGCTCGATCCCCTCGGCAGTGAGGTTAAAGCTATCGCGGCGCGTGCCAAAGGCATGCCAGCCAAAATCGCGGTCCCAGTCCCAATGCAGATTGGTGCCATCGTACTTTTCAAACGCGATACAGCGGGCGTTGGGTGCATTGCGGCTATCGGGAATTTTTGGGTAGTGCAGCATAGTTCGATCAGCAGTTCAGAAATAGCTCAAGTTTCAAAAATATTCGCTTGTAGCGCTCGCACTCGCTCAGCGATTGAGCATCAAAATAGTCATCAGCAGAACCATCATTAGCACAATCGCCACAAGCACAAGCAGCACAATGGTCGATCCGATCCGAGCGGGCAAGGAAAGCGGTTTAGCAAACAGCCAAAAAAGCACACCACTGGCGATCCACAAGACGATATCGAGGATTCCCGCGATCAGCACCGCGCGCTCGCCAGCGGCAACCGTGGGACCAGCGCTCACAATAACGATCAGATTGCCGACAACAGCCAAACCCACAGCACCTACAAAACAAGCCAAGGCCAGTAAGAAGAGCTTCATACACCTCGCCGCTTCTTTTCACATCGACTCGATAGGCAGTTAGCGCTCAACAAAGGCATCGAGGAAGGAGCGCCTCCAAACAAAGCAGCCTAACAACTCAAAATCAGGTGGAGTTGTTAGGCCGCCCGCTTGCCCGCGCGTATGGATCAGCGTTTCATCGAGGTCGAGGATAAGCAGTTTTCGTCGATCCATAGCGCTCATAGGTTTGTCTTAGTCGATCAGCGATTTCCACATCAAGATATCGGGTTTGCGCTTGCCATTGGCGTTCGGGATCACCCCAATGATCCCGTATCCGCATTTTTGATAGAACTCGAAGGGGTGATTGCGTAGATTACGCACCGCTTTGATCTGATCGGGCAGATTTTGCGGAGTCAGATCGACCTGCGAGAGGCTGGTCATAAAGAGCTCATCATCGGTGCCCAACATTATCCCGATAATGCCTCTTTCTTTAGCACGCCGCTCCAGTTCAGCGACTAACTGGCGACCGATGCCTTTGCCTTGGGCATCGCTACGCACCACCAAGGGGTGTAACTCCCAAGTAAGCTCGTAGCTCGGGCGCAGACCAACCCAGCCCAATAGCTCACCATCTGCGCAAATACCCAGACAGATGTAGTCGGGGTTGATACACTCGGCAACCTCTTGTTTGGCGCTCTCTAGATCGGGCCAAGCATCGTGGCCCTTCTGGATAAAGGCCTTCCAAAGGATCTCAGCCGCCGCCAGCTGATACTCTGGCGAATCTGCTAGATTACAAAAGGTATAATTCATTACAGCCTCACTGATCACAAAGAGCACATCAGCTGCAATTATACGTTGAAACTTTTAGCCCACTAAGGGCGAGTAATCCTCACGCACAAATACCATAAATTGGCGGAAAGCGCGCATACCTTCTGATGGCGGCCAAGCGAAGCGCTGAATCCGATCGAGACCCTCTTGCCACTTCTCGTTGTTGAGCCAGCAATCGCCGACAACTTCTTGATCGCTTCGGCAAGCGGCAAATACTTTGCTCCAATAGATCGTTCCCGAAAGCTCTTGATCGGCAAACAAGGGAATAAGCTGCTGATAAGGTGGCTCTTCGCTCAAACCATCACGAACAGCGCTGGCATCTACTTCGTTACCGACTGTCTGCAGCGGACTCGCAAAGACCTTCCATTTGACGGTTTTCCCGCCACTGGTCGCGCTAAACTCGTCAGTATAGACTTCGGCCGAAGCGTGTTGGGGTGCCAAAAAGGCAGTCAAAACGATAAAGGTGCTGTAAAGCCAATTGCTTAAAGCGCTAACACTGGCCTCTACAACATCATCTCCAAAGCCCAAAAGAGTATCAATCATTTCATCGGGCCAAGAGACATGACTGCCTTCTACCGCCAAGGTAACCTGCACACCCAGATCACTTTCGAAAATATGAACCGGAAAGACTTTGAGGGTTAAAGCAAGCGGAGGAATATGCAAGCTATCATCAGATACACTGTGAGGAACACCATGCTGCTCTAACAAGTGGGCGAACAATTGGATAAGCGGATCTGACATTGCCTGCTCCTAGCGCTAATATCGCTTATATCAACTCAATTTCCTGCGTCCGAAATTTCAAATGTGAAACGACATTATACGGCTCATAAGCAAACGGGGCAATAGCGATATACAAGCTCGCAGGCTATTCTAATAACTTTCCAAGCTTTAAAACGAATGATATAGTTGATTAAGAAACTGACTTCTAAGCACCTGTTGGTCTGCTTATACTTCGTTATGGAGATCAAAGATGTCGCGTTACTTTACACACTTTTGGTCCAACGACACTATAAAAAACCATAAAGATTGGGAAGGTCTGCCTTTAGACCATACAGCAGGAGATGATTTTCTAACACGAGGCGTTAAAACGGGCGATATTGTCTACATCGTTACCATTCTCAGAGGGCAGTTATATGTGCTGGCAAGGATGGTAGTAGCGCAGATCTGTGGCCCAGAAGAGGCTGCGGCGATCTTGCAGGAAGACCCTCAAGAGTTAAGCTACGCTTCGGATCACGTTATCGCTCAATCCTGTACGCCCATGAACTCGAACCTGCGCATTCCCGCAGACATCACAAAAACGCTGCTTTTTCTCGAAAACGGCCAGACGACCGGGCCGACCTTCAAATATCCAAACTATCTCGACAATCAGTCCTTTGCGGGCGTGCGAGAGCTAACCGCAGCATCGGCGGCCCAACTCGATACCTTCCTGCCCGAGTACGAGCCGGGCACTGCGCCACTTGCGCAACTCGAAGCGCCCTTCGCCCTGCCCGAAGAGCTATCCGAGGACGACAGTTACCCCGAAGCTGCCAAAAAGCAGATCAGCGTCAATGCCTTCGAGCACAACAGCATAGCGCGCGGCAAATGCCTACAACACTATGGCTATAACTGCTCGGTCTGCGGCTTCAATTTCGAAGCGATCTTTGGCAAAATCGGGCACAACTACATCCATGTCCACCATATCGTGCCGCTAAACGAGATCGACGAGAGCTATATGCTCGATCCAATCGAAGATCTCCGCCCGATCTGCCCCAACTGCCATGCCATGATCCATCAAAAACAGCCCGCCTACACCATCGAGGAATTAAAGGAGCTGTTGGGGAAATAGTTTAGCCGAGCAATCAATCTAACCGAGCATCAACGAACAGTCCATTTTAGGGCTACCCTATCCAATCAGTTCAACGCTCTGGCGGAGAGCTCCTAACCTCCCATTCGGCTTCTAGCGCGTCCGCCTTCGGCTATCAACATCCTTTGCCTACATTCGGGCTGTCTGGTGTGCCCGGAAAGCGCCCCCAAACACACAAACGGATCCGCCTTGAGGAGATTAGCCTGAATTCAAGGCTAATCTCCTTGCTTTTGCATCGCCTCAAAGAGATCTTCTTCACTGGGAGCAATCGGCGTTCTACGGCGCCAATCAAAAGCAAAGACCACCAAACAAACTCAAGGCGGGAGGTATCTCCCGTCTGTTTTCACGAATTTTATGTCAACCTAAATGCTCAGCGCTCCACGTTTTAGAGTCTCTGAATTCGCCCTACTGAAGCCACTAGCTCCACTGTAAACGCAACTAAGCTTGTTTATAGCTCTCAGATCCCTTACACACTATCGCCCCAGATAACTCGCTCAAACAAACAGACGCTGAGATAAGGCGCTTTTAGCTTTCGCTGGCTACAAGCTCGCTGCTAAGCTCAGCTTGCTTTTGCAGACGCAACTGTTGCCAGACCCTTCCGATCAGAGCGAGCGAAACCCAAAAGAAGAAAAGCGCGTCAACCACATGGAAGGCACGCAGAATAATTAGGCCAAAACGCGGCATGGTTTCTAAAAAGATGTATTGAAGAGCTAACAAAAGGAAGAGCAGGCCGCCAAGGCCTTGGATTCGCCAAGGTAAGCCGGTGCCAAGCCCAACTAGGCAGGCGAGGATGATCAGCAGCTCGATCGTATGGGCGAACGAACGGTGAAGCGGCCAGTAGGAGGCGTGCACCGTTACAGCGGCCCCCGCCAAGAAGACCTGAATAACAACCGAAAGCGCGATCAAACAGGCCAGCACGATGTAGAGATAGCGAAAAGCTAAGCGCCACTTTGGAAGCGGCTTGACAAACGGTGCAGTTTGAATAGAGCTCTCTGAATTCACCTTTCACTCCTTGTGTTTCAAGCGCAAGCAAGCTATTTGCGTGCTCGGATCAATTGGGCGCACAAGCCGACCAAGGCGCCCCAAATGCTATTCGTCAACAACAGCATCACAATGGCGATCGGGTGGCTCATAGGGCCGCTCGCTTGGCCATCAACGAGAGGAGAAAGCAGTGCACCGATCAGAATAGCGAACAGACCGTAAATCGCGCCGGTAGCAGTAAGGGTCAAGAGCGGTTCGCGCACCTTACTCAACAGCATGGCGCCCAGCCACACCAACGAGATCAAAACAATCACCAACAGTGGCCCAAGGGGTCGGCCGAGCAAATCCATCAGCCCGCTAAGGTTAACGACCGGCCAAACTAAGGCCAGCGCACCAAGGCCAATAACCAAAGGCCAGTGCAATCGTTTTAAGCTATCCATCAAAAACTCCTTTTGCAACGTTCTGTTGGCTGTGATGATAGCTGGGGCGAACAGTTTGCGCATCGGAGTAGCAACGCTACTTGTTGTCGTCATTTGTTGACAAGCATATACGTTCCAAAGCGACAGCTTGATAGCTGCGAAACGATAGACAGAGCGGGGATTGCTTGTTAGACTAGAACTATGCAAAAGCGAGAGGATTATAACGCTAAAATAAGTTCAGAGGAACAGGTTCCAGCCTGGCTGCTCGATACACTCTTAGGCCTCATAGTGACCCTAGTGCTAACCTTGGTGATCAGCAGCCGACAAGGAGGGTCGCGCCCGCCAGATCTTTTAGCCTACTCCTTTGCGGTCTGTTTTGGCAGCCTTATGCTCTTGCGACGTCGCTTCCCAGTCGGCGTTCTCATCACCACAAAGCTGCTACTGTTTGCCTACTATAGCTTCAGCTATCCAGCGATCGGCGTGGCCCTGCCAGTAGTAGCCGCACTCTTCTCGGCAGCCGAACGCGGCCATATCCGCGCGGCGATTCTGGTCAGCTTCATTTTGGTCTGCGTCTCGACCTTCTTTCGGCTGCGCGATGGCGAATCGATCGCCTATCTGTTGGGTTATGAACTGGTCTCGACGGCCACCCTCTTGGCAGCCTCGATCGCACTCGGCGATAGCAGCCGCTCGCGCAAGGCCCTGCGCGCCGAGCAGGCCCATACGGCCCAACTGATCGCCCAAGAGCATGCCTATCGTGCCGAACAGCGCATTCAGAGCGAACGTGTGCGTATGGCGCGCGAACTGCACGACACCATCGGGCACAGCATCTCGGTCATCTCGCTGCAGGCCGATGTCGCCAGAGAAGCGCTCTATAACAAACCCGAACAAGCCCGCCAAGCGCTCGGGCATATTCGCACAGCCTGCACAGCGACCATGCGCGAACTGCGCACCTTGCTGAAGGTATTGCGCACACCCGGCGATCAACAGGCCGACTGGTCGATCGGTTCGCTCAAGCATTTGGGCGATCTGATCGAAAACGCCAACAATAGTGGTTTGGAGGTCGATGTACAGATCGACGCAGCGCTCGAGATCGAGCGTCTGCCCGCCAGCATCGATGCGGCCGCCTATCGCATCATTCAAGAGGCGCTAACTAATAGCCTGCGTCACGCTCAAGCGAGCAAGCTCTCGCTGCGGATCGAAAGCGTCGAAGATGGGCTGCAGCTTCAGATCGTCGATAACGGCAGAGGCGCTCAAGGAGCGACCGTAATTGGAAATGGTATCAGCGGTATGCGTGAGCGTGCCCGTCTCTTGGGCGGAGACTTAACAGCCCAAGCCAGCGCTGCGGGAGGCTTTGAAGTTAGAGCCTTCCTCCCTTTAAAGGAGCTTTGAGATGATCGCTGTGGTACTGATCGATGATCAGGTCTTAGTGCGAGCTGGTCTACGTGCCCTCCTCGAGCACGATCCAGAGATCAAGATCGTTGGCGAGGCTGATAACGGTCGCAGCGGCTTGCAGCTCGTGCAAGAAAAGCGGCCCGATGTGGTGCTGATGGACATTCGCATGCCGATTATGGATGGTCTGCAGGCGACTCGTCAGATCGTCAATCAACCCGATCTGCACAACAGCAAAGTGCTTGTGCTCACCACCTTCGACGAAGACGAAGATATTCAAGAAGCGATTCGCGCTGGCGCTGCGGGCTATCTACTTAAAGATATCAGTCCAGAGGAGCTGCGGCGAGCCGTGCGCATTGTAGCGGGTGGCGAAGCGCTGCTGGCTCCTGCCATCACCCGCCGCGTAATGCAGCAGTTGGTCACCAACATAGGCTCGCTCAAACCTGAATTACTTAAAGAGCTGACCGAGCGAGAGTGCGAGATTCTGCGTCATATCGGCTTGGGCCAGTCCAACGACGAGATCGCCCAAGAGCTGGTGATCAGCCCAGCCACGGCGCGCACCTATGTCAGCCGCTTGCTCGCCAAGCTCAATGCACGCGACCGCTCTCAACTGGTAATTATCGCCTATGAGAGCGGTTTGCTTACCCCAGGCAAAAACAGCTAGACATTCCACATGTCTTAACTCTATTGATCGTGATCGCTAGAATTAGGCTGCTTCATAAAAGTTCAATCGATTGCCAAAAGGGTCGGTAATTCTACACTCTTTGTCGCCCCAAGGAGCTGTTTCAAGCCCCGGATTAGCAAAGATATAGTTTTTGGCGCTCAACTCTTGATGATACTCCTCAAGCTGAGTGGCAGCGATCCTGATCGCAACACCGGGCGCTCCATCGCCATAGTGTTCAGACAAATGCAAAACGCAACCATCTTTTGAAATTTGCAGATAGCGTGGAAGATTCTGCTCTACACCATGTTCCCAGTCGATTGTAAAGCCAAGATAATCGAGATAGAATTCTTTCGCTTTGGCGAGATCAAAAATCCGTAAAATCGGGGTGATTTGCTGAAGTGGCATAGAACTGCTCCTTTTACAGAAATAATCGTTATTTCATTATAGCACATACATTCAAATGGAAATACGCATACGCTATACTAAAAAATCGTTTAGTTAGCTTAGATAGAGGTAGCTATGCAAATCGAAGTGGTTGAGGGTGATTTGCTTGATCAGAAAGTCGAAGCGATCGTTAATCCATGGAATCGCAACCGCATTCCGTGGTGGCTGTTATTGCCTCATGGTGTCTCGGGCGCGATCAAACGGCGGGCCGGGCTTGAGCCCTTTCGCGAGCTGGCGCGCATGGGGCCGCTCGCCCTCGGCGATGCGGTCGCAACTGGCGCGGGCAAGTTGCCCTTCAAACAGATTATTCACGTTGCTAGCATCGACCTCTTTTGGAATAGCTCATCGTCAGCGGTTCAGACTTCGACCATCAATGCGCTGAAACTGGCCGAACAGCTTGGTCTAAACTCGCTGGCCTTTCCGATCCTAGGAGCAGGTTCGGGCCGCCTCTCCCCGCAAGCAGCTGAAGAGATGATGCTTCAAACCTTTGCTGATATGGACAGTTCGCTAGCAGTGAAACTGGTTCGTTACCGGCCTAACTAACTAAACATATCGCCAAGTCTTAAACTCACTCCAAAAAACTGCGTGCTTCAAGCAGACGTGCTCAGTTGTGCCCTTAACGCTCACTATACTGGATTTATGCGTTAGCAAAACCTAATCGCAGGCCAAACACCATGGCATCATCACGGCGTTTGGTCGTTCGTTCTGGCGGCAGGGCTACAATTCTACACATGGAGCACGTATGTTTAAGCGGATTGTCCTTCTATTGGTCTTATTGATGTCGGCTAGTTTTGTGCCCTCGGTCTTTGGGCAAGATGATCAACGCTGCTTCCCGGAAACGGGCCAGTGTATCAGCGGTCGGATTCGCGAGTTTTGGGAGCAGAACGGCGGTCTAGCGGTTTTCGGCTATCCAACCACTGATTTCCACGCCGAAGAGATCGAGGGCAAGCTTGTCTTAGTCCAGTGGTTCGAGCGCAATCGGCTCGAATTACACCCGGAAAACCAACGTCCTTTCGATGTGCTCTTGGGGCGTCTGGGCGTCGATCGCCTCGCACAACAGGGCATCGACTGGTTTAGCTTCCCCAAAGGCGAGCCGCAAGATGGCTGCCGCTATTTCAGCGAAACCCAACACAAGATCTGTGGCGATTTTCTGAACTACTTCCGCACTAACGGGCTTGATCTCAACCAAACGGGTGTAAGTGAAAGCGAGAGTCTGGCACTCTTTGGCATGCCGATCTCGGAAGCGACCTTTGAAACCAACCCAAGCGATGGCAAGATCTATCTGCTTCAGCACTTTGAGCGCGCTCGTTTTGAGCTACACCCCGAGATCGGGCCAAATGTCGTCTTGTTGGGTCTGTTAGGCAACGAGATTCGCCAAGCCCAGGCCGAAGCTGAGGCCGCTCCGGTGGTCGAAGAGCCTGCTGCGCCGCCGCCTCCGCCGATCCAGCCCCAAGAAGTCTTGGATGGCTATCGCAAGAAGATGCCTCAGGGCTACTGGACGGTGTCGCAAGATGGACTACGGATCTCGGCCTCGGGCTTCCAATATGTGCCCAAGATCAAGTATTCTGAGGCAGGCGATGGCTATAAATATGTGGTTTTTAGCGTCGAATTTGTCAATGATGGCTATACAAGCCGAAGCGGAAATACTGCTGCTTTTGCCAACACAGCCAGCTTCTCGCTCATCGACCTTGACAATCATGTCCACGATATCGCCTCAGCAACCTTCTCGTTGGACGATTATCTCGATGGTGGCACGGTCTATCAAGGTACCAAAGTCAGTGGACAGTTGGCCTTCCGAATCCCCAAAGACTCGGCTCCAGCTATCGTTGTCTACGATACTTCAGCCTTAATCCACTTAGATCTGCGGGTTGCACCGCACACCCAATAAGGGCTAACACGACAAGGAGGTGGACAACAAACTGTTGCCCGCCTCCTTTTCTGTCGCTTAATGAGTCGTCAGCCTACCAAGCCGCAAGTTGAGCGATGGTTATCGGGCTCTTGTTAAGGTCGTGCTGTTGTTGACTTGTAAAGCCTTGGAAGGTCTGCAACAGGCCGCTCTCAAAGCTAAACTCAAACAACTTCTGAAAGTCTCGTTGCAGCGCGAAGTAGACTAGGCCATCGTCGAGCAAAGCTAGCATCGAAAGCTGGGTCGGGAAATCCCCTTCCTGTTGAGCAGTGGCCGCCAAGGTCGCAAAACCCTGTTCAAGGCTAAATTCATCTTGATACTGTTCTAACAGGCGATAACAGGTTGTATAACGCTCTGCACCATCACCATACACTTCGCTGTAGGGTTGATCTTGAAACTCCGAGAGACGGAAGTTAGTCAAAGCAACAAAACGCTTCTGCTCTTTGGCAAAGCTCATATTCGCTCGGGCAGGCTCAAGCACGGTAACTGAACGATCAGGTTGAGTGATTAGGCTTTGGACGCTAATATTGGGCACATTCAGAATGGTTTTCTCTTGCAGAATCTGCCCCAGAGCGGGCTGATCAGGCTGATCGGCAAGCACATGATCTAACAGTTTGATGATATGCATGCTATTTTTGGCCCGCCGATAGACAGCCTGTTCGTCAGGCTCGACCATCTGAAGGTTCATAAAACAGCCAGCGCGGTTGATGCCAAAGGCTGGACAGTTTCTACCAGCCTCTTTCTGCAAAATCCGCAGCTCGTTCTGCTTTTTGAGACTAAGCTGAATCGGACGTTCGGAGATATCGAAATTCATTCCGATATATGTACGATCAGCGTGAATCACAAAACTTGTACACACTTTGTTGCTCCTAAACTATCAGCTTTCAGAGCAAAATTATAAGTCATATCAATTCCGATTACACCGTTCTAGCGAGAAAATACTCTTCAATAGGCACATCGATTGACAAAGAAAAATCCGGAAAGCGATGTGAGGGATTTAGCGCTAGGGCGCTAAATCCCTCACATCAGAAAAGAGAATTCCACTCTGCCGAAGGCCTGCGTTCAAAAGAGCGAGAGGCAATACAAACAAATCAACCGAATTTGGTATCATGCATAACATCCACCACACAAGGCATACAACAAATCTATTCACCACACGAGGCTCAGAAACACAGAGGTTTGGTCAAACCATATCCCCTGCTTGCATCTGAGCAGCCTGTCGAAGCCAACAAACTGGCACCTTTCCCCTTGACCCGACAGCAGTGCGCTACCCGCCCAGCTGTCAGGTTCTTGGGGGTTTGTCAGGCATCGGACGGCCATTTTTAGCACACTTGCCAATCAAAAGCCATCCCTATGTAGGCATGGAATGGCTTTCGTCTGTTTGGAATTCACTTGGAGCTCTACCCTAGTAGTTGCGCAAACGTGGGTCGAGTGCGTCGCGGAGGCCGTCGCCCAACAGGTTGAAGCCCAACACGTTGAGCATAATCGCCAGACCGGGGAAGAAGACCAAGTGTGGCGCGGTAAAGAGCTGGTTGCGCTCGGCGCTCAACATCGAACCCCACTCGGCCGTTGGCGGCTGCGCACCAAGGCCCAAGAAGGATAGGGCGGCCGTTTCCAAAATCGCCGCGCCGATGCCCAAGGTCGCTTGCACAATCAAGGGAGTGATAGCGTTCGGCAAAATATGGCGGAACAAGATACGTCCAGAGTCGAGACCCAAGGTGCGAGCTGCGTGAACATACTCTTCTTGCTTGGCCGAAAGCACGGTCGCGCGGATCACGCGGGCATAAGCCGGAATCGAGACAATCGCGATCGCGAGCATGGCGTTGATGAGCGATGGCCCTAACACACTTACAATCGCGATCGAGAGGATCAGCGATGGGAAGGCCAAGAGCACATCGAGCAGACGCATAATGATGTTATCCGTCCAACCGCCAATGTAGCCAGCGATCGAACCGAGGATCGAACCGACAATCAGGGCGATCGCAACAGTGATGAAACCGATTGTGAACGAGATGCGGGTACCATAAATCAGACGGCTGAAGACGTCGCGAACATTTCCGTCGATACCCAAAATATGTTGCGGTTTCTCTGAGTCACAGCCCAAGATATGGATACAGGGAGGGTCGCGCCGTTTGACGTCTTCAACCCCAATCAATACTCTGGTTGGGTCATAGGGGGCAATCAAAGGCGCAAAGATCGCAACGAGTGCTAATAACACGACAATACTCAAACCGATAACGGCCGAGCGTTGACGGAAAAAGGTGCGTACAGTTTTGCGCCAAAGGGCTTCAGGAGGTCGAACTGCGACCGCCTCAAGCGTAGGTGAGCTTGTCGTCATAATCGTAAATAGCTTTTAGAGCAAGTCGTTCGCCGCTAAAGGCAATATATAGCGTTTTGTAGCTTGAGCGTCTTGCGATACACGGAAACCGATTTGAAAACCAATAGGCTTCGCTCAAAATTCAGAGATAGTAACTCTTAGAAACGAACTGCCAGAAGTTTTTTTAGTTCAGTCGAATGCGCGGATCTAAGTACGCATAAGAGAGATCAACCAGCAGGTTTGCCAAGACATATCCGAAAGCGATCACCAAGGTAAAACCTTGAATAATAGGATAGTCACGGGCCGTAATAGCGTCGTAAAGAATACGTCCTACACCTGCGAGGTTGAAGACTGTCTCTGTTAATACAGCGCCGCTGAACACGCTACCGAGCTGCAAACCGATAATGGTTACGACGGGCAAAAGCGCATTGCGGAAGGCGTGCAGCAAGACAACCGTACGCTCGGGCAGACCTTTGGCTCGAGCTGTGCGCACATAGTCGAGGCTCAAAACTTCAATTGTGCTCGAGCGAACCATACGCGCGATGATCGCGGTTGGAATGGTTGCCAATGCCACTGCGGGCAAAATCAAGTGTTGGATTCCATCAGCAACAACTTTCCACTGACCAGTGAAGAAAGCGTTGACGATATAGAAGTTTGCAAAAAAGGAGAAGAGACCATTAAGGAAGCCGTTTTCAGGCAGGCCCCAACCAAATACTTCATAAAATGGAACCGATACAACACCTGCGCTTAAGCGTCCTGAAGGGGGCAGTTGAAACGGCGTGCCTTTTAGCACCAGCGCGAACACATACGCGAGGATCAGACCTAGCCAGAAGACTGGCATCGATACACCGACGTTTGCGACCATCATAGTACCAACATCGATGATCGAGTTGCGGCGTACAGCCGAGATGATACCAGCAGCGATGCCAACAATCGAAGCCAAGACAATCGCTGTAATACCCAATTCAAAGGTGGCGGGCAAACGCTCGATAATCAAGGTGGTGACTGGTCGCTTGTAGCGCAAGGAGTCGCCCAGATTACCTTTGACAACATCGCCTAAATAGACCCCAAATTGCACCGGTATCGGCTTATCTAAACCCTTTTCGCGAGTAAAACGTTCACAAAGCTCAGGGGTCGCCTTCTCACCAAGCATAGCTGTGCAGGGTTCGCCCGGAATCATACGCACCAAGGCGAAGGTAAGGGCTAGCACACCTAAGAGCACTGGGATCGAGACGATAATACGTTGAATAATATAACGAAACATCCGATAAACCTTACATTATCTTCGTAAGCCTAATAGCAACTTGCCATCGAAGGTCTGCACGCGCGCACCTCCGATGGCAAGAAGCTTTGGACAAGAATTCCTATTACTTAGCGTTCATGAACGAACCCCAGAGGGCTTCGAAGTAGGTGAAGTCGCCGGTGCGGCCAACGTGATAGGGGCTCGAAGCATCCCACACGTTCCAGTACGACATCACAACGTCGTTAGCGTCGAAGGCCGAGCCGTCGTGGAACTTAACGTTCTCGCGCAGCTTGCAGGTCCAGACCAACAGGTCTTCGCTCGGGGTACATTCGGTAGCCAGGCCGGGAACCGGCTTGGTGCCGCCAACCTCGTTCGACAAGAGCGACTCGCTGACGCGCTGGCAGATGCGGAACGACTCACCGTCGCTCTCGTCTGCGCAGTAGAAGCCGGTCGGCTCGGCGTTCTGCATCCACACGAAGGTGTCGCGGGCGCCGGGGGTCATCAGCTCGAAGCGCTCGTTGCCCAAGGGGCTGGTGTTAGCGTTCTCGACGTCGCCAGCGAAGGCAACAGCCGAACCACCGTGAGCGATCGGGATCATCGGAACATGCTCGCGGATAGCGTTGTTAGCAGCTACGTAGAACGGATCGCGCTCTTCGAAGGTAGCCAACGAAGCGCCTTTGCGCAGGTTCTCAACGATATCCTCGTAAGGAGTACCGAACGAAACCGAGCTAGCGCCGAAGTGGTAGTCCAAGAAGTTGGTGACTTCCGGATAGTCAGCACCCCAACCCAGCATGAACATACCTTCCAGCTTACCAGCGTTAGCGGCGTCGATGAAAGCACCCGACTCCATCACGTTGATGTTCACGTTGATGTTCAGGTTGTCCTTCAGCTGAGCCTGGATGTCCTGAGCAACCTGAGAAGGCTGGGGCAGGTAGCCACGCACAACGTCGCGGTACGACAGGTCGATATCGAAGCCATCGGGATAGCCAGCTTCAGCCAGCAGCTCGCGAGCGGCCTCAGGGTTGAACTCATACCACGGCTCACCCGAGCAGCCGTGATCCAGCGTACAGGGGGTGAAGTAGTTAGCAACCGACGAACCAGCCGGATAGAAGTTGTCGACAATGCGCTGCTTGTCGATAGCCATGGCCAGAGCCTGGCGAACCTTCTCATCCTGCAGCGGGCCGCTGGTGTTAACCAGACCCAAGTAGAAGGTGCTCAGAGCGGGGCGCTCCAGCAACTGCAGGTTCGGATCGTTCTTCACAACATCGATGTCCTCGGTACCAACGTTGTCGATACCATCGACATTGCCCGACTGCAGCTCAAGCAGACGCTGAGCAGCTTCGGTGCTCCAGCGGATAACCAGGCGCTCGAAGGCAGGCTTCTCGCCCCAGTAGTCCTCGTTGCGAACCAGCACGATGCTGTCACCACGGTTCCAGCTCTCGAACTTCCAGGGGCCGGTGCCGATCGGCTTCTCGATCAGGTCGCCGGTGCCACCGGTCGCTACGATGTACTCGCTCGGGTGAATCTGGAAAGCGGCGAAAGCCAGCTTAGCCTCGAAAGCCGGGTCGATGTTGCAGAGGGTGAACTGCACGGTGTGCGAATCGATTGCGGCGATCTCCTTGAAGATACCGGCATAGCCGTCGACATCGCAGCTCGAAACGCTAGCAACCAAGAGGTCGCCATTCTTGCTCAGGCCGCCTTGGGGGCCTGCGGGCGGGATCTCGCCGATGTCGCCAGCCGGAGTCTCGCTAGCACCTTCAGCGGGAGCCTCAGCTCCCTCAGCGGGAGCCTCGGTTGCTTCCTCGGCCGGCGCCTGAGCAGCCGGAGCCTCGGTAGCAGCAGGAGCATTTGAAGAGGTGCTGGGGGTAGTGCTACCACCACAAGCAGCCAGAATTGGCAATAGGAGCGCCATCATCAGGGCCAAGCCTGCATTGCGGCGCAGTTTCAAATACGACATAGATACTTCCTTTCAAAAGCCTTGGACTGTGTGTTTACCCAAAGGTAAACAATATTAGGAGCAGATAGAGTTCAGAACAGCCGAAAAACGTGCTTTCACTGGCGCGTGCAGCGTAGCACTCTCGAACTGTACTCTTTCTCTACTGAGAAGAGATCGTTATCTAAGTCAACTATAGAAATAATCAAATATTCTGAAACCTTTCTGGTCTTAAAGTATAGCCCCTTATCGCCCTTATTGTCAAATTTTAATAGTCTTTTGTTGTAAAATATACATTATTTGATAAACAAATTTTGAATAAACCGTTCTATTTGAAAATACCTAGAATAAGCAATTTTAGGACATATCCGGGTTTATAATCCATACTTAATCATAAAACTTAATAAAAGAGCGAGAAACAAGCAAAAAAAAAGCCGTATTAGCTTGCTAGACAAGCTTAACTTACAAGTGGCACTCAATCATTACTCATAGCTTTTTAGCCCGTCCAAACCAACGAAACACACGCCTTGTATAAGATTGATACTCTTCACCAAAAAGGCGCAAAAGATAACGTTCTTCCGGACGTATTAGCAGCAAGTGACAGGCCAAGAGCATGGGAATAAACAAGAGCAACATCCAACTCAGTTGAGCCACAAAAGTCACTCCTAGTACGAATAGAGCGGCTCCTAAATAGAGTGGATTTCGCGAGAAGGCAAACGGCCCACTTGTAATCACCTTGCTGGTAGGGCGGCCCGGATCGGTCGGCTGCTGATAGCGAGCGAATTCGCGCCGTGTTAGAACGATCAAAGCAATGCCGATCACGATCAGAAGCGAGCCTCCTATACGCAGCAAAGCGCTAGGGAGGTAGCTCAAGAGAGGGAGCGGTATAAGCCACTGAAGCAAAATGGCCGCTAAAAGAGGGGAACCGAAAACCACTTCGCCGATCTGCCACCAAGCTGTATGAGCGGCCTGAGCTGTTGGCCCCGGTTGCTTTTTCATAGCGAGACTCTCAATCTAGCATTGAAGCCCTCAATCAGTATAACCCCAAATCGCTTGAGTAGCCAGACGAAAAAGCACTGATATCCATAACAAAAAGAGCTGATTCTCAAACATTGGGCCAACTCTTATAGCAACATCTTTAGCTACTCAGCTCAGTTTAGCTTTATTATCGCTCTAGCGGCGAGTTCTTTACCCTCCATCCGTTCCTTAGCGCGTCCGCCTACGGCTACAAAGTTTCCTTCCACCCATACCAGCTGTTGAGCGCGTCGCTGCCTTCGGCGCGACCTGCTGGGTGCAAGCACCCAGCAGCTTCAAACGCTGCCTTTCGAGGTATTTCCCTGTTTTTGCGCTTTCGCGTGTTGCAAAAAGGCTAAGTCTTTAAGTGGATTTGGAATCATCCTAGATGAGTGCTTGAAATACCAGTCTAGAACAGCGCGCATGAAGGGAGAGAGTATACGCCCTTCTCCCGCAATGCGGGAGAAGGGTCGGGGATGAGGGCAGATTAGCCGCTCTGGTAGCCGGAGGCGGACGCGGTGAGGACCGAATGGGAGGTTAGGACTTCTCCGCCAAAAAAAGCAAAGCAGATAAAAGATTTACACTTTCGCGCTGTGAGAAAACCGGAGCAAGCTACGCTTCCAAACACGCTTAAGGCTGTTCGGCGCCCACCTCGGCCAAACGCTCTTAGAGATAGAGATCGTTCGGCAGACTGAAACGATAGCTGCCTGAACCAATGCTGATCTCAAGGCTGGGAGTCTGCTCTCGGACGGCGCGCATGCCTGCGACCTGCGAGAGAGGGCGGCCGCTTTCGCGCACCTGGGCCTGCGACTCGACCTTGAGGCGCACCAAAGCCTCGCAGTTAGGTGGCACAGTCACGTCTAGCTCGAAGCTATCGCGCTGCATACACCAAGCCGATGCGAGCGTGCCGTAGAGTGTCTCGAGGCTTGCCTTGGCATACGCGAGGCCGCCGCCGGGCTGGGGCTGAATCACGGCCCGCTTAAAAGCCGGCTGCTCGGGGTCGAGCTCGAGGCCCGCCGCCACCCGATAAAGCCAGTCGCCGATCGCTCCGTAGGCGTAGTGGTTGAAGGAATTCATACTGGCGTCTTGGAAGCTGCCATCGGGCTTAATCCCGTCCCAGCGCTCCCAGATGGTGGTCGCGCCCCGCTTTACAGGGTAGAGCCATGAAGGACACTCCTCTTGAGTCACAAGGCGATAGGCCAGATCGCTATAGCCAAAGCGACTCAGGACATGGCAGATCGCGGGCGTGCCCACAAAACCCGTCGTAAGGTGATAGTTGGCTTTGCGGATCTCCTCCGCCAAGCGCTGGGCCGCCAAGGGGCGCAGCTCCTCGGGCAGCAGATCGAAGTGCAGCGCCAGCACATAGGCGGTCTGGCTGTTCGGCCCGATACGCCCGGCGGGGGTCACAAACTCGTTCTGGAAGGCGCGTTTAACCGCATTGGCGAGCTCGCTGTAGCGCGAGGCATCGGCATATTTGCCCAAGACTTGGGCGGCCTGAGCCACAAGCTGGGCGCTATGCGCGAAATAGGCCGTGGCGACAAGCTCGGTATTGGTGACCGGCGTGGGGCGACGTGGATCGGTTCCGCGAAAGTCGAGCCAGTCGCCGAACTGGCTGCCCCGCCGCCAGATCAGATCTTCCTTGGATTGATTGTGCATAAAATCAACCCAAGCGCACATGCTCTGGTACTGCTCTTCAAGCAGATGCGTGTCGCCATAATAGAGGTAGATCGTCCACGGGCAGACCACGGCGGCGTCGCTCCAAGCCGCCGCGCCGTAGGCATCGGTCGGCTTACCCTGCAAGGAGCGAAACTTATTGATCACATCGGGCACAACATAGGGCACACTGCCGTCGGGCAGCTGCTCGAGCTTCAGATCGCGCAGCCAGCGCGTAAAGAAGGGCGCCACATTTTGGTTGAAGCAGGCGGTGCGAATAAACACCAGCGCATCGCCCGTCCAGCCGAGGCGTTCATCGCGCTGCGGGCAGTCGGTCGGAACATCGACAAAATTGCCCTTCTGGCTCCACACAATGTTCTCTTGCAAGCGATTGATCAGAGCATTCGAGCAGCTGAACTGGCCGGTCTGTTCCAGATCGGAATAGATCACCACGCCCGTAAATTGATCGAGGCGCGGCTGGCTGGGCAAACCTTCGAGCGCGACGTAGCGAAAGCCTTGAAAGCTGAAGTGCGGTTCAAACAGCTCGTCCTGATCTGCTAAACCCTTGAGGGTATAGCGCACTACTTGGTCGGCCGTACGCAGATTTTCCGTATAGAGATTGCCCGCTTGGTCGAGCAGCTCGGCATGGCGCAAGCTGATCGTGCTGCCCGCAGGCCCGCGCACGCGCACCCGCACCCAGCCGACCATATTCTGGCCGAAGTCGAGAATGGTTTCGCCCTTGGGCGAACGCAGGATGGCGATCGGCCGCAGCTCCTCCTTCACACGCACCAGCGGCCCGATCTGGGCTTCGAGCTGGGCGGCGGGCGGCTCAAGCTCGCGCACAGCGTACCAGTCGCTGGCGTCATAACCCGGGCGATCCCAACCATCGCGCTCTTGAAGCGCATCGTAATGCTCGCCCTTGTACAAATCGGCGAAGCGGATCGGCCCCTGGTTGGCGTGCCACGTGCGATCGCTACAGACGAGCTCAACCCGCCCCTCGGTGTAACTGAGCTGCAGCTGCAGCAGAAGTGCTAAACGATCGCCGTACAGGTTGCGGTGGCCGTGATGGCCCAGATAGCCGCGATACCAGCCATCGCCCAGCAGAGCGCCAAGCACATTTTCGCCCTCCTGAAGCAGCTCACTCACATCGTAGGTCTGGTACTGCAAGCGATATTCGTAGCTGCTCCAACCCGGCGTCAGATAGGCATCGCCGACTCGTCGTCCGTTGATATGCAGTTCATAGAGCCCTAAACTGGTGACATAGACCCGCGCACTCGCCAAGCCCGCGCCGACCTGAAAGCTACGCCGCAAGAGCGGAGCGGGCTGCGGGCGGCTGGTATCCTCATCCCAATCGGGTGTGATCCACTTAGCACGCCAGCGCTCGGGCTCTAGCAGGCCCATCTCCCAAAAAGCAGGTTCGCTCCATTCCGAAGGCTCGTCATCTTGATCCCAGACCCGCACCTGCCAGTAGTAGCGCTGGCACGCTCGCAAGGTCGGTCCGTTATAAGGCACATGCAACGACTGATCCGAGCGGACCTTTCCGCTATCCCAGACGAGTTCCAGCCCACCGCGGTTGAACTGCTCGCTGGCACACATCACCCGAATCTGATAGGCTGTCTGCCACAGATTGCGCTTCTGCTCGACAGGGCGCAAGCGCCAACTCAAACGAGGCTGCGGCCGCTCGATACCGATCGGATTGACGAGATATTCGCAAAGAAGCTTGTCAGGAAGCAGCATGGCCTAGGTTATCCTTTCAGACCAGTCGTACTAATACCTTCGACCAAATAGCGCTGGAACAGCACAAAGATGATAAAGACGGGGATCAAAGCCAAAATGCCCATCGCGAAGACGCCGCCCCAGTTGGTGACCGAGGAAGGATCGGCGAACGAGCGCAGCGCCAACGAGATGGTATAGAGTTTGGGATCGTTAAGGTAGATCAGCGGGGTCAGAAAATCGTCCCAGCTCCAGTAGAAAGCGAAGATCGCCGCAGTCACCAGCGCGGGCTTGATCAAGGGCAAGATGATCGTAAAAAAGATCCGCCCCTTGCCACAGCCATCGATCTCGGCCGCCTCATCTAATTCGATCGGAATGCCGCGAATAAACTGCACCATCATAAAAATGAAAAAGGGCGTTCCAAACATATGCGGCAGAATCAGCGGGAAGTAGGTATTGACCCAGCCGATCCGGCTGAACATGATGTATTGGGGAATGATCTGCACCTGAATCGGCAGCATCATGGTGGTCAACATCAGCGCAAACCAGACATTCTTCCAGCGAAAGGAGAGGCGCGCGAAGCCATAGGCCACCAGCGCCGAAGAAAAGACCGCCAGCACTGTGCTGAGGACGGTTATGAGCAGCGAGTTGCTAAAGTAGGTTGTGAAGCTGATGCCGCCGAAGCCGCGCCAGCCTTCGACATAGTTCTGAAAGTTCAGCTGCTCGGGAATCAACGATGAGGCTTTGGTCCAAATCTCGTCTTTGCGTTTAAACGAGCTGGCGAGCATCCAAAGCAGCGGATAGATCATTACAATGCTCAAGGCGCTCACAAAGCCATGATAGAAGACGCTGCCTAGGAGCCGCTTCAGCTGCTTGTTGCTCACCTTGGAGAGCGGCTTCGCTGTTTGAATGCTCATAACTATTTCTCTCCTGCCTCATAGAAGACCCAGAAGCGCGAAAGCTGAAACATCAAAGCGGAAACAAGCGCGATCACCAGCAACAGCACCCACGACATGGCCGCGCTATAGCCGAGATCGAAATCGCTGAAGGCGCGATTGAAGACATACAGGTTATAGAACAGAGTCGTATCGAGCGGCTTGCCACTGGTGATGACATAGGCTTGCGTAAAGGTCATAAAGCCATAGATCAGCTGCATCACAAGATTGAAAAAGATGACTGGGCTGAGCAGTGGCAGGGTGATCCGAAAGAACTTGGCAAACAGGTCAGCGCCGTCGATCTCTGCGGCTTCGTAATATTCGCTAGGTATCTGTTTTAAGCCCGCCAAGAAAATCAACATGGGCGAGCCGAACTGCCAAACCGCCAGCAGAATCAGCGTCCAAATCGCCGTGCGAGGATCACCCAGCCACGGGCGAGTCGGCAGATCGACCGCACGGAGCATGGCATTGATCAGACCTTGATTGCCGAAGATCTGCTGCCACATCACCGATACCGCAACGCTGCCGCCCACAATCGACGGAGCGTAATACAGAGCGCGATAGATCCCGACCAAGCGGCGTCCTCGCATCAAGAGCATGGCGACGGCCAACGCAAAGATCAGCTTGAGCGGCACCGAGGTAAAGGCAAAATAGAGCGTCGCCTTCACCGCTCGCCAGTAGCGCGGATCTTTGAAAAACATGGTTTCAAAGTTTTTCAGACCGATCCAGTTTGGCTGACCAGACAAAATATCGTAGTCCGTGAAACTCAAGATCAAGGAAGCGGCGATCGGAAAGAAGGTGAAGCCAAAAAAGCCGATCAACCAAGGGGCAATGAAGAGATAACCGATCCAGTTGTCTCTGCGACGCCGCTTACTAAGCTTTTTGAGCACAGCTCCCTTACTCGGAAGCGCCCGTTGTTCAATGTTTTCCAAGCTGTACCTCATATCAAATCCGCTTGTTCTCAATATATGTTGGCGGAGAGGTCCCAACCTTCCATTCCGCTTCTAGCGCGTCCGCCTTCGGCTATCAACATCCTTTCCAAACATTCGGCTTCTCATCTGCCTGCGCCCAAGCGCTGCCTGAAAAGCCAAAAGCAAGCGTGCAGATTTGGTATCACTGACTGCAGCGGAACATCCCGCCTAAAGGGGATCGTAGCCGCCTGCGCCAGATCTACGATCCCCTTCAACTAACCCCTCGTTAGTTATTGGCCGCCAAGATCTCATTGGCCTTTTCGCGCAAGAGGGCCGCGCCTTCTTGCGGCGAGAGCATGCCGTAGCGAATCGGGTCGCTGAATTCGGGATAGTAGATATTGGTGCGGATCTCTTCGACGCCAACCGGATCGGGGATAACCGAATAGGGCGCTGAATCTTTCGCCAAACGTGCGAGGTAGTCGTAGATGGCCTGTTGGGCGGGTTGGGCATCTGCGCTCAGAGCCTCCAGCACCTTGGTATTGATCGGCACGCCGCGCTCGGCATTCAAGACTTTGTTGGCTTCGATGCTATTGGTGAAGAAGTTAATGAACTTGACGGCCTCCTCAGGCTGCTTGGAGGTAGCCGTGACCGCTACAAATTGGCTGGGACGAATGGCGGTGCCCTGCTTCATACCAGCGATACGAGGAATGGGCAGAATCTTGAAGCGTCGATTTTCGCCAGCAGCGCCCCACAGCGCGACCAACTGGTTCGAACCGGCCAACCAGTCCATGGCCGCCTGACCCGAGACGATAAATTGGCTCTCTGGGCCTTGGCTCGCCACCTCAGTCTCTTCAGCCAAGGTCGGAATCGCTCCCGCCTCTTGCAGACGCAGAATCATCTGCATATGATCGACCAGCGGCTTATCGTCGCTGTAGCCCAACGATTTGCGATCACTTGAGTAGAGCTCTTGGCCCGCGCTGGCATAGATGATGCGCCAGAGGTCGATGTGGTGCAGATACATTCCGAAGCCCCAGATGCCGAGCTTCTCGTGCAGCTCAAGCGCCAACGCTTCGAAGTCGCTCCAAGTCCAAGTATCCTCTGGTGCCGCAATGCCCGCCTTATCGAAGGCATCGAGGTCGATCACAATGCCATTGGCATTAGAGCCAGCGCTTACGCCATAGATCTTGCCATCGATCTTGCCATGATTCTGCAAAGTCTCGGGGATATCGCTGAAATCCAAGCTTCCGGCCGCAACATATTCGTCGAGCGGCTGGAGGAAGCCTTTCTGGGCCCATTCCACCAAGGTCGATGAACCGTGTTGCATCACATCGGGCAAGCCGCCGCCCGCCGCCTGGGTGGTCATCTTCGTCCAATACTCATCGAAGCCGAGCGGCTCGTACGAGAAGCTAACGTTGGGGTTCTCCTCTTCGAACATATGAATCACTTGGGTCGTGATATCTGCTCGAAGCTGGCCGCCCCACCACACAAAGCGCAGATCAACCGCTTGGGCCGCTTCTTGGGTCGGAGCCGCGCTCGGTTCTGCTGGAGCCCCGGTGGGAGCTGCAGTTGGTGCTGCTGGTGCATCAGTCGTTGGCCCCGCAGCCTGCTCAGGAGCCGTGGTTGGTGCCGCCGCTGGAGCTGCTCCGCCACAAGCCGCTAAAAACGCACCCGCACCTGCCATCGTTGCCATCTGTAAGAATCTGCGACGCTTCAGTTTCCCCGTTGACATCTGTTCCTCCTTGAAAGTGGGCGAGAATCTGTATATTTCCACCTAAAAGAGCGAGTGTTGTCGAAAGCTATCGCGTTTACGCCTGAACAGGCATTATGTCTACCATCAACCTTGCTAAAACTGCTCCTTCATGCCTACTAAGAGCGCTTCAAAGCAGTTGCCCAGCTTCACGCTCGCCTCAGCGTTCCGTAGCGACCAAAAAAGGCAACAAAAAGCTAGCCTACAAGCCATTAGGCTTTAGGAAGAGTTGTAAGCATTGAAGGAGAGGTTGGGATCGTATCTCTAGCGAACGGCTGATAGCCTATAAGCAACCAGTTTCGCTATCAACGGGTTTAACTGCGCTCAGTTTGCGGTGCAGGGCCAGTCGATTCGCGCAAAATCACCCGCGATGGCAGTCGAACCTCCTGTTGTGGAAGATCCGGGTTTTCCAAACGTGCCAGCAAAAGCCGCATGGCCTCATGCCCCATCTTTGCACCATTTTTTGAAGCTGTGCTTAAACGCGGCACCAAATATTTCGAGATCTGGATATCGTCGTAGCTAAAAACCGAGACATCTTGCGGCACTTGAATGCCGAGATCTTGCAAGGCGCGCAACACACCCAGCGCCAAAAAGTCGTTGATCACTAACAGCGCGGTCGGCGGCGACGAGATGCTCATGATCTGGCGCGTCGCTTGGTAACTATCTTCGATATTCGACCCGCAATGCACCACTAAGTAGGGGTCGACTGCAAGCCCAGCCGCTTGCAAACACTCGCGATAGGTGCCGAGTCGGTCGTTGCCCAAATTGGGAACCGCGATGCCATAGATGAAGCCGATCCGCGTGTGCCCCAAGCCTAGCAGGTGCTGCATGATCTCGACGGTCGCATTACGATAATCAGAAATAACTCGATCAAATTTATAGTTCGCCGCGCTCTGCTCGGCCATAATGCCAACAACTGGCAGGCGGCGTTCTAGCAGAGAAGCTAGCGTTTTTTGCGCTTCAGGAGACTGATAAATAAAGCTCGGGATCATAATCAGGCCATCGATGCGCCGATGAGCAAGGTCGTTGAAAACATCTTCGGCATACTTCTTCTCTGGCGGTATGCTCGAGAGCAAGATGTGATAGCCTGCCGCAGTCGCCGCCTGTTCGACCCCATCGGCAACCTCCCAAAAGTGCGGGTTTTGAATATCGGGAATGATTAAGCCTATGGTATGGCTGTGCCCCGAACGCAAGGCTTGAGCGCGTGCATCGGGCACATAGCCCAGTTCATCGATCGCTTCCAGCACCCGTCGGCGCGTTTCCTCGGAGATCGGCACACGGCCACCCGTCTGACCGTTAAGCACATACGAAACCGTAGCCCGCGACACTCCCGCTAACTGCGCAACATCAACTTGTGTTGGTCGTCGTTTCATTTTTCGTTCGTAATTTCAAAAAATCGGTTTGTATAAACAGAGTCTACCTTCTTTCAAATAATAACCTAAAGTATAGTTCTCTGCTTGCCTAACCCAAAAAGCTTTTTTTACTTGAGATGCTCACAAGAAAACGCGACGGGAATATCTCGGCTATGAGTATTACACGTATCACCTTACACGAGTAAGGTAACGTAATCATAGCACAATTCTTTGCTTTGTCAATCCTAAAATACGTATATTATTTGACAAATAATATAATGATACCCCCATCCTTAGGACTTATGACACGTGAGGGCCTAGGTTGTATACTCTAGAGCATCAACTTAAAGCAGACAATTCTCAGCCAATTTTTGAAGCGAGTGACACTACTATGAAGCAACCAGAAAAGATCCAACCTACCAACCGAGAACGCGCCGAACACTACCAGTGGGGTAACGGCTCCGATGGCTGGCATTTAGTCAAAACAGATAGCCTTAGTGTTATCGAAGAGCGCGTCTCGCCCGGCGAATACGAGCAACGCCATCTCCACAATCGCGCCCAGCAGTTCTTCTATGTGCTCTCGGGCGTGGCCAGCATCGAGGTCGATGGCGAGCTGCATCAGATCGAAGCGGGTAGCGGCATCCATATCCCTGCCAATACGCCCCATCAGCTCTTTAACCATGGCAGCGAAGATCTGCGCTTTTTAGTCATCTCTGAACCAAAAAGCCATGGTGACCGCACGCTCCTCTAAAGACATATCTCACATAACAACAGGAGAATCAGATGGCATCTCACGAACAAAACGAACGCCCTGGTGATCAAGTGGATCCGGCGGCAACTGAAGCGATTAGCAGCGATCTCGCTGAGTTTTTGTTTCGCCTGCGCGAAGCGGGCATTCGTGTGCGCCCCGACCTCCGCAAAGAAGATCACTGGGTAGCCGCGATCTCCAACTATCGCTCGGCTGCCTACCCAAGCCAAAAAGAGGCGATCTTTGATGCGCTCTGTTGGCTGATGGATGAGTACAACAAGCAAAAGGCCATCTTAGACGAGGTCTATAAAAGCCATCCTCAATGGCAATTCCGCTAAACAGATAGATATACAATCTACGTCGCCTGCGCTACCCTACAAACTACACACAAAGCGCGATTGGCTGAAATACTTGAACAAGCGGATCAGATCTCTCAACACACGAACAATTTGTTCTGATCGCCCTTGTTGCAGACAGGAAAAAGCAGATGGAAAGTAGCTTTTCGATCGCAAGGCTGCACTTTTGGGACATATTTACCACTTCAAATAATTACCACATCGTGGTATAGTAAGCTCGTTGTACAATCTATGCCCTATGTGCAACACCCGCGTTCGTTATGGGCAGTTCTGCTAAAGCAGCTCTCAAATCGTCTGGACGACAACCAAAGCGATCGTCCTCGTTGTCACACAGTGACCGGCAACGCATCGACCGTTACCTCGATGCTTCCAATGGTTCAGGTTCGGCGCCGCGATGGCGAAGATTTCGACGACTTCCTGTTCCGCTTTGAGAAGACCCTCGACAGAGAAACTGGCCGCCCTTGGAACAAACGTCGCTATGGCTACTATGAGTCGCCAAGCTTATTGCGACGTAAAAAACGAAAACTACGACATATCAGGCTAGCCATTAGTGGCAATGTTTGGCTAAGGCTAGACTTAGCCGCTCAATGGCAGCGCACTGGCCCAACGAACGCCGCCGGATACTAGACATGAATGATCAAAGGCCACCAGTTTTAGGCAAGCTGGCGGCCTTTTTATGTTTCGAAGCGAATCTGCTTGATAGGTTCCGGTCTCTGGCGTCAAGGTCTCTAGCCCAAAGAGGGCTGCTAGCGCGTCCGCCTTCGGCTACCAACAGCTCGCCCACCACAAGACAGTGGTAGCTGTGTAACGAAACCGCCCCCATTCCACAAACAGATTTATAGCCTTTAGAATGCAGTAACACATCCGAATAAAAAAGAGAACCAGCAGGGAGGGTGATCCTGCTGGTTCGCGCGTAGGAGGAGGAGAGATTCTACAGAACGCTATCGACGTAGCGGTCTTGGCCGTTGCGCACAAGATCAGCATTGGCGTCGTAGCTTGCTTCGCCCTCGTGGCCAACCGCGGGCTCTTCGCTGATCTGCGCCGAGGTGGCGACCGACCAAGCCACGGTGGGGTCAAGCAGGCGCTCGATGATCGGCACCCACTCTTTGCGCACATAGTGCTCGACCAAGTATTCGCGGTTGATCGGCGTCGGGATCAGAGCGACCGGCGGCACAATGCCCTTCTTCTGGGCCGCGCCGCGCTGTACCTCTTGGCCCGGGCCAAGCGGAATCGAGCAGGCGTAGAAGGGCGGCTGCAAGGGCGCTTTGCCCTGTTGGGTGCGCAGCGCATCGATGGTGTCGAGCACATCGTATTGGTGCATCAGCGCGTCGAGCACATCGCCGGTTAAGGTGCTCTTGACCGAAACCTGAATCGGCTCGTAGAAACCGACTTCGAGCAGCTCGCGCAGCAAAACGCGAAACTTCAAGACCGACTGCGGACGACCATCCGGCAGGGTGCGCCAACCGAAGGCGATGCCATAGCGCTCGTTGGTGCTCTTCATCTCGCCGATCGTCTGAACGCCGTCGGCGATCACAAACATATTGGCAGTTTCAACAGCCCAGTGGGTCACTAAGTTGCCGCTGCCATGCTTAATCGTAATACTTTCAAAACCAGCCGACTGCATAGCGGCATCAAGCGCCTCGTTACGACCAGTTTCGATCAACCAACCGGCATAGATCATGCGTTTGGTGGTAGTAAGACCAGTCGACCATTGCAAGAGGGCGTCGCTGACGCGGGCGATCGGTCGGCGGGCAGGGCCTCGGCTAAAGGTTACATCTTCCATTTGCTCTTCTTTTCTGTACAATACTCGTATCGCTGTGCCCAAAAGCTAGGCTTTGCCCCATTATAGCACAAATGTGCGACATGTAATGTCACAATCGTGTCGTTTTTTGGTTCAATTTGAATCGAGCGATCGCTCCCCCACCTTGGTGAAACTTTTTTCAAAAGTATGCAAAAAGCAATCGAGATATGCTACAATGGCCTACCTAAAGCCGCGATACGCTTTGCAGAGCCAATGAAAACACCTGAAGAACGCAGCCAATTGAAGAAGAGCTTACGTGCCAATTTAGTAAAGCTACGTAACCAATTGGACAGACGCTCAGAGCGTAGCGAGCGGATCTGCGCCCGCTTAATCGAGCTCGATCTCTTTCAACAAGCCCGCGCAATCCACGTCTATCTCGCCATTCGCTCCGAAGTCGATACCCTTCTCTTGATCAACCACGCACTGCAACTCGGCAAGCGCGTCGCCGTGCCCGTTGTTGTGCCCCAACAACCAACCCTCGAACATCGCTGGCTCGAAGCGGCAGCGCTCGAACAGCTCAGCAGCGGGGAATTCGGCACGCGCCACCCACCGCAGGCCGTGCCCTGCGATCCAAACGAAATCGATCTGATCATTGTGCCCTTGCTAGGCTTCGACCGACGTTGTCAGCGTTTGGGCTATGGCAAAGGCTACTACGACCGCTTTTTGGCACACAGTTCGGCCACTGCCATAGGCCTTGGCTTCGCTATTCAAGAAGTTCCAGAGCTGCCAAACGAAGCGCACGACATTCCACTTAGGGCGATCGTCACCGAACAAGAAGTCTTGTACTCGCCGACTTCCTAAATCCACGCTCGCAAAGCGTTGCGAAGAGGTCTGAGCTTGTTGCACATAACTTGCTGCTAGGCTTTAGAAGCAGGTTATACCAAATCCGTTTAAAGAGGTGCATTCTCTTAGCTCAGAAAAACGAAAAGAATCATGTTCCGCTCTGCCGAAGGCCAAAGAGAACCTAATCAAACGGATTTGGTATTACAAGCATAAAGGTTGGATAAGCCCCCATAAGTCGTAAGGAAATCCCATGCATCGTTCCTATCATCAGTGGCACAGCACTGCACTTGATCGCACAATGGAGTTGCTGGTCTTCGGTCACGCCGGTGCGCTGGTGTTGGTCTTTCCAACTTCAAACGGTCGTTTCTACGACTACGAAGAGCATGGAATGATCGAGGCGCTCAGACATCCGATCGAACAAGGTTGGTTTCAGCTGATCTGTCTAGATAGCATCGATGGAGAAAGCTGGTACAACTATGGCGAACAGAGCGGTACGCGTCTCTTTCGTCACGACCAGTACGAAGGTTACATCTTGACGGAAGTCATACCGTTCGCACGCCAGAACAACCCGCACCCCTACTTGATCGTCACTGGCTGCTCGTTTGGCGCAAGCCACGCCATCAACTTCGGCTTTCGCCACCCCGAAAGCGTCAACCGGATCGTAGCCCTCAGCGGTCTCTACGATCTGCGCCGCTTCTTCGGGGGCGATACTCACGATTCGATCTACTTCCACAATCCGGTCGAATTTATGCAGAACATGCCCGAATCGCCGCAGCTAGACGCTATTCGCAAGCAAGACATTATTCTAGCGATCGGCAAAGAAGATCCCGCCGCCTGGAGCAACGACCGCCTTTCACAGATTCTCTGGTCGAAAAATGTCTGGCACGCCATGCGCTGGTGGAACGGCTGGGCCCACGACTGGCCCTATTGGCAACAGATGATCCAGCGCTATATCGGCGGGCACGATTAACGAAAAAGACCAGTCAGCATCGATCAGCTGGCTGGTCTTTCAGTTTGTCGAATAGTTGATACGAAATCCGCTTGAATCGTCGTATTTGGGACGGTCTCTCGCTACACTGCTACAACATCATGGTTATGGGCGAGCGGTTGGTAGCCGTAGGCGGACGCGCTAGCAACCCTCTTTGGGGTAGAAACCAAGCCGCCAGAGTGCTGAACTAATCAAACGGATTTGGTAATTAATAGATCTGCACGCTAGCCCAATTAGGAACGATGATCCCCTGAGGGGTAAAAGCCAGCCCGGTCACTGATGGACGAACCAAAGCATACATTTTAGGGTTATAAAGCGGCAGCCAAGCGACCTTATCGAGCGCGATCTGTTCGGCTTGAGCATAGAGCTGCAAGCGTTCGAGCAGCTGATCTTGAGCACTCATGCTATCAGCGGCCTCCACCAAAGCGTCGAACTCGGGGTCCGACCAGTGCCCGTTATTGTTGGGCTGATCAGAGTGAAGCTGCTGAGAGAGGAAATTCTGCGGGTCAGGATAATCGGCGCTCCAAATGCTCAAATAGAGCTGCAAGCCGGTTTCAGGAGAGGTATAGGTCTCGCTCAGACGCTTATTAAACTCGGCCAGTGGCAGACCCTCGAGGCGCACCTCAACACCCAGACTCTCGCGCCAATGGTTTTGCAAAGCCTGCACAACGATAGCATTGTCGCCCTCTTCGCCATAGCTGAGCGTAATGGGCGGTAACTCTTGCCCGCTTAAAAAGCCCGCCAAGCCTAAAGCCGCCCGCGCCCCCACCGGATCATAACTATGCCCTCGCACGCTAAACTGTGAACCTGCCAAACTAGGCGGCAGAATGCGATCGGTGGGCACAACCGTACCAGCCAAGTCGTTCTGAGCCAAACTATGCTTATCGACAGCGAGTGCGAAGGCTTGGCGCACATAACGATTATCGAAAGGCGCTTGCAGATTATTAAAACCGATATAACGCACAGTCAGCGAAGTCGTTGTGCGTAAGTCGGGCATCTTTTCAGCCTCTTTGACTCGATTAGCGGGCACGCCGTTTTGCTGGTTGCCCATCACATCCAGCTTGCCATCCAAATAGGCTTGATAGGCTGTCTCGCTATCGCGATAAAAGGGCATTCTGATCGTGGCGACATTCGGCTGCCCGCGCCAGTAGTAGGGGTTCGCCTCCAGAATGATCTCTTTGTTATGGATCCACTGCTTTACGCGGAATGGGCCACTTCCGAAGGCCTTATCGAACCAGCTCGCATCAGCTTCGCGGGCTTTCTCTGGCAGGGCAAACGCGAAGGGGAAGGTCAACTGAGCCAAAAAAGAGGCTACAGGAGCTTCAAGGGTGATCTCCAAGGTATGATCATCGACCACGCGCACGCCCTCGGCCTGGCTTGCTTTACCCTCGGTAACTTCTCGGGCACCACTGATCTGGCCCAGATGAGACAAAGCGCCGTTCGATGGCTCATGAGGTTGAAGCGCTCGATTGATCGAAGCCGCGAAATCGTGAGCTGTGAGGGCGCTGCCATCACCAAACATCAGGTTTTCGCGCAGTTTAAACGTATACACTCTCCCGTCAGCGCTCACAGTCCAATAGTTCGCCGCCTCAGGCTGAACCGTTAACTGCGCATCGAGACGGACCAGTCCACTAAAGACCAAGTTAATCACTTTAACCGAATGGGTATCGTTTGGACGAGCCGGATCGAGCGAGGGCAAATCGCTTACACCCACTACCGCCCAATGAAGTTCGGTTCGTGCTTCAGAAACGCTAGGAGCTGAAGTGCAGCCTATTAGCACAAGCAGTGTTATTAAGACTTGTACTAGACGCAGAGACTTCATAACTAACCTTTCTTCCGCAAAACGAGATCATATATCGGAGTTTGTGCATTATAACACAATCTTTTTAACCAAATTTCAACTTTTGTTAATTATGAGTGAAGGATTGTAAACACATACGCAATAGCTTCCTGCAACCCAACAAGAGATCCCGAGCAAGCGAGTTGACAGGTTTGCAATCTGGCACTATCATATAGGGCGTACGCCGGAGTGGCGGAATGGCAGACGCTGCGGTCTTAAAAACCGCTGAGGGCAACCTCGTACGGGTTCGACTCCCGTCTTCGGCACCAGCAGAAAAGGAGAAGTCACGACCTCTCGGATCGTAACTTCTCCTTTTTTCATATCCAAACGTCCAGCTAAGGGTTCTCACTGCAAGAATCTGACCACCAACAAAGATCAGCCCCCAAGACGCCTCCGCCAAAAACCACAAGCGATTTCAGACGCGTCTGCTCGCATAGATATACGGTAAACGAACTACAGAGGTTTACTCAGCGATCATCACTCACAAGACGGTAGATCAGCCAACTGCTCTATCAAGTTTGCAACTCCGGCCATCAGCCAGCCTTTTTTCACGCGTGAACAAGAGCAAGCGACAGCAAGCTACATTCCAGTAGACACGTTTTGACCACCACAAACGAGGAAGTTCAAGAGGAGAGCTAGTTCTGATTTCTCGCCAGCTACAGGCGGAAAAGTTACAACCAGCAAAAAGGCTATAAGCGCGTCCGCCTACGGCTATCAAGTCGCCGTCCTTCCATTCAAGCTGCTATGTCGCAGCTTCGCTGCGATCTTGCAGTGCAAACCCTAAGCCACTGTCATTGCGAAGTTTCGCTCTGTCGAAGACCAAAAAAGAAAAATTATGGAATAGGTTATGCTATCGATCAATAGGCCAAGATTGCGGGAATCGAAGCTCAAAGGCGCATCAAACAAAAAACAGGCCCAAAGGCCCGCTTTTTGTAACCTATTACTTTAGGAGCGATCACGTCTGCGTTTATCGAACGCGATCACGAGCAGAACGAACGCGATGATGAAGGGGATCCCCGTAAAAACCGCGATCGGAAATAACTCTTCCCACGTCATAAGCGACTACCTACTAAGAAAATGGCGAGGCTGGGGCGATTCGAACGCCCGACCAACGACTTAGAAGGTCGCTGCTCTATCCACTGAGCTACAGCCCCATTCGATCTCTTACTATAGCCTACAGTGCATAATTTTGCAACCCTTCGATAGTCCCAACAAATAAGGAATATTCGAAGCGAGACTAACTTCATCTTACCAAGTCGTCGCGCTTTTGTCGAGAGATCTTTGCTTTTGGGGTCATACAGCGCTGCACTTTGCGATCTAGGGCGTAGCGCCGCATAGCAGAGTGTGGTACGATGGTATTATCTAGGCGCTATGGTATACCATAGACCGCAGCAAAGAGATTCCTAAGGAGAATAGACGTTGTCAGAACCGAAAGACGAGCTGGACCCAAAGCGACCATCTATTGAACCGGAGCCGTCCAGCCAAGAACCTTCTACAGATTCACCCTCATCGAGCGATCTTACTCCCGACCTGTCCCAATCTGAGACTTATAGCGAAGATCTTCCCGAAGATGCTCCCTTTGGTTTCAGCGCCGATGATGTACGCCGCAATGTCGAACAGAGCCCACTCGATGAAGCCAACGCTTCAGACTATTCGCTTGAAGACGAATACGAAGGCGAAGAAGATATCGAGTATGAAGAAGACAGCAAACCCAACTGGTTTGCGCTGATCGGCGGCCTGATCCTATTAGCAGCCATTGGCGCTGGTATCGGCCTGTTGGCTACCCGCTGGAGCCTTGGCCCCGGCAACGAAGCCAGCCAAGTGATCGCACGTGTCGGCCAAGATACCATCACACGCGCCGAGTTTTCGCGCAGTTGGATCGACGGCCAAGACCCGATCAATATTTTAGACCAGTTGATCGACTTCGAACTGGTAGTGCAAGCTGCTGAAGCAGCGGGCATTCAAGCCGACGAAGCCGCGATCGATCAGCAGATCGAAATGCTCCGCGCCCAAATGGGTAACGACGAAGAGCAGTTTCTGTCCTTCCTGCAGGCAAGCTCGATCGACTCGGTCGATACATTGCGCGAACTGCTGGCCGATCAACAGAAGGTCGACGCGATGGTGAACCAACACACCATCGTTGAGCAAGCCCATGCCAGCCACATTTTGCTTATAGGCGATAGTGCCGAAGCGATCGAGGCGCGCAAGAGCGAGGCAGAAGCCTTGTTGAAAGAGATCGAGGCAGGGGCTGATTTCGCCACCTTAGCGAGCGAACGATCGGAAGATCCCGGATCGCAAGTGAACGGCGGCGACCTTGGCTGGGCGCCTAAGGGCGTGTTCGTGAGCGAATTCGAAGATGCGATCTTCAGTATGAAGCCAAACGAAGTACGCTTGGTGCAGTCAGATTTCGGCTGGCACATCATCAAGCTGCTGGAAGGGCCGGAATTCCGACCGCTCGAGAATCGTCAATTCTTCCAGTCGCAGGCCGTGCTGGAAGCCTTTGAAAAGACCTTCGTTCCTTGGGTTGAGGAGCTGCGCCAGACCGCACTGCAAAACGGCGAGATCGAGGTTTTGGTTGACCCAAGCACGCTGGTTCCCACTCCTACACCCGCGTCCTAAACGATTCAGCATGTCCGAGAAGCTGCTATCTGGCAGCTTCTCATTCTGTTAGAGTCATCTTCTCTCCACCTCAGGCGTTCCTACACCTTGCCATCAGCTTGTTGTCAGCTAAAAATCGCAACATAAACAAGCTGAATCGCGTTTATGCTATATACCATATAAAACGGTATCCTAAACTATCTGACATAGAATGAGGATCGCCATGATACAACAAGGCCGTTATCTTGTCGCGCTTATCTTAGCCTTATGGCTGGTCGGTTGCGGTGCCGCTCCAGGCCAACAGCCAGCTCAATCGAGTCTTGCGCCAATCAACGCTACTGCTACCAGCCCCGCTTCAGAACCAATAAGCCAAGCTCCCTCTCAAACGAGCGAAGCCACGCCAAGCAGTACGCCAGCTGAAACACCAACCAACCCGCCAGCTGCTACAACTACAGATGAACCTGCAAGCCCGAGCGCTGCCCCTGCAACCGCAACCCAGGCTGCCCAAACGAGCACTCCAGCCGACCCCTCCGGCCTGAGCGGAGAGCTGCTCTTTTTGCGCGACTCGAGCTTGATAGCCTTTGATCTGGCGAGCCAAAGCGAGCGCGTGATCGCCGAAGAAGTGCGCGATTTCAGCAGCAATGCCGACGGCAGCTTAATCGCCTTTGTCAGCGGCAGCGGTTTAACAAGCGAGATTTGGTTGGTTGAACGCGATGGCAGCAACCTCACGCAACTAACCAATAATCAGCGTAGCGAAGGCCAAGCCGTGCTCTCGCCCGATGGCCAATTCATCGCTTTCAGCGCCTCTCAGCTCGACCTCGAGCCCAAGCGTGGCTGGTCTGAGTGGTCGCGTTGGTGTATGAACAGCGATGTGGTGCTGCTCGATATCATTACACGCCAAGAGCTGCCCTTAGGGGCTGGCTGCGATCCAGCCATCTCGCCCGACAGCAAGCGTGTCGCGTTTGCCAGCGCCCCCACCGAACAGGAAAGCTCTTCAAGCGATCAGTTTGTGCTCGGCAAAAACAATACGATCCACTTGGTGAACCGCCAAGGTCAAAACGGCTGGGACTTCGCAAAAGCGGGTATCAGCAGCGACGGCAGCGATGGGCTCTTGGTCTTTGGCCCAGCTTGGAGCAGCGACGGCAACTACCTGGCCTATCAGCGCTTCATCGGCTACCAAGCCCTGACCGACATCATTTACACCGAAGTTGGCAAATCATTCGAGGGCAAAGGGGTAAAGATCGCGCTCGGCGCAGGCTGGATGGCGCCTATGCATTTCGGCCCTCAAGCAAACCTGCTGGCTATCAGCCAAGACAATGTAAGCGATGCGCGCGGCTGGGGCGGCTATGAGCAGTGGAAAGCTAGTGTGGTCAACCTCTCGGGCACGCACAACAGCCTCTTGCCGCAAGGTGAAATCACGCTCGCTTCGAGTCTGGTCGGCGAGCTCGACAACGGCCAACAGATGGCTTGGGCGCCCAACGGCGAAAGCCTTGCGCTCCAACTGCCCAGCGATTGGACGCCGCTGATCGATATGCCGAATGAAGGGCGTTATATCGATGAAGAGCCGGGCGCGCTTTGGCTCTGGAATCCGGGAGAGAATCCCAGCCAGAAGCTAGTCGATAATGTCGACTTCGCTTCGCCCGTCCTCTGGCTGCCCTAAGCCCGTTTGGTACAAAGCGCCCAGACAAAAACGCCTCGGCAATCTGTTGCAAGATCGCATAGCACGTTGCACTCTTCAGGCGGAGAGGCTACTAGCCCCCACTCGACTTCTAGCGCGTCCGCCTTCGGCTATCAGATGGGAGCACCTGCCCTCATCTCCGGCCCTTCTCTCGCAAGCTATGCATTAGCCAAAAGTCGTATTGGCAGCAAAAGGCGATCGTTCGCATACCATCGCGGAAGTATCCTTGAGAGCACAGACGCGGAGAGGTTGTATGCGGCGTAGCGAAATCGCATACAACATCACCATTCACCCCCTCGCCCGCAGTGCGGGAGAGGGGGCCGGGGGGTGAGGCCGATAAGGCTGACCGTATGTCGATTTGTGGCTAATGTACAGCTCCCGCAAGCAAGAGAAGGGTGTCTGGCCACGTTACATCAAAACGCCATACCGCGGTTCCTGTGGTTCGACAAGCGGTTCCTGAGCCTGCCGAAGGGCGCCAAGCAAGCTCGCCAAAGGGCAGGGTACGGCTTAATCGTCACAGCGCTCTATCGCTCAATTCCAAGCTCTAAAAAAAGTCTCAGTGTTTCATACCTTGTGTGCACTTTCGTGCGACAGCGCGAAAGTGCACACAAAAAAGTCAAGTTCCACTCTGCCGAAGGCCAAATAGAAAGTAATCAACAGGGTTTGGTATCAGTATCTCTGTGGTGAATGAAAAACGCTGCTAGCTGCCGGATGGATGTACAGCCGCTCTGATAGCCGTAGGCGGACGCGCTTGGGACCGAATGGAAGGAAGAGAGCAAGCCGCCAAAGCGCTGAACTGATCAAAGGGATGTGCTAGCAGCATTCTGGCGAGCTGTATTGTTAGAAACCGGGCAGCTGCTCAATTCAAAGGGAAGGTGCAGATTTGCTATCAGAAAGATGAGGCTTGCGTCCATGGTACAATATCGCAACCATTCCTTAATCTGAAAGAAACGAGAAAGTCATGGACCAACTTCTTCAGATGTTTCAAGAGCTCACCGAAGCACCCGGTGTACCCGGCCAAGAGAGCGCCGTCCGGGAAGTAATGCGTCGTTATCTTGAGCCACATTGCGAAATCCTGACCGATAACCTCGGCAGTATTGTAGGTCGAAAAGTGGGCAAAGAGGGCGGCCCCAAGATCATTGTGGCGGGCCACCTCGACGAGATCGGCTTTATGGTGACTCGCATCACCGACGATGGCTTCCTCAAGTTCCAGACGCTCGGCGGCTGGTGGGAACAGGTAATGCTGGCTCAGCGCTTCTACGTCTATGGCAGCCAAGGGCCGGTTATCGGCGTGCTCGGTTCTAAGCCACCGCACCTGCTCGATCAGGAAGCGCGCCGCAAGCCAGTCGAAAAGAAGGCGATGTTCATCGACATCGGTGCTAGCTCGCGCGATGAAGTGCTGGAGTGGGGTATTCGCCCGGGCGATATGGTTGTGCCGATCTGCCCCTTCACGCCGATGCGCAACGAGAAGCTGCTGCTCGCCAAGGCTTGGGATAACCGCTTTGGCTGTGCGGTAGCGATCGAGGTTGTGCGCCGCTTGCAGGGCGTCGATCACCCCAACGAGGTCTATGCCGTCGGTAACGTGCAAGAGGAGGTTGGTCTGCGCGGTGCGACCACGACCACCAACCTGATCGAACCGGACATCGGTTTTGCGCTCGACACCGGCATCGCAGGCGACACGCCCGGCATTACGCCCGACGAAGCTCAGAGCAAGCTGGGCCAAGGCGCTTTGGCGCTGCTCTACGACGGCAGCCTGATTCCCAACCGTGGTCTGCGCGATCTGGTGATCGATACCGCTAAAGAGCAAGGGCTGAAGCTGCAATTCGATACGATCGCAGGCGGCGGCACCGATGCCGGTAAGATCCAGTATTTCGGCGCGGGCGTACCAAGCATCAGCATGGGCGTACCGGTGCGCTACATCCACACCCACGCTTCGATTTTGCATCGCGACGACTTCGAGCAAATCGTCGAGCTGATGGTTGCTGTGATCAAGCGTCTCGACGCCGACACCGTAGCCGCCATCAAAGCAGGCTAAACAGAACACAAGAAGGAGGGGTTTTGTAGCCCCTCCTTCTTTTATTCTTTGATCTATGGCTGAAGCGCGCTAAGCTCGCTGTAGCTGCTGCGAAGCATAGGCGATGCCCTCTTGTAACGAAGCCATGGTCACAACCTCGCTCATATCGACATCGAGGCCCACCAAGGTTTGGGCGATCTCGGGGCGAATGCCTGTGATCACGACCTGAGCACCTAAGAGGCGCACCGCTTGCACACAGCGCAGGAAGATCGCAGCCACTTGAGTATCGACGACCGGCACCCCAGTGATATCGATCAATGCAAAGTCGGCCTGCTGCTCTGCAACACCCTGCAGCAAGGTCTCGACCATATGATCAGCGCGTCGGGTATCCATAGTCCCGATCAAGGGCATCACCACAATCCCCTCACCCACGGTCAGCAAAGGCGTCGAAAGCATATCGAGCAAGAGAGACTGCATACGAATAATCTCTTCTTGCATCTGCAAACGCTCTTGTTCGGCCTGTTTACGCTGGCTCACATCGCGCAGCGTGCTGATCACAAACGAGCCTTCAGCGCTTTGCATGGGGCTGAGGCTTACCTCAACCGGTATCTCCGCTCCATTTTTATGTAAAGCGACTAAGTCTAAGCCTATCCCCATCGGTCGCACATGCGGTGTAGCGATATAACCATCGCGCAGGTGAACATGTTTCGAGCGAAAACGATCAGGAATGATCGTTTCGATCGGTCGACCTTCTAAGTCTGCTTGTTCGTACCCAAATAAACGGCTGATCTGTTTATTAATGCGAACGATAATTCCCTTTTCATCAACAACGATGACACCGTCAGGTGCAAACTCTAGCCAAAGATCTATAGAAACTTCGGCTGTTTGCTGGGCAGCTTGATTAGCACGCAGAGTTTCAATCACTCTTTGCTGATCTTGAAGGGCGCTTTCAAGCTCTACGACGCGCTTGCGCAGCAAGTCTACTTCATCAGAAAGTGGAGGCAAAGATGGTTCCATTCCAAACAAAAGTACTTCTAGCGTAGAAACGATTATGAATAATTAATTTTTTCCTAAAACACACTGGTATGAGTATAGCATATCTATGTATCGGTATAAGTAGTATATAGGCATAAAAATGTGCTATTGAAAAAAGAACAGCTAAATAGTGTCCTAGAGGGAGAAATAATTGCGACACTCGACTGAGCTAGAAAAAGAAAGAGGAGAATTTTAGATATATGTGTTTAATCAAAAATATTGATTATTACTTTGAAATTTTCGAACCCAAGACAATCAAATAGCTGGGAACACAAAATAACAAACGTCAAAAAATAATTTTCTATCTCATCATGTGGATAGTTATCGCTGTTTTTCAACGATAACTATCCCAACAAGCGACGTATTACGAGCGATAGAGTTCAAGGCTAGCGTAGATCGCATCGCCGATAGCCGGACCGCGCCGCAAGAGCCAGCCCGAATCGGCTGTGCGTGTGCCCAAAATCACCCATTCCAGCTCTTTGCTTGGGTCGGCCCAAGCCAAACAGCCCGATGCACCGCTATGCCCAAATGACTGAGGGCTGGCGCTGGCTGGCACCCAATGCGGCTTCTTTGTGCCGCGCAGATCAGGCCCTAACCCCCACGGACAGGGGTCCCACCACAGCGGCGTTATAAAACCGCCCGCCAGCCCATGGGTGTGATCAGCAACAGCCAAGGCGCGCGTCTCTGGCTGTAAAAAATCCTCAGGACGCCCAGCGAAGGCTTGCACAATCTTGAGCGCGCCTTCCGCTGTGGTAAATAGACCGCCCCAAGGTAGGGCTAAGCTACGCCAGAGGCGCGAATTGTAAGGTTCGATCTCGGTGCCTGCGTGCGCACCACGCACATGGCTGATCGCAGCCGTCTGGCGAGGCGGCTCGTCGCCCAAATAGCCCTCGATCTGCAGCGGTCGCAGAACAAGGCTGCCCAGCACCTCGTTAAACGGCGTGCCCATCACCACTTCGAGAACGGCACCCAGCAGCCCATAGCCGACATTGCTGTATTGCAAGCGGGTTTGGGGCGGTGCTTCAAGCGGCGTTTTCAAGCAGGCTTCGCGCAGAATTTCCCAGCTGAGATCGGCGTTGTAGGGCGCCAAACGCTCATCGACATCGGTCGGCAAGCCGCTGATATGGCAGAGCAATTGGCGTAAGTTGATATCTCCACGAGCTGCCTCGGCCTGGGGAAGATAGTCGCTCAAGCGATCATCGAGCGCGATCTCCTCTTCTTCCACCAAGCGAAAGAAAGCCAAAGCAAGCGCCATTTTGGTGATCGAAGCCACCGGAAAGATACTATCGGCTTGCAGATCTCGTCCACGCGCATCGTGGCCGCGCACCACACGCTCGACCAGCTTGCCGCGATGGGCAACTAACACACTCAAACCCGATAACAGACCAGTCGCTAAAATATCTTCTACTGTCTGGGTAAGTAAAGAACGCTCAGACACCGTACAAATCTCCCGTAGCTACAGCCCCAAACTGATATTGATCTCCTGTTGATAGCTATCGACAGCTTCGTTCAACATTTCATCCATCGAGACGGGGCGTTGAACAATACTCGACTCAAGCATACCATAGGCTGCAGCTACAGCGCGCGTCCCTTGCAGGCCATCGACCTCGGGTGCGCGCCCTTGGCTCAGGGAATCACTAAAATCGGCGTATTCGATCGCCAGCAACTTGCGGTCGATCTCATTAAACGAGAAGTTGTAAGAACCTAAGCGCTTACCTCCAAACAGGGCGGCGGTCACATCGTCGAGCTCAAACTCGGGCACTAGTTCGAGCAATTGATCACCCTCCAGCAGCACATCGCTGCCGCGCTGCAGGCGTATCGGGTTGCCCGTGCGATCGTCGGGCAGTATCAGCGAGCCGCTCGAGCCGTGAATCTCGCGCGACCAACGCGGCTGGCCGTGGCAGGCGTGATCTTCGATATAGTGTGCGACCACGCCGCTCACAAAGTTAAAGGTCGCATAGGCTGCATCGTCGGCGGTCGCCTCAAAGCTGGCGGGCATCTGCTTCTGCCAACGCCCATAAACGCCGCCCGGATTGCTGGTAGCACCTTGGCGCATACCTTCCGCATCGTTAGCAGCAGGGTTATAACGGATCGGCTCGTGCAGGCGGGTCTGAGCATACACGCTTGTGATCGGCCCAAGCAGATATTCGAGCATATCGGTGTAGTGCACGCCCACATCGATCAACACACCGCTCTGGGTCTTCTGATGCCGCCACACCGAAATCAGCATCTGGTCGCCGCCGCCCATCGTCTGCTGAATGGCGAAGCGCGGTCTGCCGATCGCTCCAGCATCGAGCAAAGCACGCGCCAAGCGGTTGATCGGATCACGGCGGTAGTTTTCGGCCACTGCCACAACACTGTTGCTCTCTTGAGCAGCTCGCAAAATGGCGTTACAAGCGCGTACCGTCAGGCCGAAGGGCTTTTCAACCATCATATGTAGCCCTAACCCAAGCGCTTCGACCGCCAGCGCATGATGGAAACGCGGGGTTGTAGTGATATCGATCGCCTCGACACCCAACTGTTTGAGTTCGCCCAAACCTTCGGCCAACACAGGGCGTTTGCCCAACAAGCGCTCAGCTTCAGCGGCCAAAGATTCCGCATTCGAGCGTACTGGATCACAAACCGCAATCAGCTCAAAGGGCGTCCAACCGGCTTCTTTCAGCTCTGCCAGGCCAAACAAGTGACGATGGCCCATGCCACCGCAGCCAACGATCGCTAAGGGAATCATAGGGCTTCTCTGCCTCCGTATCCACAAAACCTAGCACAATCCGCGATCAAACCGCAAGCGATATCTCACACCCCAACCCGAACTCAGCGACAAAACTCACAGCAAACCCACTCAATGCCTTCAGCGCTTTGGCGGTTTGGTCTCTACCCCAAACAAGGCCTTAACCGCGTCCGCCTACGGCTACCAACATCCCTCCCAAAAGCAGAGGCGTATCGCCCTACGCGAACCGCCCCCAAAAGGCGATCAGGCTTCCTATCCACTCTGCCAAAGACAACAGGAAACAGTCGAGCGCGTGTAGTCATATCAAATTCGCTTACAGATTTGCGTTTTTGTAACGCAAAACGGGAAAAGACCACTCTGCCGAAGGCCAAAGAGCAAGTAATCAAGCGGATTTGGTATCACAGCTAAAAAGAAGTGCAGAGCGAACAGGATAGGTTCACTCTGCACATACACATTTCAGATCGGGATCGTCATTGATACCACAGATGCTGCTTCAGATAGAACAGCCTTAGGCCTCTTGCATGCTCTTCCAAAGCACCTCTGGGCGAATCGGCAGCTCGGTTACGCGCACGCCTGTAGCCTCTCGGACAGCGTTGGCGATCGCCGCAGCGCCAGCCGTAATCGGCGGCTCACCGATACCACGCGCGCCGAAGGGGCCGAACGGCGATGGGTTGTTGAGCATAATCGCTTCAAGACGCGGCACATTTCCGATCTTCGGAATGTCGTAGTCCATAAAGCTCGCCGAAAGGAGCTGGCCGTGCTCGTCGTAGCGCATAGCTTCGTGCAAGCCCCAACCCAGACCCTGCACCATACCACCGTGGATCTGGCCTTCCAAGATCAGCGGGTTGAGCGCGAAGCCAACGTCTTGAATAGAGAGATACTCCTTCAGCTCGATCTCTGCGGTATCGGGATCGACCGCTACGCGCACAAGGTGGGCCACAAAGCCGGGCGAGTTGGTACCAACCGCCGAGGTGCCGTCGCCGATGATCGGGCCGGGGCCTCCAGCCTTCTGCTCGCCGATGGCAGCGATCTCGCCAATCGAGATGGCGCGCGATGGCACACCCTTGACCTGAACCTTGCCGTTCACCAGCTCGAGGTCTTCGACGCGAGCCTCAAAGTGTTCGCTGGCCACTTCCAAGAGCTTGCGCTTAGCCTCTTGAGCCGCAGCGGCAACCGCTGTAGCGACGCTGTAGGTCACTTGGCTACCACCGCTAGCCGGTGCTGCCGGACCAGTAGTGGTATCACCTTGTATCAATTCAACCTGATCGGGCGGCACGGTCAAGATTTCGGCTGCGACCAACACCAAACTGCTGTTCACACCCGAAACGTCAACTGAACCGACCAGAACCGAAACAACACCGTCGCTACCGACACGACAGACCGAAGCTGCCGGACCCATAGCGGTGGGCCAGCCACCAACTGCGATACCAACCGCCTCATTCGGGCCAAGATTATTGCGTCCCTGCCAAGATGGGTGCTTGCGCAAACGATCCAGACAGGCTTTCATGCCGATGCCCTCGGGCCAAGGCGCACCAACACCTGAGGGGTCACCACCCTCAACCGCATTCTTATAGCGGAACTCCAAGGGATCTTCGCCCAACAAGCGTACCATTTCATCGATATTCGATTCGATAGCAAAGGTAGCCGAAGGCGCACCCGGAGCACGATACGCGCCAGCTTGCGGTTTATTGGTCAAGACCTCAAAACATTCGATCTCGACATTCTCGCACTTGTAGTAGCCACCTAGCAGCATGGCGACAATACCCGACAGCGCATAGGGGAAGATTCCATTGTCAAGGAAGACTTTGGCCTTAATCCCCGTAATGGTGCCATCCTTCTTAGCGCCAGTCGTCAACGAAATGATCGTAGCAGGCGAAGGTGTACCCGTTAAAAAGTCCTCGCCGCGCGTCATCACCATTTTGATCGGTCGACGCATAGCAACAGCGACAGCCGCAACCGTGGGCTCGATCACACAGTGCTTGGCACCGAAACCACCACCGATCATCATCGGAACCACTTTGACCTTGCTTTGCGGCAAGGAGAGCAGTCGTGCGACCTCGTTGCGAACGGTGAACTGGCCTTGGGTGCTCGCATAGACCGTGAGGCTACCGCGATAGGGGTCAGGATCAACCACACATGCAAACGGCTCCATATAGGCCTGGTAGACGATCGGAGTGCGATAAGTTCGCTCGACCACCACATCGGCCTCGGCCAGACCCTTCTCTACATCGCCACGCACAAAGCGATTCTCTTCGTGAATATTGGAAGGAGCTCGCTTCTCTTTAGGAGACTCTTTCTCGACTGCAGCGTGGGTGGCAGTCATGTCCTCACCCTCGCTCGGAACACCCTCGGGCCAAAGAATGGGCGCATCGGGCGCGATAGCCGATTCGATATCAACCACAGCCGGCAGCGGCTCGTAATCGATGTAGACCGCATCTGCGCCATCTTTCGCAGCCACCTCAGTTTCGGCCACCACAATAACCACGGGCTGGCCGCGGAATAACACGCGCTCACGAGCCAAAATAGCGCTGTGACGCGAATTCATAACCCGATCTTTAGTGGGTAGATCGTCAGCAGTCAGCACAGCAACCACACCAGGTACCTGTCGCGCCGCTTCACTATCGATCGAGACTATCTTTGCATGAGCATAGGGACTCAGAACAGGACGAGCGTGCAGCATATTGGGCAGTTGAATATCGGCAACATATTGGGCGCGCCCCGTTACCTTATCCAAACCCTCAATCAGCTTTCGTCCTTTTCCAAGTACTTCAAATGGCGTATTTACCTGCGACATAATCATTCCTTAATTCAAAATCGCAACGATAGCCACACACACAGAACAATTCGTCCGCCATTAAGTTAAGAGGATGCTTCGTGGATAGATTCGCAGTAGTTCGGTCTGGTAACGCTATTATAGCATATCTGAGCGTCAGCATGCTACGTATCTAGCATTTGTAACCTTGATAAAATCATCGACCCGCAAGCGCAGATTAATCCCGCGCTGCCCCGCACTCATATAGATCTCCTCCCACTCCTTTGCGCTCTCATGCAAGTAGATCCCGAAACCCTTATTCAACAAAGCCAGCGACGAGATTCCACCCGTCAACAGGCCGGTCAAAGTCTCTGCCTCCTTCTTGGTCGCCATACGCACCCGCTTCTCGCCTACGCTGGCTGCGAGCTGTTTCAGATCCACCTCACGCCCGCCGGGCATCACCACCAAAAGCGGTTTTCCCTTCTCGCGCATCACTACCAAGGTTTTAAAGACCTGTGCGGCAGGCGCGCCTAAAACCTCGGCCACCCCATCCGCCGAATGAATCTCGGGGTCGAAACTAAAGGCTTCATAGGGGATTTTGCGCTGATCGAGCACGCGCATCGCATTGGTTTTTACATGGGTCATAGAACGTTCCTCAGGAATACACCAGCACCATGCCCTCGGGCGACAAAGCCAGATCTACCTGATCGCCCGCTTGGCCAGGCCGCTCATCGAGCGAAAACGACAGCTTATTTCCGCTCTGATCCTTACAATCGATCCAAAAGCTCGTACCTCGGAAGGTGACCCGTTGGATCGTCACCTTCACAACAAGGTCGTGGGGCGAGCGCGCAGTTGTGCGAGCGGAATCTGGTCGCAAGAGTAACTGCGGCGCTCTGCTCTCCGGCTGCTCTTCGGCGGGCAGCGCAACTCGCCCTAGGGGTGTATCAGCAACGAGCGTGCGCTGATCGCGCGAGGCGATCGTGGCTGGCAAAAGATTCTCCATGCCCAAAAAACGAGCCGCCCAAGCGCTCTTAGGTCGACGATAGACCTGCTCTGGCGGCCCTTGCTGTTCGATCTGGCCTGCGTTCATCAGCACGATTCGATCAGCGAGCGCAAACGCTTCGCCCTGATCGTGGGTTACATAGATGCTCGTCACCCCAACTTCGCGCAGAATCCTGCCCAGCTCGTCTTGTAGGCGCTCACGCAGGCTGCGGTCGAGAGCGGCCAGCGGCTCATCGAGCATCAGCAGGCGCGGGCGTGGCGCAAGCGAACGCGCCAGCGCGACCCGCTGCCGTTCGCCGCCCGACAACTCATAGACCGCCCGCCGCTCATAGCCCGATAAGCCAACCAGCGCCAACATCTCGCGCAGACGCTGATCGATAACAGCTTGGCTCTGACCCTGCATACGCAAGCCGAAGCTAATGTTTTCGGCCACATTGCGATGAGGAAAAAGGGCATAATCTTGAAACATCAGACCAAAGCCGCGTCGATAGGCGGGCACCTGCTCGATCGAGCGCCCTTCAAACAGCAGGGTGCCGCTATCGAGCTGCTCGAGCCCGGCGATGATGCGCAGTAAAGTCGTTTTGCCACAGCCGCTCGGCCCCAATAGCGCGACCACTTCGCCCGCATCGACCTCGAGCGAGAGCGCGCGCAACACCGTCGTCGCTCCGTAGTTCTTGCTGATCTTACGTGCTTCAAGCAGTGCCATATCGCTAACTCGCCTCTCCATACAGCTTCGCTTCGGCCTTCAAACGACGATACACCTCGATCGCACGCTGCTGAATCGTCCACTTCAAGGGCGGCAGTTGATCGAGTGGCACAACCTGCGCACCGCTCGATTCGTGCTCATCGTAGCGCAACGAGCCACCAACCACCCGCGCAGCGTACACAAACACCACATAAAAGAGCCTCGGATCTTGGTAAGAAGGCTCGTGGATCACATCTAAAAAGATTGGATCCGCCAGCTCTAAGCCGGTCTCCTCCCTGCCCTCGCGCAAGGCCGCAGCCGCCGGATCTTCACCATACTCCGCGTGCCCGCTCGGCAGGTGCCAGATCCCCACATCGGGTGGCAGAGCGCGCCGCAACAATACGATCCCACCCTGATACTCGATCACCACCGTGGCCGCAATCGAGGGATTGGGGAAGAAGATCCAGCGACATTCGGGACAGCGCAAACGCTCTTGATCAAACACCACTTCGCGGCCCAAAGAAGCCCCACAAATAGGACAAAAACGGTAGCGATAACGCTCTGGATACTCATCGATCGTAGGGAGCGAGGACATATGCATACAGCCTTTCAATGCGCTGAAAAAATCGTTATCTACTCCTCGACCTTTCACACAACAGAACGTGTTATGATCATACGAGAAGCTGGACTGTATGGTACCACAGGAGCACGATTTGTCGGCTATGATCAAACGTTTATCCTATCTGACAGGCGCTACTTGTCTCCTGCTCGCCCTTGTAATAAGCCTCTCAAGTTGTAGTCGAATCACAATGAAGCGCATCGACACTACTCAAGACTATCGTGCCCTAGGTTACCCCGATCAGCGCAAAATCGCCCGCGACTCGCGCGGCAACCTCTACGTGGCCTATCGCAAGCACTTCCGAGCCAATCAAAAGAACCTGTACCATATTTTCGTAGCTAAATCGAACGATCAAGGCGCAAGCTGGCAGATCCTCAATTTAGGCCAGCCGATCGAAACAACCGGCGACTATATGCAGCGCGTCCCAAGCATTGTGGTCGATACAAACGACATCATTCATGTGGCTTGGTATGGGCAAGATAGCCGCTACAATGGAGAGAATGAACGTCAGATCAAATATACCCGTTCGCTCGATGGCGGGGTGAGCTGGCAGCCTTGGCAGAATGTCGCGCCCGTCGACGGTTATCAAGGCCAAGCACTCTGGCAAGAGCACCCCAGCATGGTGGTCAACGGCGATCAGGTTTATATCGCATGGCAAGGGCTCGACCCAAACAATGAGAAGGCCTCGCAAGTGCGTGTAGTGCGTTCCGACGATCGTGGGGCCACTTGGCGACCCGCGGTCGTTGTGCACCCCGAGCAGCGCGGCAATCGCAGCCGTCCGAGCATTATCGTCGCGCCCGACGGGCAACACCTCTGGCTCTTGGCCTATGGCGGCAGCGGCACACCCCAACAGATCGTCTGGAGCGAATCGTTCGACCGCGGCGAAAGCTGGACTACTTGGCAAACGATCGCACCCAGCCCAAACGACCAGCGCCACCTCTCGGCGGCGCTCGATGCCCAAGGTCAGCTGCATGTCGTCTGGCGCGAAATAAGCCAAGTCGATCAGGCCCAGATCTACTACTCGCGCCTGAATACCGACGGCTGGCTCCCTGCTAGGGCGATTCGCCCCAACAATCGGCAGCAATCCTTTCCGAGCATCACCATCGGCACAAGAGGAGCCGTCTGGGTTGTATGGAGTGAGACCGAACAGCCCATCAAACTGCCAGAAGACGACCCCCAAACGGGCACTATCGTCATCTTCAAGCTCCAAGACGATGCTTGGCAGGAGATCCAAGCACCCTTCGAGCAATCGGGAGCCAACCTCTACCCCTCGCTACGCGCCAGCGATGCCTTTCAGCCCGGTGCGATCGACTTGGTCTGGCTTCAGCGCGAAGATAGCCCCAACGATCTTCCTTGGAATATTTTTTATAGCACAATTCCTACAAATTGGTGATCCTCACATTCATTTCCGACCATTAACCCTAATTTAACCCCTCTGTAACTCATTTTCAATTAAATAATTACTCAATCATTACTGTGAGTCACAGCAAAATATGCGATTCTTAAGACAACTTCAAAAAAAGCCCGCTGTCTCACTTTCATATCAGTTTTGCATCAGTCTTCTTCTATCGATATTCTACTAAGGCTCGTGTATGCTGACATCAGTACAAATAAAGAGCAAAATTCCGTCGTTGTACTGATGTTTGTTCGTTTCATCTAGCGTATCCTTGATCTAACAACATCAGAACCAACGTTGCTTTGAAAAATGAAGGGCCTGCCGGTATGCATATGTCATTACAAACCCAACAAGCTACACGCGCTCGAACGATCTACGGAATTAGCGCTCAAACATTTTGGGTGCTTCTGGCAATCGAAGGGGTAGTTTTGACCATCATACTAGCTTGGGTATTGAGTATATTAGCTCCACAGACTCCCGCAGCTTCGGTTGGCAACGCGCTTCCAACCGTGCGCGCTGCGATCAGCGATCGGCTTGCCAACGTGGTCGACGACCCCATGATCGAAGTCACCACTGGTGTCAGCGCTCGCGCAAGCAATGTCCGTGGTCTGTCGCTTAACGGCGTAACCTACTACTACTATGTCGAGGGCGGGCAAAACTACGACCCCTACAGCCGTGGTCTCGTTTCCGAGGAGCGTGTCGAGCGGCTTCTACGCGACGAGAGCGGCCCTGCCCCCGTTGTAATCTATACCGTGCGCCCTTAAAGATACCTGCTCTCCTAAGCTGGTGCATTACAGGAGCGAATGGCGTGAGGAAGATCCTCGCGCCATTTTGTTATGTTCAAAGCACCTTCTTGTTCATCCCTCGTATACCGTTGGCGGAGAGAGCGCAAACATCAAAAAAGATCCTTAGCGCGTCCGCCTACGGCTACCAGCATCCCGCCCGCAACCCAAGGGTAGTTCTTCCCGCTGCAAGCAGCGGGAGATAGTTCGCCCCCACATTGTTCCGCAAAGAAAGTAGTCACGTTCCACGCAGCCGAAGGCCAAATAGACAGTCATTTGGTATCACTTAGGGGATTAGAGAGGTTTTGGGGTTTAGTACGAGCTTGCACCCTTCTCCCGCAGTGCGGGAGAAGGGCCGGGGATGAGGGCAGCTAGCCTATCTGATAGCCGGAGGCGGACGCGCCAGAGACCGAATGGAAGGAAAAGAGCTCGCCGCTAGAGCGCTAAAGGCTTCTTTGTGTTAGGAGCGAACACGCTCGATATTGGCTCCTAAAGCGGCCAATCGCTCTTCGATGCGCTCGTAACCGCGGTCGATCTGATTGATGTTATAGATCACACTGCGGCCTTTGGCGCACAGCGCGGCCGTGATCAAAGCCATGCCCGCGCGGATATCGGGGCTAGTGATCTTTTCGCTGTAGAGCTGAGCCGGGCCAGATACCACCGCGCGGTGCGGATCGCACAGAATGATGCGCGCGCCCATACCGATCAAACGATCGACGAAGAAGAGGCGGTTTTCAAACATCTTCTCGTGAATCAGCACCGTACCCTGAGCTTGGGTCGCCACTAAAAGCGCAGTCACCAACAGATCGGTATTGAAGCCGGGCCAAGGGGCCGAGTCGATCTTGGGGATGGCGCCGTGCGCGTCGCTCTGAACAACCAGCTCCTGATCGGCAGGAATGACGATATCATCGCCCTCGACGGTCCAATCGACGCCCAAGCGGTTGAAAACGATCTTGGTCATGCGATGCTCGCGCGGGCGGGCGTTGGCAATGCGCAGCGCGCTACGTGTCACAGCCGCCAAGCCGATCAGCGAGCCGACCTCCATAAAGTCGGGGCCGACCGTGTATTCGGCGCCATGCAAGCTGGTCACGCCGTCGATCTCGAGCACATTGGTGCCGATGCCGCCGATGCGTGCGCCCATGGCGTTGAGGCAGTGACAGAGATCTTGAACATGCGGCTCGGAGGCAGCATTGCCGATCGTGGTGTGACCTTCGGCCAAAACCGCCGCCAAAATGGCTTGTTCGGTGCCGGTCACGCTCATCTCATCGAGGAAGATATCGGCACCGCGCAGGCGCTCGGCGCGCATCACATAGCTGTTGGGAGTCACTTCGATGGTGGCACCAAGCTCGCGCAAGGCCAAGAAGTGGGTGTCGAGCCGGCGACGACCGATCGCGTCGCCACCTGGGCGCGGCAGAGTGACATAGCCACGACGGGCCAAGAGCGGCCCTGCAAACAGTATCGAAGCGCGGATCTTACGAGCAAGCTCATCGTCTGGCTCGCGATCTTGGAATTGAGAGGCCGAGATAGCCCAGCAGTGATCGCCGCGCAACGAGACGGTCGCCCCTAAACGCTCTGAGATCGTGAGCATAGCCCGCACATCGCCGATATCGGGAACATTATGTAAAATAAGCTCTTCGCTGCTAAGAAGAGCTGCTGCAATAAGGGGTAAGGCAGCATTTTTATTACCCATGGGAGTGATCGTTCCCGATAGGCGCTGTTGTCCTTCAATCACAAAACAATCCATAGTACCTCTGTTCGTTTAACGAAATAAAGCCAAAACAGAGTAACACCGCGTGTTACCCTCGTTTTGGCTCTTGTGACAACCTCTTATTGGTTTTGACCATCCTGCGGCTCAGGTAAGGCGGGCGGCTCCTGCTTTTTGCCGGGCAAAAGACCGCGAACTTTTTGGCCGATACCCTTGAAGAAGCCTGTTTTTTCAGCCTTCTCCTGCTTATCGCCACCGCGCACCTTCGCCAACAATTCGCGGGCACGTTGGCGCCCTACCGTCATGGCTTCTTGAGTGATCTGCTTGAGTTGCTCGCCGCTCACCAGCTCGCCACTGGCATACCAGCGCCAGGCTGCGATACCTGTGCTATAGGTTCCTGCATAGGCGACCGCTACTTTGGGGACGATACCCCAAACTGGAATGAGCCCTACTAAACTACGTGCGACTTGCCGCCAGATGTATGCGCCACCAACCACAGGCAAAACCTCTTTGATGCGCGATTGGAAGTCGGGAGGCGCACCATAGGCGAGCGCAAGTTTATACACAAGCAGTGCTTGATTTTTGGTTAACACCAAAATATCAGCTGCCGCAAAGGGGACGCTTATGATCGGTATCTGCTGCGGCAGACCAGCCGCCAAGGCGTAGGTCGCATTGGAAAACGATACGCTATTGACTAGGTCGCGTGCTACCGAAGTTCGCAAGCCAGGCAATCGCCGCGCTGCTGAAAGGTGCAATTCATCGGGAAGACGTTCCAGCACCATACGTGCGAGGGTATCAGGCGCATCTACCGCTTCGACTGTGGGAATAGCGACACTGTGAATAGCGCTGAAACGGCCCGACGAATTGGTCAGAGAGATACCATATAACAATACAAGCAGAATCGGAACACCTCTCGACTCCAGTTGATCGAGGGTTCGTTCGATCGCTGCATCAATCGGCTTGCGAGCATCAAGCACTACCAGTACAAGATCGGCACGCTCGATACGGCCAAGGGTCTCCGTATCAACAATGGCCGAAAAACGACCGATCGGATCTATTCCAACGCCGGGGTAGCGATCTGTACTGCGATGGAGAAGGCGAGAAAGCTCTTCGACACATTCATCTTCTCCGATACACGCTATAAATAGCGGTTGCTCCGCTTCAGCGCGGATCGCATTAACATCGAGTTCCCGCAGCGTTGTCCATACATTTCCAAGATCGTTCCAACTTGGCACGGCGCGTTTGCTGCTACTTTCTAACTACTAAAGATTCCACTCTACAGCTTGTACGGCGATTATAGCATGGTCAAGCGAATAGCAACCTGATACTATCCTGATAGACAAGCTGGGAAGGCGTTTTTAAGGCTTTCTAATCAGCAAGCGGTCGATCGAAATTGCTCGATAATCCGGTCTCTAGGGTGTGCCGATTCAGCGATCGCAAGCGATCTAGACCGGCATGCTATCGACATGTTGCTCGCTCAGACGAACCCGTTCGGCCTCTAAGATCGTAACCACCCGCGCATATTCGCGTTCTGACTGCTCTAAAAGCGCGCGAACCTGTTCAAAAGACTCGTTTTGGGCGCTGGCCTCAAGCTGTTTACATAGATCAGCTAAAAAGGTCGCCGTCAGCATGGCGCTGCTCGACTTAAGCTTATGGGCTTGGCGCTCAAGCTGCTTCAAATCGCCGCTCTCTAAACTAGCCCGCATGCGCTCAAATAAAGTATGGCTGTCGCTCAGATACGTGTCGATCAAGAGCGGCACAACGCTGTTGACATTCTCGCCCGCGAGAGCGTGCAAGCGCGCTAAATCGACCGAATCGCTCGGCTGTAAGCTACAAGAGCGGGCCGTTTCAGAAAGCGGTTGTGGGTTTGTCTCTGGGTAGTTGCGCTCAAGCTGGCGCTCGATATCCTGCTGCTCAGAGATCGAAAGATAGCTATCGTTCTGGCGCGGCGCGAGGCTGATGGCGCGCAAGAGATCTTCTTGCGTGACGGGTTTGCTGAGGTAATGGTCCATACCAGCCGCCAGACACTGCTGAATGTGCCCGGGCATGACATTGGCCGTTACAGCGATCAGAAAGGGGCGCTGCGAAGCAGGCCAGCGCCGCGTGATATACTGCGCAACCTCCAAACCATCCATCTCGGGCATCTGAACATCGAGCAAGACCACATCATAGGCTTGGCGCTCGAGGGCCTGAATGGCGTCGCGCCCTGTCGAAACGACTTCGGCATCGGTGCCCAAACGCTGTAGCAAGAGTCTGATCAGCTTCTGGTTGACGCGATCATCTTCAGCCAAGAGGATCTTATAGGACTTGAGATCGGCCGATAGGGTCTGCGAAGCCTGATCGACCGACGTGCGCATAGCGGGCAGAGGCAAACCTAAGACGGCGTTGCGCAAGATGTTGTAACAGAACTCGGCCTTCAAGGGGCGGCTGATGCTCGGCAAGCCATACTGTTTAAACATCAAAGCATTGGCTTCGCGTTCGCCAAAATTCTGCAAGAGAATGATAGGACTCTTGTAACGCTCCGAGAAAGCATCGGGATCGAACTGCTCATCTAAGGCATAAATATCGATCAAGGTGACATCGAAGTGCTCGTCTGTCTCGAGGTAGTTATAGGCTTGTTCAAGCGAATCGGCCACCCGCACCTGCATGCCCCAATCGCTGGCGAAATTGCTCAGCATCGTGCGACTGCTCTCGCGGGTATCGACGAGCAAGAGGCGCCGATCGACCAGATCGGGGGAGGGCTGCTGGTAAGTGTAAACCGGCTCGGGCACATCGGCCACGATCGTAAAGCAGAAGGTTGAACCTTCCCTCTCCTGCTCATCTTCTTCGAGCCACATATCGCCGCCCAACAGCTCGCTCAGACGCTTGCTGATGACCAGACCCAAACCAGTGCCGCCGAAGCGACGATTGGAGGCCATATCGATCTGGCTGAACGATTTAAACAGACGGTCGCGATACATGTAGGGAATGCCGATACCAGTATCGCTCACAGAAAAACGGAACTCAAGCGCCTGACCAGCCACATGGCGCGAGGAGACTTCTACTTCGATGCGCCCGCTATCGGTGAACTTGATCGCATTGCCGAGCAGGTTGGCGAGAATCTGCTGCAAGCGCGCTTCATCGCTCACGATCACCTCGGGGGTGCCGTGCGCGAAGCGATACGAGAGGTCGATGCCCTTTTGTGCCGCGCTCAGAGCGATCAGATCGAAGCTCTCTTCGACACAGCGGCGCAGATCGAAGGGCGCCAGCGAGAGCTCGAACTTGCCAGACTCGATCTTCGAGAAGTGCAAAATATCGTTGATAATGCGCAAGAGCGCATTGCTACGGTTATAGACGATCTCGGCGAACTCACGCTGCTCGGCATTCAAGTTGGTATCGAGCAAGAGGCGCGACATACCGATCACGCTGCTGATCGGGGTACGGATCTCGTGGCTCATGGTCGCCAAGAATTCCGACTTCATACGAGTCGCCTCTTCGGCGACCTCTTTGGCGTGCCTGAGAGTCGCCTCTACCTGACGTCGCTCGGTTATATCGCGCAGAATCACGACGTAGAGCGTGCGATCGCCCTCTTGGAAGGTGCCGATCGAGGCATCGATCGGGCAGAGCAGGCGATCTTTGCGAATAACCACGAAATCGCGCGTATCGTGCTGTAGGGCCGAAAGCTGCACTGTTTCGGGCGAACCTTGGGCGGGCAGAATCAGATCGAGCAGCCGGGTATGCAACAGCTCTTCGCGACTATAGCCCAACAAGACCGAAGCTTGCTCGTTTGCATCGAGAATGATCGAGTCTTCGTCTAAGATAAAGATGCTGTCGGCGGCCTGCTCAACCAAGGTGCGGTAGCGCTGCTCGGAGCTGCGCAGATCGCTGAAGAGGCGAGCATTGGCGACCGCCACACTGACCTGCTCCGCCAAAGTCATCAACAGGCTGTAGTCGTCTTCGGTCAAAACCGGCTTGCCCGGCGACTCAACCAACAGCATGCCGAGCACGTAGGCGTCGTTGGCTTTGAGCGGCACAACGATGGCTTGCTGGGTCAAAGCCGAGCGCGAAACAAAGCTCGGCTCTTTGCTGACATCTTGGATAAACGCGGCCTGACCGCTGCGCAAGACCTGGCCGATAATGCCATCGTCGGCCTGAATGACCGATATGGTCTGTTGATAGCCGATATGAGCTTGCAAACGCAACTGATCGCCTTCGCGATGATACACGCTCACCATGGGGTAACCAAAGAGCGAACTGATCTGGCTCACCAAGCGCTGCATCACGGTATCGATGTCGAGCGATGAATTCATATCGTGGGCAACGCTCTGAACGACCGAGAACTCAGCGAGGCGACGTTGGGTCTGATAAAACATGCGAGCGTTATCGATCACCAGCGCGGCGCGCCGAGCCAACTCCTCAACCAAAGACACATCGTCCGGGCTATAGGTTCGGCCCGAAACGCTCATACTGATCGATATCACACCCAAGACCTGACCGCGCGCCCGCAAGGTTGCCCATATCAATGAATGTATCTTAGAAGCCCGCAAGAAGGAGAGATGTTCGGCATCGATCGCGAAATGCACAAAGTCTCGATCGCTCACCTCGGGCAAAAACATCGACGAGGGCGCGTCTGGGCCAAAGATCGCTTTACCAGCTTCAGAATCAAACGGAATATAGGAAGGAACAAGCGGTCGCTCGAACTCTTGGGCTTGCTCGCTCACAAAGGCCGCAAGCTGAGCACCGCCTTGTTCGTCACGCGTATAGATAAAGCAGTTATCTGCAATACGCGGCACAATCGACTGAGCGAGGCTCGCCAGTACAGTTTGCGGTTCGATCGTAGCAAGGAAGAGAGCACTAACATCGGACAAGAAGGCTTGACGCTCTTCAGCCCATTTGCGTTCGGTGATATCGTAAAAGAGGTAGAGCCGAGCAAGGCTAGTTTGAGCGGCTTGAGCTAAGGGTATGCTCTGAACTTGATAGGTCGCACGCGCATCTGCACCTAGCTTAAGCTCGATACTTGATCCGTCGGGAGTATCAAAGAGCGCAGCTAGCTCTGGCATACGCTTGAGCAGTTCAAGCGTATCGTCCGCCCGGGCAGAGAGTCCTAACAAAGCCTGAGCCGCACGATTGCTTGCCACAATTCGCTGCTGATCAACCACTAAAGCTGGATCGCTTATGCTATCGAGCAAAGGCATGAAGTCTTTAGAAGGACGAGCTAGCCTCTGACGATATACACGCCAACCAAGCCAAGCAACTACAAACAAGCCGATCGCAGCACTAGTTAGGACTACAAGGTACATGAGTGGCTGCCATGTCATAGAACTGCCCTACAACTTTGAACAAAAAACCCTCACACAGCATCAATCCCACAGGAGAGTATCGCTTCAGGCAAGCAGATCACGCTTCTGCCTTCGGCTCCTAGGATGGCTTGAGAGAAAGCGGCGCTACAATAGCAAGCAGGTAATCTGAACCTTCACAAGTCGGCTGAAGGCGCTTTCCTTATGCACAATGCTATTTACACTGCTCATAACAGGCAGTGTCTCGTGCCGCCGAGCGACAAGGGCCATACGAGATTGCCAGCGAAGGTCTATTGGTCTTTCTTACCCTATGGTACCACGAAAATGCTAAGCTTTTCAAAAGTGACCGTTAGAAAATAGTGTTCCACATGCTCATTTTGAAGCTGCAGGTTCTACGCGAACTAGGCCAACGATGGAAGCTTAGATCACTTTATTCGCAGGTGGCTTTGACATAGCATCTCAAAGCACTACAAGAGAGCACTTGTTGCGATACTGATAAATAGAACGTTGGGGAGACTTTATAATAACGTAACACTTCAGAAGAATTTTTATAGCTTGTAATAGGTTTGAAGCGGAGTATGTTATTTCTAGCGCAAACTCTTTTTTGAGATACACTCAGGCAATACCTACTACAAACCTTCGTTAAAAAGGAGGGATTTATGTTCAAATGTTGCAAGCTAGACAATGGTGTAAACACTATGAGATTATATTTTAGTTCTTACAGACACGCAACTAGGCAATGAGCTTATGGTACACTAGAGAAACTACATATCGGGTAATAGATCTATGCCAATATAGGTTGTACAAGCTTGTTTCTTCATAGCATATAAATGAACTTATATTGGGCTATGCTTTGCAAGAGCTCTGCTTGCAAGCGTCTGCTACTCAGCGCATCGGTAAGCCGCTGTTAGTTAGGTTAGTCATGCAAGCAAGCTGCCCTCTATTCCTGAACAGAATGCACCATCTTCCAGAGAGGGCCAAGGCATGCAGAAGGGCTTGGATCTGTGGTATATTGAATTTGGTTTTAGGATTCGCTTAGCCACATAGAGAGGTGTTACGTCGTTAATCTCCAAAGCGCTTAAGAGCTTCATCCATACTAAGTAGTCAACGATCCGTAGCATTGGATACGGAATCTTCTTAGAGTGAAAGCTCATATCTTTAGAAGACGTTCAGCCTTTGTCATCGCATTGTTATGCATCACTTGTTTACAATTCAGTTCGGAAATAGGCACGTTACAAGCTGTACCTATTCACAAATCTCATGACACTCTATGCTGTCATCGTGTATTGAGAAGGTTAAAACAACTAGCCAGATACGTATATTCACCAAAGGTCAGGAAAACATATGAGCACCTCTGAGGCACAACCTATTCGTGTGTTGCTCATAGATGATCATGATGTCGTACGGGTTGGGCTGCGTGTCGTTATCGAAAGTCGTCCCCATCTCAAGGTTGTTGCTGAAGCTCGCAATCGCGATGAAGCGCTAGAGGCACTTGCACGAACATCGCCAGACATCGTTCTGCTCGATGTACACCTTGATGGGGAAGATGGTATTGACCTGTTACCAGCCTTATTTGCCACTAGCAATGCACAGATCATCTTAATTACTGGAGACCCCAAACCCGAGTCTCATCGTCGGGCAGTTCGTTTAGGAGTCAAAGGACTGGTCCTCAAAGATCATGCAACAGAGACCGTTGTGAATGCTATCGAGCAGGTGCATGCTGGTTCGGTCTGGTTGGAACCAGAGCTTATCTCTGAGGTTTTAAATGATCTCGCACGACCTCCTTACGATAGCGATGCTTCAAGCAAGCGCGATCTCTTGACACCCCGTGAACACGAAGTGGTGAGTTTGGTCAGTCAAGGCTTAAAGAACTTACAAATCGCCAATCATCTTTCGATCAGCGAGGCAACAGTCCGTCACCATTTAACCTCAATCTTTAGCAAACTTGGAATAAACGATCGTGTCGAACTTGTTATCTACGCTTATAAACATGGTCTAACACCTCCACAACAGTAATCACACCCCAACACACCCCTTTCCCAAAGCGGCAGAGCCTGCTACTCTCTGCCGCTTTTAGGTTTCATTAGCATCAACAAATACAACTCAACTGTTTTTGTTATGCCCTAGTTGGCGTAAAGGTCGCCAAGCCCAAACAAGGTCCCAAGCGCGTCCGCCTTCGGCTACAAACAGGGCTAGCGCCGCAAAGGGCTGTTTGCTCATACTGCGACCGAAAGTGATACAACACCCAATCAGCTTCGATCTTTTTGGCCTTCGGCAGAGCGGAACGTGACTCTTTCCTTTTCCCGGCTTTTCGTTTTTCCCAGATTGCAAGCATAGACGTCTTTCAGCAAATGTAGCCTGCTAGCCATTTCATACGAAATCCACTAATCGTTGTATGTTGGGGAGGTCTCGCGGCACACAGCTAGCACACCAAGGTTATGGGCAGGATGTTGATAGCCGCAGGCGGACGCGGTAAGGAGCTTCGTTGGGGAAGAGAGCAAGCCGCCAGCGTGCTGGAGTGATTAAACGGATTTGCTATCATCATCCTATGCTCCTAGGCTCTCGGCAGAGTGGAACGTCCCTTGCTTATCAAGCCTACAACGAATCGCGCATTTCAACGACTCTAAGGATTCGGATAGAATCGATCTAACTTCTTTAATAAGTTGTGGTATAATGATCGAAGTGCACACTTGTGCTAGAAATGTAGTACAAACAAACAATAGATTCCAACTATCCCGCACTGATGGGGGTCAAAATCCTCGTCGGTAGGGCTTTTGCGTGCCAAAAACCCCAATCATTCTACGTTCGTTGCCTTTGTAAGAGGTACATCACGCTGCCACAATCGTTACACCCCGAGGCGGCGTCATCGGCTTTGTTGCCAGGACGGAGTTATGTCCAAAAATAAAATTGTGATTAAAGGTGCTCGAGAGCACAATCTCAAAGGTATTGATGTCGAGATCCCGCGCGACAAACTAGTCGTCTTGACAGGGGTATCTGGATCAGGCAAATCGTCGCTTGCCTTTGATACGCTCTATGCCGAAGGTCAACGCCGTTATGTCGAGAGCTTGTCGTCGTATGCGCGCCAGTTCTTAGGCCAGATGGAGAAGCCCAAGGTCGACTTCATCGGCGGACTTTCGCCCGCGATCGCCATCGAGCAGAAGAGCGCATCGAAGAACCCGCGCTCGACGGTTGGCACCGTCACCGAAATTTATGATTATTTACGCCTGTTGTACGCACGGGTAGGTCAACAGCACTGCCACAATTGCGGCCGTCCGGTCAGTTCACAAAGCGCCGAGCAGATGGTGAACCGTATTCTGACCCTCGAACCCGGCACGCGCTTTATGGTGCTTGCGCCCGTTGTCGAGCAACGCAAGGGCGAGTATAAAGATGTCTTCGCAGATGCTAAGGCCGAAGGCTTCGTGCGTGTACGAGTCGACGGCGAGATCCGCGATCTGAGCGAAGAGATCAAACTTAATAAAAAGGTCAAACACACGGTCGAGATCGTGGTCGACCGCTTGGTGATGCCCGACAAAGAGGCGGCGCAGCAAAACGATGCCTCCGCAGAAGATGTCGCCAAGCTGGGCAAAGCCAACGAGCAGAGCGTCAGCGAGTGGGATGCCTTTGTAACCCGGCTCACCGATAGCGTTGAGACGGCACTGCGCATCAGCGAGGGCCGCCTGCTGATCAATGCTCAGCCGCGCCGTACAGGCGGACCAGACGAGCGCAACGAGCCGACCGAGTGGTTGATGAGCGAGAGCAATACCTGTAACCATTGTGGTATCTCGTTCCCCGAGCTCACCCCGCAGATGTTCTCCTTCAACGCGCCGCAGGGCGCTTGTCCGGCCTGTAGCGGTCTCGGTTCAAACCTCGAAGTCGATGAGCAACTGCTGGTGCCCAACCCGACCCTGAGCATCAACGAGGGCGCGGTGCTCTACTGGGGCGAGATGGGCAAGAAGGAAGGCTCGTGGGCACAGCGCGCGCTGCTTTCGATCGCGCGCCACTTCGGCTTCTCGCTCGACACACCCTGGGAGCAGCTCAGCGAAAAACATCGCCATATCATCTTGCATGGCAGCGGTCGCGAGAAGATCCGCTTCACTTGGCAGAACGAGAACGGCGGCCATGGCGAGTACATGCGCCCATGGGAAGGCCTGACCAGCGAGATCAAGCGCCGCTACCACCAGACCGACAGCGACTGGTCGCGCAACCACTACGAGCAGTTTATGAGCCCGCAGATCTGTACCGAGTGCAAAGGTGCGCGCCTCAAGCCAGAGAGCCTAGCGGTTAAAGTCAACGGCCTCAGCCTGCGTGATATCGGCCGAATGAACGTGACCGAAGCCTTCAACTGGGTCTGTGCGATCTCGGGCATGCAGAGCGAAGCCATTCAGCAGAATGGGCATGTGGCCCATCTCAACGGCAGCCAGCACAACCCCGAGCATTACAAACAGCTCAGCAGCCTACAGCTTGAAATCGCGGGCGAGATCTTAAAAGAGATTCGCGAGCGGCTCGGCTTCTTGCAGAATGTCGGTTTGCACTACCTCAACCTCGAGCGCCCAGCGCCCACTCTCTCGGGCGGCGAAGCGCAACGCATTCGTTTGGCCTCGCAGATCGGTTCGGGCTTGATGGGCGTGATGTACATTCTCGACGAGCCTTCGATCGGTCTGCACCAGCGTGACAACCGCAAACTGCTCAACTCGTTGCTGCGGCTGCGCGACCTTGGCAACACACTAGTAGTGGTCGAGCACGACCTCGAGACCATGCAAGCTGCCGACTGGATCGTCGACTTCGGGCCGGGAGCTGGTGTTAAGGGCGGCAGCATCGTCGCCTCGGGCACGCCTGAAATGGTGGCGCAAACATCTGAATCGCTCACCGGGCAATACCTTGCGGGCAAGCTCGAGATCGCCATTCCCGAGCGACGCCGCCCGACCGACAAAGGCAAGATCGAGATCACAGGCGCTACACTCAACAACCTGCGCAACGTCAGCGTGAGCTTCCCGCTGGGCTGCTTTGTAGCCGTAACGGGCGTGAGCGGCAGCGGCAAGTCATCGCTGATCAGCGAGACGCTTTACCCGGCCCTGGCGCAACGCCTGAGCCGCGCCCAAGTGCGCCCGGGACCGCACCGCTCGATCTCGGGTCTAGAGCAGCTCGACAAAGTGATCGACATCGACCAGCAGCCGATCGGACGCACACCGCGCTCGAACCCGGCAACCTATGTCAAGCTGTTCGATCTGTTGCGCGAGCTGTTCGCTAACACCCCCGAAGCTAAGCTACGCGGCTACACCGCAGGTCGCTTCTCGTTCAACCTCAAAGGCGGGCGCTGCGAAGCCTGTGAAGGCAACGGCGAGAAGTGCATCGACATGCAGTTCTTGGCCGACGTCTGGGTGCGCTGTGATGTCTGTAAGGGCAAGCGCTACAACCGCGAGACCTTGCAGGTCAAGTACAAGGGCAAGAGCATCGCCGATGTGCTCGATATGGATGTGCAGACCGCGCTGGAGTTCTTCGACAACGTGCCGCGCGTCAAGCGCATTCTGCAGACCTTGCACGACGTCGGCCTCGACTACATCAAGTTGGGCCAACCGGCTACAACCTTGTCGGGTGGCGAGGCGCAGCGCGTCAAGCTGGCCAAAGAGCTGGCGCGTGTCGCAACGGGCCGCACGGTCTACATCCTCGACGAGCCGACCACTGGTCTACACTTCGCCGATATCCAGCACCTGCTAACTGTGCTGCACCGCTTGGTCGATGCGGGCAACACCGTGATCGTGATCGAGCACAACCTCGATGTGATCAAAACAGCCGACTGGATCATCGATATGGGGCCGGAAGGCGGCGACGGCGGCGGCTATGTGGTGGCAGAGGGCACACCCGAACAGGTGGCTCAGATTCCGCAAAGCGTGACCGGGCAGTTCTTGGCCGAACTGCTGCATGCCGAGCAACAGGTCTAGCTACGCAAATCGAATAGTGTTTGGAAGGGCGCATGTGCTATGCGCCCTTCTTTTTATCGCCAAAAGACTAGAGTTGAGCGCAAAGCTCGGCGATGCCAGCGGCCCAAGCCAGCAGCTCCTCATCGCGCTCGAAACGCGCCACAAGCTGCAGACCGAGCGGCAGACCATTGGCGGCCTTGCCCGCTGGCACAGTCAAAGCTGGCATGCCAGAGTTGGTCCAAGGCATATTCATAGCGGGATCGCCCGTGACCTGCAGACTCTCGGGCGCTGGGCCGAAGGCAGGCGGACAAACCCACAGATCGATGCCCTCGGCGTCCATCTGCTCGTGAAGCTGCTGGCGCAGTTCAAAACGGGCGGCGCGCGACTCTTCTAGGGCTTCGGCAGTGACGGGCTGGCCCTCACGAATGATGCCAGCTGTGCGCTCGCGGTAGAGCGCTTCGTGCTGTTTGAACCACTCGGCATGCACCTGAGCGATCTCGGCGGCGATCATACGGCGGTGGCGCTGGGCGATGGTGGCCAGATCGCCGAAGGCTTGCACCCGTTTGATGACGTAGCCCGCCGCCTCAAGCTGAGCAATCTGCTGCTCGAAAGCGGCTCGACCTTCCGAGGGCATCTGGTCGAGATAGGGGCCTTCGGGCACACCTAGAACGGGACTGCTCAGCGGGGCTAGCTGACTGCGCCAGGCCGAACAGAGCACGCTACAGGCCAAAACCAAACCCGCCACATCTTGGGTGAAGAGGCCGACATGATCGGCCGACTGCGAGAAGGGCACAACGCCGTGGGTCGAGATACGTCCGAAGCTCGGTTTGTAGCCGATCACACCGCAGAAGGCCGCGGGACGAATGACCGAGCCGACGGTCTGCGAACCCAAGGCTAGGTTGCTGATGCCAGCCGCCACCGCCGCCGCCGAACCGCTGCTCGATCCGCCCGGCGTATGCTTGAGGTTATAGGGGTTGCCGGTCGGCCCGGGTTCGTAGTAGGCGAACTCGGTAGTTACAGCTTTGCCCACAATCAAAGCGCCAGCAGCCCGTAAGGCGCGCACCGTCTCGGCCTCCTCGCCCGCAAATAGCTCGGGCGGCAGCTGCGAGCCAGCCCGCGTCACAAAGCCATCGACGTGGAAGATGTCTTTCACGGCCAGAAAAGCGCCGAACAGCACCGGGCGCTCGGCGGGGTTGGGGTAGCGCTCGAGCAGAGCGCGGGCTTCGGCCAGCAGTCGCTCGCGTCGATTTGGCTCGGGCAACAGGGCCTGCAATTCGCCATCGATGGCCTCGATGCGATCACAGAGCGCGTTGACCGCAGCGATCAGGTCTTGTTGACCGCTGCGCAGCGCTTCGAGCGTCGCCGCTAAGGGCAGAGGTGCGATATATGCTGTCATAAAATCTCCTTATCTATCCGTTTTTTCTATGGCCAATCGAGCTTATGTAACACATTTACTACTCTGACGGAAAAGTCTCCCGCTCCCATTCGGTCTCTAGCGCGTCCGCCTACGGCTATCACGTCGCCGCTCCTCCCATTCGGGCTGTTTGGCGCTTCGTCGCCCGACCCATCTCGCCCAACACGACGCTTATTCTGTCCCGATCTGATAGAGCGCACGAACAGGCTTGCGCCAGCGAACGTGGGTACGCAGGTCGGTGCTATCGCTAAACTGGTCGATACTGCCGATCAAGCCATTGTTAACGATCGCGAGCAGCTCGGGATCGCGAATCTGAGCAATTAACGCATCTGCGAAACGATCCGCCCAAATCACCAAAAAGGGCCGCTCGTGAAAGGAGCGCGGCGTGGGGTCGAGCGCTTCGCTCAGCCCAGAACGGTTGTGCAGCTCGGCCAGGCTGCTGTACACCACACAGAGCGCGCTCTGACGCTCTTGCCAAGTCTGGGCTTGCAGCACGGCCTGTAAAAGCGACTCAAAGTGGGCGGCGCAAGCAAGCTGTTTGAAGGCTGTGCCAAACCACTTAGGATAAGGCGCGTAGTGCTGTTCGTAGAGAAAGCAGAGGTTCATAGCGTCGCGCACCAAACGGGCGCCGATCAAGCTCGAACCGAGTTCATCACCCATAAATCCGGCGCGCGGCATGAGATGCTCTTCTTGGGCGATACGATGCCAACCCGCAGCGAGCAAATAAAGGTAGACATCGCGCGGATACCAGCGCAAACGAGCGCGCAAAGCGCTCAGCTCGCCGATGCCGTCGTGATGCACTGCGCCCGTCGTCATTTCGCGCAACTGCTGCGACGAGATCGCCAGCCAATCGGCTATGGTCATTTCGCGTTCGATATCGTAGTCGAGATAAGCCACCACCAGATTGCGCAAACTGTCGATCACGATGCGATGGTCGGGCAACACAGGGCCGCTTGGCGCGCTGATGCTCACCGGGTAGCCGTAAAAGCTGACGGGCAGCTTGTGGCGTAGAAGCTCGTCGATCTGATCGCGCAGAACGAGGTCTTGATCTTTAAGCAATAGCCAAAAGCGTGGCCCCCAATCGTGGTCGGTCGACATAGGGCTATCGAAACCAAGCACGTCGCTGCCCGGCCCCAGCAAGGCCGCCGCGTACTCTAAACGAGGGAAGTGGGCGGCAAGTAAGGGCTGAACCAGCTCGGCGTAGAAGCGCCGACTCAGCTCACAGCCCGTAATAAAGTCCGGCATAACACTCCTCCTTCTGAGTGGCAGCGACGGCTCAGCTGCTCACCCTTGCGGTTTGTTGGCGGCCATCTGCTCGCGCTGACGCTCTTCCTGAGCGCGTAATTCGGGCGTAAAGGCTTCGCCAAAGTCATCGGCTTCAAAGATCTCGCGGATCTCGATCTCAGATTCGTAGCCGGTTGGATTGGGGCAGCGCAAAGCCCATTCGATCGCCTCTTGCTTAGAAGCGACCTCCCAGATCCAATAGCCCGCGATCAGCTCTTTGGCTTCGGCGAATGGCCCATCGATCACAGTGCGCTGATCGCCGTGCATTTTGATGCGTGCGCCGCTCGAGCTAGGCTTCAAACCGTCGGCTGCGAGCAAGACCTTGGCCTTGATCAGCTCTTCGTTAAACTGTGTCATAGCGCGCAGCTCTTCTTCGCTGGGCAACTGACCCGACTCAGTCGTCGGTGTCGATCGAACCATTACCATAAATCGCATAATAGTTGAGCCTTTCTCGCTAGAAGGTTCCGCAACCAGGAAAGAGATGATGGAATGCTGCTAGTATAGCTGAAAAAAGCGACGGCTCTTGAGTGGCCTTCGGCAGAGCGGAACTTGAACATTTTCTTTTCCGGCTCTTCGTTGTTTTAACCTGTTTGGTGCTTGCACCAGACAGGTTGCTGCGTTTGCAGCGAAGGCAATGAAGCCAAGGAAGGCAGCGGCTTGCTTGAAGGACTGAATGGGAGGAAGGATTGTTGATAGCCGTAGGCGGACGCGCTAGGGACCGAATGGGAGTTTGAGAGCTCTGCGCCAATATGATGGTAAATGGAACGAGGCACCCCAACCGAGATCGGGATGCCTCGTACAAAGAGCGACAAGCGCTTAGTCGAAATGGCCCTCTTTGCCTTCTCGCACATTGTTCAACATACGAGCGGTACGTGGCAAAAGGGCTGGCAGTTTATCGAGCGGGAAGAATTCGATCTTTAAAAGCTCGCTATGGGCCTTACCCAAGGATCCTTCGGCGATATCACAAGCGAAAAAGATATTGATGATCTCTACTTGGTCGCCGTTTGGGTAGGTCCACTCCCAGCCTGGGCCAGCGTAAACCCCCAAAAGTTTGGTTGGGTGTACTTGCAGGCCCGTCTCTTCTGCGACTTCGCGAACAAGCGCCTCAGCGGGCGTCTCGCCAAGTTCCACAGCTCCACCGGGCACATCCCACATCATGACATCTGCGCGCCGACAGAGCAAAATCTGTTTGGCTTCATTTAAGATGTAACCACTTGTTCGCACTTGCAATAGTCGCTGCGGGCCAACATAACTCCGCAACCAACGGGTGTATTTAATCGTCATGCACGTTCCTCCGAACGAACGAGTCGAAAACCAAGAAACTCGTTATGCATAGTAGGTAAAAGGCGAAAACGACAAGCACAACGGGCATATCCATGCGGGTTGGCGTAGCAACCACCACGCAGAATGCGCCGTCCCGGAGCTTCAGGGTCTTCTCGGCCATCGTGGGCATCATAGGGATAAGGTACATCAAGCGAGGATGTCCATTCCCAAACTGTGCCAGACATCATCAACAGGCCGTATGGGCTTGCGCCGTCTGTTTCTGCCTCATCGACTGATACCAATCCCTTAGCTGACTCGCGAGTATTAGCCAAATGGGGATCAAATGTTTCACCCCAAGGAAAGCGACGAGCATCACTGCCTCGCGCCGCGTGTTCCCACTCCGCTTCGCTAGGCAAACGATAACGCACCCCAGATACTTCAGATAACCACGCGCAAAACTGCTGGGCTTCATGCCAGCTTACATCGACCACAGGCAGGCGAGCAAGGGCTGCTGAGGGTTGTGAAGCGCGCCACACGATGGGGGCACGCGCACCCGTCTGCGCAACAAAGTGCGCATACAGATCATTTGTGACTGGAAGCTGCGCCATTTCAAAAGCGGGCAGCGTCAGTTGCGTTTGCGGTGTTTCTTCCCGGTAACTTTCGCGGGTACCGCCATAGAGGCGCGCCAATGGCGACAGTTCACGCTCGGTCGTTCCCATCAGAAACGGTTGGGCGGGAACTGAGCAAAATCTTGGTAGTAGAGCAGATACATCCAGCATCAACTGCTTTCTCCTTGATGTGGTTGGGCAACGTTGCCACGTGCTATGCCGACGAGTGCATAGCTACTGGAAGCGAGATTGGTGCGATTCTAACGTACACTAGACAATTTCCATCGAACAAATCCTTCGCTCACTAGCAGAGAGCGTGAAACGATGACGATCTGTGCCTAAGAACAAGTGTCTAGGTCGCAGTCTTACCTGTTGTGCTCTACTCACTATACCAAAACAGCGTGTACGCATTGTAGTAGAGAGCTAAGCCAACGTCAACCTCTTTAATTTACGGGCAAATTCTAGGAAGCGACGCTGAGATTCTCGCCGTACAAACGTAAGCCAAGGTTGCCAGCAAGCGCCTGAGAAGCGCTATTCATCCACGACGTGCTATAGAGCGGCGTGCGCCCGCTGGCTTGGATGGCGGCGGCCCATGCGCGCACAACAGCCTGAGCGTAACCGCGCTTGCGATAGGCCGGAGCGGTTGCGACTCCTGCTTCGCAAACCAACGGACCGATGCGCGAGCTGTAACAGATCGAGACAGCGCTTCCGTTGTTAAGGATAACATATGGCGAGCTATCTGGTGACAGCTCGTGCCAATCGGGGAAGTGTTCCTGCAACAGCGCAAGCCTGTCGGCGGTGAGGGGCAGGGCTTCGGCGGGAGGAACGACGGGCTGTTCGAAGACGTAACAGGGGCCACGCCAGACCGAGCGCGGATGAGCTAAGCGGCTCAAACAGTCGAGCAGCTCCTGATAGGTCTGGGGCACAAGGCTGAAGTCTTCGACGATCGCTTCGCGGCGGCAGATCGCTGCCAGATCGGCGACCAGCTCATCGGGCAGGTCGGCGCGCACGCGCCAGAGATTGCCGTGGCGGGTGCGGCTCAGCGCGAACATAGGGGCGAGCGCGCCGTTTGGCTCGTTGATACGCAGCATGCGGCCCGCAGAGTCGTACTGATAGAGCACATTGAGTTGGGCCTCAGCTAGCTCATGATCATCACGAAAGGGCGGCATAGACTACTCCTCTCGCGCACGCAACGTTGGAACCTCATTAACACAGCGCACAATGGCGCCGCCAGGGTAGACATCGACGGCCGAGATGCTGGCGAGATCAATGCGCCACTGCCAGTGCAGATCGGGCGGCAAGTTGAAGACCGAACAGAGCACCAATTGGATCGGAGTGGCGTGGCTGATGACCAGCACCCGTTGATCGGCGCAGCGTTCGAGCAAGGCTCGCCAGGCCTGCTGAACGCGCTGGGCGACTTCGTAGAGGCTTTCGCCGCCCTCGGCCTTGCCGTGAATGCCGACCCCAAAGCGGGCCTGCAGCTCTTCGGGATAGCGCTCCTGCACCTCTTGGTAGGTCAGGCCCTCCCAGCGCCCGTGATGAACCTCGGCCCAAGCTGAGTCGACCGTCAGCTCTGCTTTAGGGTAGTGGTCTTTGAGAAAGCTGAAGGTCGCGTGACAGCGCTGGCTCGGGCTGAGCACGATCTGCTGAAAGGGCAGACGCTTCAGGCGCGCGGCCAGACTGCGGGCCTGAAGCTCGCCATAGCTCGTCAAGGGCGAATCGCTCCAGCTCTGGTAGCGATGTTCAAGGTTGGCTTGGGTCTGGGCGTGGCGCAGCAAATAGATGCTGGTATGCATGCCTGCTCCTTGCTAGGCGCGTTTGCGTTTGGCAAACAGCACAAGGCCGCCAAGCAGCAAGACGATCAGCCCAAAACCGAGATAGCTGATCCACGAGCTGCCCGCATCAGCGTTAGACGCTGCTTCACTTTGGCTGGGCGGCGCTGCAGTCGTCGGCGGCTCGGGGTTGGCGGCTGGTGTGGCGGGCGCTTGGCTGGCGACTTGGGCCACAGGCTCAGCGCTGGGCGGGGGCGCCTCGATCGGGCAGAAATCTGCCAATTCGCGCACGGGCAGGCTCGAAACAGCGCTCGGGCTGTTGTTGCCCCAAGCGAAGCCGTAGATCTCGCCAGCCTTGACCTGCGTGCCAGTGGCGCCGCGATTGAGATAGCGCCATTCGCCATCGACAAGCTGTTGCAAACCCCAATAGCGGCAATCGGGACCCATACATTGGCAAAAACAGGGTTCAGCCGGGAAGGCGCAACCTTGGCCGTCGATCTGGCAGACGGCCGCGCCCATAGAGCCGACCGCCTGAACTACCACGGGCAGCTCGCTGCGACGCAGCAACTCTTCGACCGTGATGGTCTCGTCGGCTTGATAGTTGATACAGAAGCTTTCTGCGCGCCCATCTTCAAACTGAACGAGCAAGCCAGCTTGCTGCAGCTCTGTTTGAGCGTGGAGCAGGCTGGGGATCGCCAGCAGCACAAGGGCGATAAACACAATCCACAGGTATCGCATAAGGCATAAAAAGGCGCTCGCAATGAGCGCCTTGTTCCTCTCTAGAACGTTTAGTGTGCGCTACGACGGCGCAACATAAAACCAGAAACGGTCGCGATCAGAGCCAACAGCATGACGGGCAGCCAGAGTTGCTCGGCAGCGCCGGTGTTGGGCAGGCTGGCCTGCGGCTCGGCCGGGCCGATCAAGCTCTGAACACCAGCGACGCTCTGCTGCTTGAGCGGCAGGCTGCCACCGAACAGGCTGAGGGCCGCCTGATAGCTTGCGAGCGGGTTATCCTCGGGCGCGCTGGCTTGGAAGGGGAAAGAGCCGTTGGCGTTCTGCCAGCTCTCAAGCGCTTGCTGAAGCGCTTTGGTATCTTCGCCCAGGGCCTTGAAAGCGCGCAGAGCCAGCGCGGTCGAGTTCACATCGCTCTCGTTGCCGAAGGCCGAGGTTTGGGAGTAAGGGAAGCCCTTGTCGTCGTTCTGCTGGCCGCGCAGATAGGCCACAGCCTTGTCAAGCATGGGGCCTGTGTGAGCGTTGGCGACCAGCGCCTCGATGCAGACGGCGGCGGTATTGGTGTCGCTGCCGGTCGCTTCGCTGCCGTCGAAGCTCCAACCGCCATCGGCCAGCTGCAGCTCTTCAAGGCGGCTAAAGGCCTTGGCGGGCGGCGTCGCGCCCATCGCTTTGATGGCGGTCAGGGCCAGACAGTGACCGGTGACATCGCCGCCATACTGGCCCGTATCGGCGTTATAGATGCTGCCCAAGGCCGCGGGCAGATCGGTTCCGAACGAACGCGGATCGTGGCCGGTCGCGGTGGCGGCCAGTATCAGCTTCGAGATCGCACCAGCTCCGCTTTTGATGTAGGTCGGAGCTTGGCTCTGCAGATAGTCGAGCGGCGATTTGCCAGCTTTGAGCAGCTTGGTGGGATCTTCGCCAGCGGCCACCAAGGCCAGCACCACATCGGCGGTGTCGCCCGGGCCAAAGCCGGGGAAAGCACCGTCGTCTTGCTGCTGGCTCTTGATCCAGTCGATCGCACGTTGTTGGGGCGTATCGTTTTGGGCCAGAACCGCAGCTGGCGTCAGGCAGAACAAGCCAGCGATCAGCAAAATCGCCGCGAAATAGGCATGTCTTTTCAGCATAACAACCTCACAAGTAAGTCGGTCTCGCTCGGCTAGCTATTGTAGCAGCCCAAGTGGCTTCAGACAAAAGCTCGGCGAGCCAGCATGGCCGTCATCGCCCGTTTCAGAGCGAGCGGCGCAAACAGCTAGCGTTCGAAGCAGGTTCGCCTCATCACGTTTTCGGGCGCTCTCGGCGCGCAGCTACAGCTCTCGTTTGTTGGGCGGGATGTTGATAGCCGGAGGCGGACGCGGTGAGGACCGCATGGGGGCTAGCAGCCTCTCCGCCAAAGACTACAAGGATCGAGCAGGTCGTTCGCAAGGGCTGTACGACAAGTATACGCCAAACGGCCGAGCGTATCTAAGGTCAAAAGTCGCAAAGCTCGCCGTCAGATCGTCGCAAGGCGTGCCCAGCGCGTAAAAACGGCGCTGTTTTGGGCCCACATAACAATGCTATAATCTGCCATACACGTATACGCCACCACAAGCGCATAAGGAGGGATTATGAGCACATTTGATGCCTATATTGATGCTCATAAAGCACGGTTCCTCGATGAACTGAAGGCCTTGGTTCGCCAGCCTTCGGTCGCAGCACAGAACGTGGGAATTGCCGAAACAGCCGCCATGGTACGGGCGCGCCTCGAGCGGCTCGGTGCCGAAGTTAAACTGCTGGAAGCCGATGGCGGCTCGCCTATGGTGTACGCCACCCTCGGTAGCGGCGACCGCACGCTCTTGATCTACGATCACTACGATGTTCAGCCAGCCGAGCCGCTCGAACTGTGGCACTCGCCGCCCTTCGAGCCGACCGAGCGCGACGGCAAGCTCTATGGACGCGGCGTCGCCGACAACAAAGGCAACCTCATGCTGCGCATTCAAGCGCTTGAAGCGTGGATGGCAACACGGGGCGAACTGCCGATCAAGGTTATCTTCGCGATCGAAGGCGAAGAAGAGATCGGTTCGCGCACCCTGCCTGCGGTCTGCCGCGACTACGCCGAGCTGCTCAAAGCCGACGGCTGTCTGTGGGAGACGGGCGGGCGCAACATCGACGAGCGTCCGGTGATCACGGCGGGCGCCAAGGGCATTCAGTACGTCGAACTGGTAGTGCGCGGCGCATCGCAAGATCTGCACTCGCAGTACGGCGCGGTGGTGCCCAACCCGGCATGGCGACTGATCTGGGCGCTTTCGACTCTGAAGTCGCCCGATGGTCGCGTACTTATCCCGGGCTTCTACGACGACATTCGCCCGCCATCGGAAGCTGATATCGCCGCTCTGGCCAGTATCCCCGATAACGACGCCGAACTGCTAGCCGATTTCGGCATTCCAGCCTTTATCAACGGCATGACGGGCATCGAGCGCCTTAAGAGCCACCTCTTCGACCCGACCTGTACGATCTGCGGTTTGGTGAGTGGCTACACCGGCGAAGGCTCAAAGACTGTGCTGCCCTCCGAGGCACGTGCCAAGATCGACTTCCGTCTGGTGCCCGATATGGATCCCGACGATATCGCGGCCAAACTGCGCGCCCACCTCGACAACAACGGCTTCAACGATATCGAGATCGTGCAGTTGGGCGGCGAGCATGCGGCCCGCAGCGATCTCAACTCGGCGGTTGTACGCGCGGCGGTCGAGTCGGCCCGCAAGACCTACAATCTCGAACCGATCGTCTACCCGACCATGGCAGGTACCGGACCGATGTATCCGCTCTGCCAAGCGCTCGGCACGCCTGTAACCAGCGGTGCAGGAGCGGGCTATCACGGCACTCAAGTGCACGCGCCCAACGAAAATATCCGCATCGAAGACTACTGGTTGGCTATGCGCTGGATGGGCAACTTCATTGAAGCGTTCGCCGCAAAATAGGGTATGATAGAAGGTAGGCACTCGGGTGTCTGCTTGTTCGCAGAGCATGATGCGCTTTTGAGCGCCTCATAATGGTTAGAAATTATTCAAACGTATCCTCATCACAATCGCATAGCAATACGTCAGATAGAAAGCTGAAGGTACAGTAGGATGAGCGCAGCGCAGCATGTGTATATCGGCACCGATAGTGGTGCAACCACCTCCAAAGTTGGTGGTGTTTGGAGCGACGGAACGCCGATTTCGACCCGTCTCCTCCAGCAATCAACCAATGCTAGCCTTGGCCGCGAGGTTATGGTTCAGGGCTGGGTCACAGCAGTTACAAACTATCTCGAGCAGAATCAGCTCAGCTGGGATCAGGTCAAGGGTGTTGGTCTGGCAATCCCCGGCCCTTATCAGGCCTATGGCGTGCTCGACAAATCGCCGAACCTGCCCGCTAGCTTCGCTGGTTTCGATGTACACACCGCTTATAGCCAAGCACTAGCCGAAAAAGCTGGCCGCGAGATTCCAGTTGTGGTCGGCAACGACGGCAATATGGGCGGTGTGGCCGAGGCTCAGCATGTGCGCGGCAACAACAAGGGCACAGTGGTGATGCTAGCCCCCGGCTCGGGTTTGGGCGCCGCTTTCATCGACGCCAACGGTCTGCCACTAGACGGCGATACCTTGGCTGGCGCTGAGTGTGGCCATATGCCCGCGCCTCTGCACGAGCTGGGCATCAAAGCCTATCCCTGTGGTTGTGGCCGCACCTGGGGCTGCTTCGAGGTCTATACCGCGCTTTCGGGCCTGCCCTATCTGCTAGAAGAGAAGCTGGCGAACTACCCCGACCACGAGTTGGCTAGCTCGCCGCTGAGCATGAAAGAGCGCGCCTTCTCGCTGCGCGGTCTGGCTCAGAAGGGCGATCCGCTCGCGAACGAGATCTTCGATTTCCAAGCGCGCGCTATGGGCTACCACGTCGCCAACTTGGCCATGGCCTTCGACGCCAAATACTTTGTGATCGGCGGCGGTCTGATGGACCCCGAAGCCACCAGCGACGAGTTCCGCTCGCGCTACCTGCGCATCGTGCGCGAGACCGCTATGCCGAACCTCTGGCCGTCTCAGCGCGACTCGATTGTGATCGCTCCGGCTGCTTTGGGCGATCTGTCGCAAGCGATCGGCGCTGCGCTGGTTGCACTCTATCGCGACCGCTTGGGCATGGCCTAAATCGAACACAGCCAAAAAATAAGAGGGAGACCAGTGATTGGCCTCCCTCTTTGTTATGTCAACCGATCATTCACACATCCAGCAGCTTGAGAGAACACATCCGCTTGCTGCGTTTCAGCATGCTGGCGGCGAGGGCTGCTCGCCTCCATGCGGTCCTTGGCGCGTCCGCCTGCGGCTATCAACATCCCGCCCGCCACAATGGGCCGCTAGTTGTGTGCGCCGATAGCCCCCAAAACGAAGCCGCTCCCAACTGACATTGCCCGTCAGGTTGGCTTAGTAGCCGAATTCGCGCTCGGCGATCGTCAACATATCGTCTAAGATCGCTACGATGCGGTCGATCTCCTCGCGGGTGATAACCAGCGGCGGCGCAATGTGCAGCAGTTCCCAAACGCGGGTTAAGAAACGGCGCTCCATTGCCAGTTCGTGCAGGCGCTTGATGTAGTCTGAATCGCGGGCCCACTTCTCTTTGGTCTCTTTGTTCTTGACGATCTCCATACAGTAGAGCAGGCCCAAACCGCGCACATCGCCCACAGTGGGGTGCTTATCTTTGAGGCTGTTGAGGCCAGCGCCCAAGTATTCGCCCATCTCGGCGGCGCGCTCGGGCAGACGCTCGCGAGCCATAATCTCGATGTTCTTGATGGCGGCAGCCGCAGCGACCGCTTGACCGCCGAAGGTCAAGAGGTGGCTGATAGTGTTCTTCTCCGACATAAAGACTTCGAAGACCTCGGGGCGCACAATGGTGGCCGCCAGCGGCGCATAACCGCTGGTGATGCCCTTGGCCATGGTCATAATGTCGGGCACAACGCCGAAGTGCTCCATGGCGAACCACTTGCCGGTGCGCCCGAAGCCGTTGATCACCTCGTCGGCGATCAGCAGTACGCCGTGGCGATCGCAGATCTCGCGCAACAGTTGCCAATACTTGGGCGAAGGAATATGCACGCCGTTCGAAGACGAGATCGGCTCGGCGATCACAGCGGCGACCGTTTCGGGGCCTTGGAAGAGGATCTCTTGCTCGACCCACTTGGCGCACATAACGTCGCCCTCTTCGCCTTCGATGCCAAAGTCATTGCGATAGCGGTTGGGCGAAGGAACATGGTAGACGCCATCCATCAAGGGGCCGAAGAAGCGCTCTTGCAGGGTGCGGTTGCCGGTGGTGAGGCTCATGGCGCCAAAGGTCATGCCATGGTACGAGCCACGGCGAGCGATGACTTTGTAGCGCTTGGGGAAGCCACGCAAGGCTTGGACCTGCTTGGCGATCTTCAAGGCGGTCTCGACGGCTTCCGAGCCGCCCGACGAGAAGAAGACGCGGCTTAGATCGCCGGGGGTGATGCTGGCGAGCGTCTCGGCCAACTGAACGGCCGGAACCGAGGTGTAAGAAGCGGAAGAAACGTAGCCTAACTTGCGCGCTTGGGCCGCCATAGCATCGGCGATTTCGGCGCGACCGTGACCGGCATTGACCACCCACAGGCCCGCCAAGGCATCGATCCAAGCGTTGCCTTTGGTATCGTAGAGGGTGCTGCCTTCACCGCGATCGAATACGACTAGACCGCGTTTTTCGGCCAGTTCAACATAGTTGACAGTGTGGATCCAAACGTGGTCAAGCGCTTTCTGATAAATCGGATCGTCGTATGCAGCCGCATGGGTCTGCACTTCTTCAGGAAGATCATTGATTGAGCTTTGAGGATCAGTCGTCATGGGGCGCTCCTTACATTGCATCATCGAATGTTAAGCTATTGTACCGCATGCTCAAGGTTGATTTTTCTCTCAAAAGCACATCCCCACAGCTCGCAGCGCTTGGGCGTCAACCCTTCGCTTACACAACATTGTGCCTCTAGCGCCTCATTGCGAATTTCATCATTTTTGGTTCTTTCCACAGCTTTTGTTCCATTGCGAAAGGGCCTGTTTTTAAGCGTATCTTGGAACAGCGGCGCGATACAGGCTTTGAAGCTGCTTAGTGGCTGCGCCAGGCAGCTCGCAGCGCAAGCTGCGCACTAGGCGCCGAATGGATGGAAGGCGCTCTGATAGCCGGGGGCGGACGCGCCAGAAGCCGAATGGGAGGGTCGAGGCCTCTCCGCCACAGCTGCATGACAAATGCGTTCCTGCGGTACAATATGGGCACGTTTCGCCTAAATGTATAACTCTGAGGAGATGTGCAATGACCCGCACCAGTTTGTCCCTCGATGGACAGTGGGAGTTTGTCTTTGATGCCAAACAGACACTGTCTCCCGATACTGTGAAGTCAATCACTCCGCAGTCGATTCACGTGCCCGGCCCTTGGCAGGTTCAGATCCCCGAGCTGCAAGAGAAGGGTGGTACCGCTTGGTATCGACGCAGCTTCACTGCTCCTCAATTCGACGATAAGCAACAGGTCGCTGTGCTGCATTTTGGAGCAGTCGATTATCACGCAACCGTTTGGGTAAACGGCAATTTGTTAGGCGAGCACGAAGGCGGCTATCTGCCTTTTGAATTCGAAGTAAGCTCTTTGGTCCCTGGCCAAGAGAACGAAGTGCTTGTGCGGGTTGTTGATCCAGATAACAACGACAGCGCGACCTTTGGGCAGTATCCTTTCGACGAAGTGCCCCACGGCAAGCAAAGCTGGTACGGCGCTATCGGCGGTATCTGGCAGAGCGTCACGCTTGAGGTTCGCCCGAAAACCTATATTAGCCGCATTAAAGTTACGCCACAAGTTGCCCAAGAGCAGGCTCAGGTCGAGATCTTCCTTAACCAAGCTCTCGGCGCCGACAGCAGCCTCAAGCTGAACTTGACCGCGCCGAACGGCCAAAACAGCGAGAGCAGCTTCGAGCTGAGCGCTGGCCAAAGCAGCTACAGCGTCACGCTGCCGATCAGCGACCCGATTCTGTGGGATATCGATCAGCCCAACCTCTATAAGCTGAGCGCCGAGCTGGGCGATGACAGCCTCTCGGCTAGCTTCGGTATGCGCACCGTCGGCACCGCCAACGGCGCCATCACCCTCAACGGACGGCCGATCTATCTGCGCGGCGCGCTCGACCAAGACTACTACCCCCACGGTCAGTACACCGTCTTCAGCGACGCCGAGCTCGATGATCAGTTCGCCAAGGCCAAGAAGCTGGGCCTGAACTGTATCCGCACCCACATCAAGATCACCGATCCGCGCTACTACGACGCCGCCGACCGCGCTGGTATCTTGATCTGGACCGAGCTGCCCAACTGGAATCTGCTGACTCCGGCGGTTAAGGAGCGTGCCAAGGCGACCCTGACCGGTATGGTCGAGCGCGACTGGAACCACCCGTCGATCATCATCTGGACGATCATCAACGAGAACTGGGGCACCGACCTGATGTTCAACGCCGACCATCGCGCTTGGCTGGCCCAGACTTACGACTTTATGAAGCAGCTCGACCCGACCCGCTTGGTGGTCGATAACTCCGGCTGCCACGGCAACTTCCACGTCGTCAGCGATCTCGATGACTTCCATGTCTACTACTCGGTGCCCGATCACTACCGCTCGTGGGATCGCTGGTGCGAGATCTTCGCCAATCGCCCCGACTGGAGCTACGCCTTCGATTACGAGAACTTCGAAAACGTTCGCGACTACAACCGCGATCCTTGGGCGCCGATCGCGCGCAAGGTGCTGCCCGAAGTACGCCGCAGCAAAGAAGAGCCGCTGATCGTTTCCGAGTTCGGCAACTGGGGTCTGCCCGATGTCGATCAACTGTTGGCGGGCTACGGCGGCAAAGAGCCGTGGTGGTTCCAGACCGGTATGGATCGTGGCGCGGGCGAAGTGTACCCCCACGATGTGCAGTACCGCTTCAAGCAGTACCACCTCGACAAAGTCTTCGGCACGCTCTCGAACCTCTCGAAGGCCAGCCAAGGCATGCAGTTTGTGGCGATGAAGCACGAAATCGAGCAGATGCGCCGCCACGCTCCGATCACCGGCTATGTGATCACCGAGTTCACCGATGTGAACTGGGAATGCAACGGTCTGCTCGACCTCTGCCGCAATCCCAAGGCTTACTTCGAATACTTCCACCAGGTCAACGGCGACGATGTGATCGTGCCGCTCTGGGAGCAGGTTCCGCTCTGGGAGGGCGACAGCGCCAGCCTCAAGCTGCTCTTCTCGCACTACTCGAGCAAAGATCTGAGCGGCGCCAGCCTAGAGTGGTCGGTGCTCGAGCAGCCCCAGATCAACGGCAAGATCAGCGACATCAAGGCGACCTTCGCTCGCGTTAGCGAGTTGGGCGAGATCAGCTTCACGGTTCCGGCCATCAGCGCTAGCACCCGCCTGCGGGTTGAGCTGCGCATCGTTGGCAGCGATGGCACGGTCGTGGCCCAAAACCACCACGACTTCTACGCCTTCCCGCGCGCCAAGGCCAGCGTCAACAACGGCCCGGCGGTCTACGCTACCAGCAGCGAGCTAGCCGAGTCGCTCAAGGCTTTGGGCTACAACGTGACCGCCGATCGCAGCGCCGCTGCTGTCGTTGTCACCACTGTGATGACCGACGAGCTGCGCGAATACGCCCAAGATGGCGGTAAGGTGCTCTTCTTGGCCGAGTCGACCGAGAGCCAGCAGAGCACCATCAACGGCCTGCATATCGCCGCGCGCCAAGGTTCGAAGTGGCAGGGCGACTGGGCCAGCAACTTCAACTGGATCCGCCAAGACACGATCTTCGGCGATATCCCGACCGGCGGCGTACTCAACTTCGCCTTCGCTGATCTGATCCCCGATCACGTGATCCAGGGCCTCAGCACGCGCAACTACGCCGAAGAGGTTCACGCTGGTCTGGCGGTCGGCTGGCTGCACAACATCGTCGGTTTGGTCGCCGAACGCCGTGTTGGCTTGGGCCGCGTTATGGTGAGCACCTTCAACCTGAGCCAATACATCGGCAAGAATCCGGTCGCCACCATTATGGTCAACGACCTGATCGCTCACACCGCCCGCGCCTAAGCGCAAGCAACACCCCTCATACCAAAAGGGAAAGGGTTGTGTGGAATTTCGCGCTCCGCGCGAAATTCCACACAACAAAAATAGTCAAGTTCCACTCTGCCGAAGGCCGAATAGAACGTAATCAGCCGGATTTAGAAGCAAAAGGGGATTGGCGCTTTCGTCAATCCCCTTCGCTTTTTCCACTCGCTCCCCAAACTCAGCCCAATAGCCTATCTTTCGCTTGCCATACTGCGTTATACTTCTAGAAACAGTTCGCTCGACCCCTCCATTCCGCCTCTTCCTATCACTATCGTCTTGAGAGAAAGAAAAAGCTGATGGGAATAGATCTCTCTTCTCAAAACTGGAAGGCTGATCCCGCACTGATCGCTTGGCTACTCGCCTCCGATCCGGCCATTCGCTGGCAGGTGCTGCGCGATCTGAGCGATGTACCAGAAGAGCAAGTCGCCACCGAACGGGCGCGCGTCGCTAGCGAGGGCTGGGGTGCTCAATTGCTCGGCCAACAGGCCGCAGACGGGAGCTGGGGCGGGGCGGCTTGGAATCGTGGTTGGGATTCGACCATGCATGTGTTGATGCTGCTGCGCGACTTCGGGCTCGACCCCGCAAGCGCCCCAGCGCGTCAGTCCCTCGCTCGTGTACGCGATCAGGTCACTTGGCGCGGCTGTGGACCCCAAGAAGCTGATAACAATCGCTTCTTCGAGGGCGAGACCGAACCCTGCATCAACGCACAGGTCGCCGCTGTCGGAGCCTACTTCGGCCAAGATGTGCGACCGCTGATCGAACGTCTGCTGAGCGAGCAGTTGGCCGATGGTGGCTGGAATTGTGATGCGCCTAACCAATCAAATAGATCGTCATTCAATACCACAATCTGCGTGCTCGAATCCTTGCTCGCCTACGAACAGCGCTTCGGCAGCGATCCTCGCATCAGCCAAGCCCGCCGCGCGGGAGAGGAGTATCTGCTCGATCGCCAGCTCTTCTGCCGCAAATCGACCGGCGAGCCGATCGAGCGCGACCGCAAAAGCGGCAGCGATTGGCTGAGCTTCGCCTATCCATACTGGTGGCACTACGATCTGCTGCGCGGCCTCGACTATATGCGCAACGCGGGTCTCAAGCCCGACCAGCGCCTTGAGAAAGCGATCGAAGTACTGCTTCAAAAGCGCAGACCAGACGGCACTTGGCTGCTTGATGTGCGCTACCCGGGCAACATGCCGCTCGAACTAGGCGAAACGATGGGCCAAGCCAGTCGCTGGAATACGCTACGAGCACTACGCGTTATAAGGTGGTATTTAACAGCGCTTCCTGTATAAAATATCTCTTTACTCTTCAAGGCAGCGCTATATCCTATTCAGACGAAACGGTACGAATAGTACTCGTATTTTACCAATATCTGTAGTACTTTTCTACTATTTTCAAGTTAAAGCAGATTATAGAGCATTATATTCCGATTTTCCATTTCAAAAAACGAATCAAAAAACTCATCCTTAAGAGTGTAGTCTTTTTCGATTTGTGGCCTAATTATTAGTCCCATTTTTCCGAAAAAATCGTAAATATTTTTAACCATTTTGACGAGTAAGTTAACAATCAATTAATTCGCCGTGGTTGCCCTAAAACAAGTTTTTTCATATCTTTTTAAATATCTTTGCTAAAAAAGCCTTTACATTCGAGTGAAAACCTGTATAATGGTAACGAGTTTCAGGAGCAAAGGAGAATGAGATGAAGAAAACATCGAAACATTCTATCGTTCTGCGACCCTGGCAACTAACCATCGTTCTACTAGCTCTTCTCTTAGTCGTCACAATCGCTACCACTACCATCAGCAACGCAGTAGGTTCGGAAACGTTTGTTCAGCAACTCGGCGATTACAAAACCTACTTACCGCTTGTTTTCCAAGACTCCTAAATAGTCGTCTTCAGCGTGAGACAATTCTCTGCTCATTACGTTCAACACTTGTTCAAGCAACGACTCGAGAACTGGATCGTTGTAGGCCTTGCTTTAGTTTGGCTGTTGCATCTAGCGATTTATGTCGTGCTTGTTCCGCCATGGCAACACTACGATGAACCAACCCATTTCGAATACGCCCTACTGATTCGCGAATTAGGGCGAGTCCCCACGCTCGAAGAGCAAATTCCGGAGTTACGTCGCGCCATCGCCTATTCGATGCGTGATTCGGGTTTTTATAGTCGTGCAGATATAGTGCTCCCTGAACCAAACCTCGATTCAGGCAACCTGAATCTTGGAATCAACGAACGCCATGTGCCACCAAGCTACTACGCTTTGGTGGCACTGACGACTCTGCCAGTACGTCAACTCTCGATCGAGACCCAGCTACTGGTCGCGCGCTTCACAAGCGCTGCGCTCGGTCTAGGCTTTTTCTTCAGCGCCTACACCTTTCTGCGCCTCTGGAGCGACGACAGTGAGCTGCGCTATTGCCTTCTGAGCCTGATTGCGCTGCAGCCCGCCCTAGCCGACAGCTTTAGTTCGGTCAACAGCGATGCGCTCGCCAATCTGGTCGCCCTGCTCTGGCTGATCGTCTGTAGCTTCTTTCTCAAACAGCGCTCAGGCTGGCGGCTGGCGCTGCTCCTACTGACGGCCTGCCTGCTGTTCGCGGTCAAACGCACCCTCATCCCGCAACTGCTGCTCTTGCCGATCACGCTGCTGCTCGCCTATAAACCGCCTTGGCGTGTGCTTGTGAGCGGCCTAAGCCTGCTGGTTGCACTTGGGGCGCTCGCGCTCTTCAGCCAGCCATGGCCGCTCGCCAACTGGATCGGCAGCCCACACACACTGCGCACAGCCTACCTGCGCGAGAGCGACGGTCGGCACAGTTTTCGGCTGGCCCAAGAGGCCGATGGCAGCCCGATGCTGCTCTATCAAGATCTGCCGCGTCTGACTGTCAGATCTATTTCTGGTCAAACAGTCACACTTGCGGCCTGGATGCGCAGCGAAAGCGGCCACTTCGAGGCCAGCACGCCCATTCTCGAAATCGACGGGCAGGCCCACAACCAAGTTGTGCAGTTAGACTCAGAGTGGCAGCAGGTCGTGTGGCAGACCGAACTTCCTTCCGATACCCGCAGCCTGCGCCTGCTTCTGCCCGCCCCTATGGCGCCCCATGCGATCTACTACGATTCGCTGGCTCTGATCGCGGGCGACCCAAGCCGGCTGCCGCCTCGCGACGCGCCCGACAGCAGCTACCCCCAAGAGCTGCTGCCCCGCACAGGCGATTACAGCCCCAACCTGCTGCGCAACGCCAGCGCCGAACGCCACGCCCCGCCCCTGCCCGAACTGCTCGCCTCCCTAAGCGGTGGCCTGCTGGATGGCGTGGGCATGCGCGACGCGCTCGCCACCATGAGCGATCCCTACTGGATCTGGCTGGTCTATCCGCGCCAGATCGTGCTGTTGTTTATGAGCTTTTGGGGCACCTTCGGCTGGGGAGAAGTGAGTCTGCCGATCGGCTGGTTCGGGCCGCTCGGCCTGTTGGTGATCGCCGCGCTGATAGGTGGACTGCGCTACACCTGGCAGGCCATGCGCGCGGGCGCGATCGAGGGCGAGCGCTGGAAGCTCGATGTTTGGCTGCTCTGTCTGGCCGCGCTACTCATCGCTTGGGGCGCGGCTCTGCTGCGTGTGCATAGCCAGCCCTTCGGAGGCGCGATGTTTTGGAGCTTTGGGCGCTACGCCTTCGTGGGTATGCTGCCTTCGCTACTCTTCTTTCTGATCGGCCTCGGGCAGCTCGCGCCGCGCGCCTATCGCAACAGTGTTTTGAGCGCTGTGCTGGCCTTTCTGCTGATTATGGCGCTCTTCGCGCTCTTCGGCACACTGCTGCCCCACTATACCCAACTCTAATGGAGGGAGCGCCGCTTTGATAGCCGGAGGCGGACGCGCTAGCAGCCGAATGGAAGGTTGAGAGCTCTCCGCCAACGAAATGTATCACCTGAAGTGAATAAGCGGATTTAATATCAGCCCATCCGCTTAAGGCGCAAATATCTGAGACAGAAGCGCAACAAAGCCCTTGTGCCAGCTAGGACACAAGGGCTTCTTATAGCTCACCCTCGAAGCGCGAGAACGTTTTCTGCGCTCCTCAGTGTTCAATCTCCGAATTTAGGGCTTTTTATTACCTAAGCGTTGACGCTCTTTTTGGTACTTCCAGATCGAGCGGCCAAACTCTTTTTCGCGCTGCCGGCGATCAGACTTCACAGAAGAGGAGCCTTGGGATTGCTTGCGCAAAGGCTGGAAGGTCTCGTCGAACTCCTCATCGTCCCATTCTTCAAAGTCGAAGTTGTGAAGGTTGATCTTTTTCTTGCTCATGGTTGTGCCTTTCGGAATCAGAAGAAGATAAGCGAGTCACGAACAATTCCGAAGCGACAGGCACCGATAGCATATCTCCCTCCTTTGCCGTTTTCACAACGACACAACTAAAACAAGAACTCTCGATCGATAGCCGCAACAGCGCTGTGAGATCCTCCCGACAATGCATCGCGCAGACCGATCTTGCACATTATAACACGGCTCCTTTTCAAGGCCATCGGTCGTAGGCTGGGACTTACTTTGTAATGCTCGTGTCACCTCTCTTTTGGTAAGGCGAAGGCACAAACGACGTTTGCTTGTGTACAGGAAAGGAGCAGAAGCGCTTGCTCTAGCTCATACTGTAGCTTTTAGCATGACCCAGAGAGGAGAAATGCGTATGAAGAAACCACACTGGCGTTTAGGCTTTGTGGTGCTCTTTTGTGCAGCGATTACAGTCTTATTTGTAGCAGTACCTTGGCAAAGCTCGGCCGATAGCGGCCAAAACGTGCATCCGCGCGGCGGGGGGCCTAACGACTGGTTCGCCTTTTACGCCACCGGCTTCAAAAAGGGTGAGCGAGTTGGTTATTGGGCCACTGCACCGAGCGGCAAGGTCCATCCTTCCAACAAAGAGGTGATCGCCAACAAAGATGGCCGCGCCGACTGGCATTGGAAGGCCCCAAGCGCTGCCGAACCGGGCGTCTGGCTGATCGCGGCCCAAGGCAAAGATAGCGGCACTCTGCGCACCTTCCGTATCGAGATCACCAGCGGCGCTGGCGGCTCGGGCGATCAAGGAGAGCAGAATCCGGTCGGCAACGAGTATGTCGGTCAAAACGTCAGCCCGCGCGGCGGCGGGCCTAACGACTGGTTCGCCTTCTACGCTACCGGTTTCCGCAAGGGCGAGCGGGTCGGCTACTGGGCCACTTCACCCAGTGGCAAGGTCCACCCCTCTAACAAAGAGGTGATCGCCAACAAAGATGGCCGCGCAGACTGGTCTTGGAAGGCTCCTAGCACCGCCGAACCGGGCGTCTGGCTGATCGCGGCCCAAGGCAAAGACAGCGGCACGCTGCGCACCTTGCGCGTCGAGATCATCAGCAGCAACCAAGCTATCGAGCCGCAGCCCACTGCCACAGCGCAGCCGGTAGGCGACAGCCAAAATGTCAACCCGCGCGAAGGCAGCTTCGGAACCCGTTTCGACTTCTTCGCGACCGGCTTCAAAGCGGGCGAAGCGGTAGGATATTGGGCCACCTCGCCCAGCGGTGCGGTGCTGGCCTCTAACAACGAGGTCTATGCCAACCAAAACGGTCGCGCCGACTGGTATTGGGTGGCTCCCAACGACATCGAGCCAGGCCTTTGGCTGATCGCGGCCCAAGGTAAAGATAGCGGCACCTTGCGTAGCTTGCAGGTGCAGATCGTAGCGCCTGCAGCGACCGCCGTGCCAACAGCCGAACCCACTGCCGAACCGACGGCGGTTCCGACCAGCGAGCCGCCCAGCACGCCCGATAACGGCCAAAACGCTAGCCCGCGCACGGGCGGCATCGGTACGGTCTTCAACTTCTATGCGACCGGTTTCAAAGCTGGCGAAAGCGTCGGCTATTGGGCCACCTCGCCCAGCGGCGTCACCGTCCCCTCTAATCAAGAGGTGGTTGCCAATGGCGATGGGCGCGCCGATTGGAGTTGGAGCTCACCGATCGACGCCGAGCCGGGCCTTTGGCTGATCGTGGCTCAGGGCAAAGAGAGTGGTGCGCTGCGCACGCTCCAGATCGAGATCGCCAACTAAACAAGCAACAAGTAGCCCCGACTCGCTGAGCGAGTCGGGGCTTTTACAACATATCCGCTTGATCGGTTCAGCATGTTGGCGGCAAGGTCCCTTCCCCAAGAAGGTCCCAACCGCGTCCGCCTACGGCTACCAACAGCCTTCCCGTCACCAGGATGTTGTAGCTGCGTGCGTAACGCTTCCCCAAAACGAAACAAACGGTTTCGCCAGTCTATCGCAAAAACGCATAGCGATCAGACGACGCAATTAGGCCAGACCTCCCAGCAAGCGCAAAGAGGGGATCAGATGGCCGCCGCTGATATCGTCGTCATCGTCGTCATCATCGTCGTCGTCGCGCGAGCGAAAGAACTCGATGATCGCGTGTTTCGAGGCATGAAATGAACAGTAGGGCCAGTCATGAGGCTTAGCTGAGCGCCCGCACTCGACGCAACGTAGCAAACGAGCCGCTTCGCGGTCGCCGCGCACAGCTCGCTCCCAAGCCGCGATCTGTTCATGTTGTTCTTCTTCTGAATATGCCATAGGTAGTATCCTGTAAATGCTAGATAGTATGACCTGTGCCACCCAAACCAAACGACATTGGGTAACACAAAGCTACTCCGCTTTCAATCAGCGTCGTTTCGATCATCAGATATGCAGAGCACTAGCTTTTTCATGGCTTTTTGCTTTTTTAGCAAAAAAAACGTGTCGTTTTTTACAACACGCAGCGTAGTCAGTGCTCGTCGGAGAGCTTTATTCTATTCAGGGACGACTTTGGTCGTTCTCTAGGAGCATATCACATTCCAAACAAAACGTCTAGATCATGCTTCCAAAGAGCATTTTGATCGTCTCTAACACCTTAAAGTGCCGATTACAAGCATAATTTCAATCTCTGTTTTTTAGTGAATTTTTCTAAAACAGCCCAGAGCTAGCCTGTTTTATAGCAAATCCGATAAGGTTATTGCTTTTTGGCCTTCGGCAGAGAGGCATTCGGTTCTTCTTGTTGTTGAGAGTTCGCGCGATAGCGCGAACTCTCAACAACAAGGTCGCAGCCTAAGCTGCGAGATACTCCCCGAATTTGTGGGCGGGCAGTTTAGTAGCCGAAGGCGGACGCGCCTATACACTTTTTGCGGGTAAAGCCGTCTCCGCCAGTATGATGCAAGGAAGCACTGAGAACGTGCAGCAGAGCGCGAAATCTTGCCAAGCTTGTTAGCAAATCTTGTACCTCAGCAAGCGACCGTTTTAGCAGCATCTTATGCCATACGCTTTAGCCTAGCCGCATGGGCAGCCTTGCCTCCCAAAAGCGAGGGGACGATCGCCAACAACAGGATACCAGCGCCGACCATCATAGCCTGCTCGTAACCTGTCGACAAGGCGCTGGTCGGGGCCGCCGTAATCGGATCATAGACCTGCCCGGCGGTAGCGATCACGCGCGAGCTCCAGACCGCCCCTGCGATTGCGATGCCAGCAGTCTGGCCCAAATTGCGCACAATCGCCAAGAGGCCGCTCGCAACACCGAGCTGATTCGAAGGGGTATTGCCCATAATCGTGCTGTTATTGGGGCTTTGGAACAGGCCGATGCCACAGCCCAACAACAGTAACGAGATCAAAACCAACCAAAGCGGCGAGGTCTCGTTATCGAAAGTATAGGTAAACAGACCCAAGGCCGCCGTAATTAAGCCCATAATCGTCAGCCCGCGCGCGCCTAAACGGTCAGACAAACGGCCGCTCAAGGGCGCAACTAACGAGAGCGCTATCGGTTGGGCAATCAGAATAAAACCAGTCATTTGGGTATCGAGATTACGCACAAGCTGAAGGTAAAAGGGCGTCAGCAAGATATTGAAGGCCAAGGCCATAAACAGCATCAAACCCGCCAGCAGATTGAGCGAGATGGCCGAGTTGCGCAGCAGTGCTAGCTGCAACATAGGCGTTTTGGTTGTGCTCTCCCAATAGAGAAAACCGCAGCCCGCGATCAGAAAGAGCGCAAACAGAGCCAGCGAACGCGGATCGAACCAGCCCCAAGTCGGTGCTTCGGTTAAGCCTAAAAGCAGGCCGAACAGGCTGAGAAACATAAGGCCTGCGCCGATATAGTCGAAGCTTTCGCTGCTTGTGTTGACATTATCGGACTTAATCGAGCGCACGGTCAGCCACATACCGATCACACCGACCGGAATATTCACAAAAAAGATCGATTGCCAACCCACTTGGCGCAACAAGATACCGCCCAGCACCGGGCCGAGCAGAATACCCAAGGCCACAATCGAACCGTTCAGGCCGAGCACCATACCGCGCTCTTCGGGTGGAAAGGCAGTCACCAAAAGCGCAGTGCCAACCGCCTGCATCATAGCCGCCCCGATGGCCTGCAACACACGCGAAGCGATTAGCATGGGAATACTGATTGAGAAACCACACAGGGCCGAACTCAAGGTAAAGACCACAAAGCCTATCAGATAGATACGGCGCTTCCCAAACATATCTCCCAACCTGCCCATGGTCAACAAAAGACAGGTGATGGTCAATAAATATGAAAGAACAACCCACTCAACAGCGCTTAGTGTGCTTGAAAAGACATTGACTAAGGTGTTCAGCGAAATATTAACGATCGAACCGTCGATGGTCGCCATCAGTGTGCCACTGCCGACTGCAACCAAGGCCCACCACTTCTGAGAATAGTCTGTCACCCTAAAGACCTCCATTGAAAGCGCCGATGATTTACATAGCTTAGCGATGCTAGATTGGTAACACCAAACATGCATTTTTATAGCTATGTGAGCCAAAAAAGCTCTATGTAATTTAAAGAAAAAAGCTTATTTTTAAAGATATTTACTCTTATTTTAGCTCATTTTCAATAGAAAAGATCTTATCTCTCGTTATTATCACATTTTCTTGACTACCACTTTCTTTTCATGTTATAATGAACAGCAACATCGCAATCCTCTTCAATACGACATTTATCCAATAACATCAATTAATATTATTTTTACTTTTTTATAATGCTGTTAGGTGTTATTAGGAAGTTTTTGGTTACTTTCGCCCTTTTTCTCTACAACGACAATTAAAAGAGGGTTGGTTAGAGAAAGCGTTTTCCATCTCTAACGGTTTCACAGGCTCTAAACGATCTGTGGGAATTAGGCTGCTGGAGCCCTTTATTACTAGGGATTCCCCCATTGACATAAGCAAACCTGAAGCGTATACTGCCAATTCCTTACAACTAAACAGATCACGTTGTAGTGGAGGCTCACATGAGACGCACGATATCTTCCGTCAAAGAAGCTCAGCTTCGTTTAACAATTTTTCGCCGCACACTATCGTGTCTGACAGATCAAGCAATGCGTGCAGGAGGCGAAGAGACCGCCCCACCCGAAGTGGCCTATCAACTGAAGCAAACTCGCCAAGAGCTCGCTCGTCTCGAAAGCCGCCTTGCCGATCTGCTTGAAAACACAAACCGCCTTTAAGCGTCTCATCTGAACAAGCGGACTTCTAAAACAAATAAGCACTCCTAACAATGGTACAGCTATGCGCCACACACCACTCGCTGACGCATAGCCATACACCTGTGGCGTCTAGAAGCCTGTTATCTCCCCAAGCTACCATCTGGCTGTAACAGCTCTCGGTTGACCGGATTGGGCACCGCTTGACCAGTCAAGGCGGCCACCAGATTTGTGGCGGCCAAAGTCGCCATTTTTGTGCGTGTCGCCACTGTCGCGCTACCGATATGGGGAACCGCCGTTACGTTGGGGAGCTGCAAGAGCGGATGATCGGAACGGATCGGCTCTTGGCGGAACACATCGAGACCCGCAGCCCAGGGGCGGCCAGCTTTTAGCGCTTCGTACAAGGCTTCTTCATCAACAACCGGACCACGCGAGCTATTAACGAACACAGCCGTAGGCTTCATAAGCGCAAACTCGCGCGCCCCAAACATATTGCGTGTCTCGTCGGTTAAGGGCACCAAGACCACCACAAAGTCCGACTCGCGCAGCAAATCGTCGAGAGCCATATAGCGCGCACCCGTCTCGGCCTCTAAACTGTGAGATGGGCGGCGATTATGGTAGAGGATCTTCATATCAAAGCCGCGCGCCCGCCGGGCAACCGCCGAACCGATTCGCCCCGCCCCGACGATGCCCAAGGTTGCGCCGGTCACCTCTTGGCCCACCATCGCCATCGGCGCCCAAGCGCTCCAGCCATCGGCCTCGATCAGCTTCTGGCCCTCGACGATGCGCCTAGCAGCTGCCATCATAAGCGCCCATGTCAAATCGGCCGTTGTATCGGTTAAGATGCCGGGCGTATTGGTCAACAAAACCTTACGCTGGGTCAGGGTTGGCACATCGACGTTATCGTAGCCGACGGCCATCGTCGACACAACTTTGCAAGACGGGGCTGCATCCAGGAACTCGGCGTCGATGCGCTCGGTCAAGAGCGAAAGCACACCGTCGACATCGGCGACCGCCCGCAGCAGCTCGTCGCGCGGCACCGGTGTCTCTTCGCTAGGCCAGATCGTGTAGTCACAAGCGGCCGCCACAATATCGACCGCAGCTTGGGGAAGCTGGCGCGTGATATAGACCTTTGGTTTCGTCATTCTTTCACCTCTTCTGCGCGTAGAGCGCGTATCCACTCTAGCATGCACCAAACTTGCTTACAACGCTGGCCGACTGTTTGGCCCCGGCCAGAAGCGCTTCGGGGATGTTACCATCCTGCATATAGCGGACTAAAAAAGCCGCAGCGAAAGCATCGCCGCAGCCCGTCGTATCCACAACCTGATCGACCGGCAGAGCCGCTTGGTAGTAGCGCTGGCCTCGTGCTAAGGCTACGCTCCCTTCGGCACCCAAGGTTACCACCATCAGGCAGTCGTGACGCTGGGCCAAGGGTTCAAGCAGATCGATAGCCTGCTGATTGCCGCTCAGGAAAGCCACATCAAGTTGAGGTAGTGCCCGTTCGATGCGTTGAATATCGCCGCCTAATTCGTTCCAATCTAAAAAGTCGGCAGCCCGCCGAATACGCGGATTCGCATCGAACATAACCGCATCGAAGATATGGGCTACCTGCGAGAAATAGGGCGCTACGACCAGGTCGAAGTCGCGCGTAAAGGCGATATCTTCCGGCCTCAGGGCCCAATCGGCCAGCACACCCGAGCCATAGCCACCGGGCGGGAAGATACGTTCGCCTTCGGGGGTAATCACAATATCTTGATGCGCGGTCTCTCCAGCGCGCTGCAACACTCGAGAAGCATCGATACCTGCGCGCCGCAGCAGTTCTAGGGCCGCACGTCCAGCTTGATCGGAGCCGATACAGCTTATCAGGGCGACATCTGCACCGCAACGTCGCGCGTGCACCGCCTGATTGAGCGAGATTCCACCAACGGTCGTCAGATTTTGAAGAAGATAGCGATCTTGGGTGATCTCACCCACGCAGACCAAACGCATAAAGCTACCCCGTTGTATGGTGTAATAGATTGACATTGGAATCGCTATAGTATAATAGACAAAGGTTATAACGTACAGGAGAGGTAGAACCTTCTCGGATTAGTAGATGACACTGTACGTTTATTCATAAAGGAACGGTATGCGTTTTCTCATCACTGGGGGTGCAGGTTTTATCGGCAGTAACGTGACCCGTGCCTTACTTGCCGAAGGACACTCCGTCACAATCTTCGATAACCTCTCGCGTCCCGGTAGCGACCACAATCTCGCTTGGCTGCGAAGTCAGTTCGGCGACTCGCTTACGCTGATCAAAGGCGACATTCGCGATTCGCAAGCGCTTACCAATGCTGTCACCAGCGATATCGAAGCGATCATTCATCTAGCCGGACAAGTAGCTGTTACAACATCGGTACACAATCCTCGCGAAGACTTCGAAATCAATGCGCTCGGCACATTTAACCTACTTGAAGCTGCGCGCCAATCGCCCAAGCCGCCGATTGTGCTCTATTCCTCGACCAATAAAGTTTATGGCGGCATGGAGGATGTGCCTCTAACCGAAGAGCCAACCCGCTATCGCTATAGCAACCTCATCGGCATCAGCGAATCCCAACCGCTCGACTTCCATTCGCCCTACGGCTGTTCCAAGGGCACGGGCGACCAATATGTGCGCGACTATGCTCGCATCTACGGCTTGCGCACAGTGGTCTTCCGTCAGTCGTGCATTTACGGGCCGCGCCAATTCGGTGTCGAAGATCAAGGCTGGTTAGCCCACTTTATTATCGCTATTCAACTCGGTCGCCCGATCAATATCTATGGCGATGGCAAGCAGGTTCGCGATATGCTCTATATCGACGATCTCGCCAACGCCTACAAACTCGCGATCGCGCAGATCGATAAGGCCAGCGGCCAAGTCTATAATATCGGAGGCGGCCCCGAAAATGCGCTCTCGATTTGGGCTGAGGTCGGCCCTATTCTGGAAGAGCTGGCCGGAAGGCCCATTCAAGTGACCCACGGCGCTTGGCGTCCCGGAGACCAGCCTGTCTGTATTATGGATATTTCGAAAGCAGAACGTGAGCTCGGTTGGAAGCCACAAGTCGCTGTACGCGATGGTATCCAGCGGCTTTGGAACTGGGTTGCCGAACATCGCGCCTTGTTTGAGGATCGTGCATGAAGCTACTGATCGCGCTTACCTACTATCGTCCTTACACAAGTGGTCTCACCATTTATGTAGAGCGCCTCGCAAAAGCAATGGTACAGCGAGGTCATACGGTTACGGTGCTCACCTCGCAATACGATCCATCGTTGCCCCAGCGTGAGGTGATGGACGGTGTGCGCGTTGTGCGTGCCCCCGTACTCGCTCGCATCAACAAAGGCGTGATTATGCCGACCTTCGGTTGGCTGGCCAACGCGCTCGCGCTCGAACACGACGCGATGAACCTGCACCTACCGCAGTTCGATGTGCCCGGGCTAGCTTTGCGCGGTCGGCTGCTGCGCCAACCAGTCGTGCTAACCTACCACTGTGATGTGAAACTGGCTCCTGGTCTCTTAAACCGCACGGCCAACACAGCGGTCAATATCGCCAACCATATCGGTGCCAATCTCGCCACGGCGATCGTGACCTATACCCAAGACTACGCCGATCATTCGCCCTATCTGAGCCGCTATAAATCGAAGGTTCGTATCATTCCGCCTCCAGTCGAGATTCCCAAAGCCAGCCAAGAAGAGATCGCATCCTTCGCTCAGCGCTGGAACATCCAAGGGCCGGTCATCGGCATGGTGGCGCGCTTGGCCGCCGAAAAGGGCGTCGAGGTCCTGCTGAATGCGCTCCCCAAGGTTTTGCAGGCTTACCCCAACGCCCGCGTGATGTTCGCCGGGCCGTACCAAAATGTCTTGGGCGAGGAAGCCTACGCCTTGCGCTTAGCGCCTCTGCTCGAGAAGTTCAAAGACCATTGGACCTTTTTGGGCAACCTGAGCCAGAAAGAGTTGGCGGCCTTCTACCCCAACTGTAGCGTGACCGTGCTGCCCAGCCTCAACTCGACCGAGGCCTTCGGTCTGGTTCAGATCGAAAGCATGCTCTGCGGCACGCCTTCGATCGCAAGCGCCTTACCGGGTGTGCGCCAACCCGTTCACCAAACCGGCATGGGCGAAGTTGTCGCGATCGGCGACAGCGATTCCCTAGCTTCGTCGATCATTCGCGTGATTCGCAACCGCGAGCAATACATTCGTCCGGCAGAAGAGATCGCACAGCTCTTCAACACCGAAAGAACTGCGATCGCCTATGAAGAGCTCTTTGCTGAATTGCAACGACGAAAGAAGTAGATTCGACGTGTTACATGGCTCAACAAGCAGCGATGTAACAAGCTAGCGATAAAGAGGAAACGTGACGACTCAAGATTTCTTGCGGCCACACCTGTATACCCTGCCCATCCACCGCGCTATGCTGCGCGCCGTGGAGGCGCGCCTGTTTGCCGAAGTGGCTCCCGACCTGCCCGAACCGATCATCGATATCGGCAGCGGCGACGGCACCTTCGTGCAGATCGCCTTCCCCGGCAAAGAGGTCTATGGCATCGACCCAATCGTGAGCGATACGCACGAGGCACACCATCGTGGCGTCTATGCTGGCCTCGCGGTCGCCAACGGTGCGGCCCTGCCCTTCCCCGACAACCACTTTGCAAGCGCTTTCAGCAACTGTGTGCTCGAACACGTTGTTCCGCTCGACGAAACTCTAAGCGAAGTGACGCGCGTCCTCAAGCCGGGCGGCTTTTTTGTCGCTTCTGTGGTGGGCAATCGCTTTCCGACAGAGCTGCTCGGCAGCAAGCTACTCGATACACTCGGCTTCGATGGCAGCGCTTACGGACGCTGGTTCAACAAGATCTCCTACCACTTCAACACCCTGAGCGTAGCCGGTTGGACGGAGCGCTTCGAGCGAGCCGGTATGAAGGTGGTCTCGCACCGCCCCTACTTCAGCTTCGCCGCCCTGAAGCTGTTCGACTTCAGCCACTACTACGGCGCGCCTTCGCTGATCACCCGCAAGCTGACCGGACGCTGGCTGCTCTATCCGCCGCTAACACCGAACCTGCTCTGGGAGCCGATTCTGCGCAAGATCTACACGGCGCCACCTCAAGAAGATGGCCCCTACTACTTCTTCATCTGCCAGAAGCCGGAAGCATAAGCCTAACGCAAAAGGCACTCCGTTCGACGAACGGGGTGCCTTTTTTATGTCAGCGTTCAAGTCTCGCCCCCACAGAAGGCTGCTAGCGCGTCCGCCTTCGGCTATCAACATCCTATCCTCCCATTCGGGCTTTAGCCATCGCAGCGAGAGCTGCGATCTGCTTGCTGGGGCCTTATGATTTTTCACCACACGAGACGCCGAATGTTTTTTCACCACGCGAGACACAGAGAGACTGCGAGGATTTTGCAAATGGAGAGCCGTACCCTTCAACTGGCTCAGGGTACGGCATTGTGGACTGGGTTCGGCTTCTTTGGCGGAAGTCGGCCGGGGGTGTGAGCCGTGCTCCCCCTTGCCNGCTTNGCTATGCATTAGCCAAAAGTCGTGTCGGCAGCAAAAGGCGATCGTTCGCATACCATCGCGGGAGTATCCTTGAGAGCACAGACGGGGAGCATCCCCCTCTCCCGCAGTGCGGGAGAGGGGGCCGGGGGGTGAGGGCCAGCTAGCCCATTTTAATAGCCGGAGGCGGACGCGCTGAGGACCGCATGGATGGTAAGGACTTCGCCGCCTTCGACAGTGCAAAAAGAAGATCGAGCGCTTGAGTGCTAGACCAAGCCAGCGTCGCGGGCGCGGATCACGGCTTGGGTGCGGTCAGAAACCTGTAGCTTGCTCAGAATATTGCTGACATGGTTGCGCACCGTCTTCTCGCTCAACACCAAATGCTCGGCGATCTCGGCGTTCTTCATGCCCTGCGACACCAGCGCCAAGATCGTGCGCTCGCGCTCGCTCAACTCGGGGAAGAGATTGGCCGTCGCTTCGGCGGCGGGGCGCATGGTCTGGAAGAAACTCATCATTCGCTCGGCGATCTCGGGGCTGAAAATGGCCGAACCGGTAGCGACCGCCCGAATAGCCGCGATCATCTCCTGGTGGCTCGCGCCCTTGAGCACAAAACCGCGAGCGCCCGCCCGCATAGCCGCAAAAACCGAAAGATCGTCGGAAAACATCGTGACAATCAAGATCGAGATATGCGGGCTTTCGGCCACAATCCGACGCGTCGCTTCGATCCCGTTGAGGCCGGGCATCTGAAGATCCATCAAAATCAAGTCGGGCTGCAATTCGGCCGCCGCCTTCACCGCATCGTCGCCGGTCGCAACTTCGCCCACAACGACGGCTTCGGGAATAGCTAAAAGCAACGAACGCAAACCATCGCGAAACAACTGATGATCATCTGCGATAAGGATTCGTAATTCGTTTACACTCATTGTTGTCGTTTCTATTCGATCGGGAGACTCACTTCGATCTTGGTGCCAGTCCCTGCTTGGGAAGCGATCTGGAAAGAGCCTCCTAATTCTTCGGCTCGTTCGCGCATCGATCGTAAGCCGACCCCAGCGCGATACTCTTGTGGTAAGCCAACTCCGTCATCGCGAATACTTAAAACGACCTGCGGCCGCGCCACAACGCCCTGTTTCTCAGCCTGTTCCCTAAACGAGATCTCTATCCAACAGTGGGTCGCTCGGCTATGGCGCACAGCATTGGCGAGCGCCTCTTGCACAATGCGATAGATAGCGACTTCGGCAGCCGCCGAAAGGGTCGGCAGGGATTCTAGCATAGTCAGGTCGGTTTTAAAACTGGGCGTATCGTAGCTCAGCACAAGGCGCTGCAAGGCGTCGTACAAGCCTAAATCATCGAGGGCGGGCGGGCGCAGATTGTAGACCAAGCGGCGCACCTCCTGAAGCGACTCGCTTAGATCCTGCTCCAGACTGGCAAGAATGCGATCAGCCGTATCGGGGTCTTGTTTCAGCATATAGCGCGCGCTGCCGACCTTGAGGGTATGCGCCGCCAAGGTCGGGCCTAAGCCATCGTGCAGGTCGCGCCGCAGCCGCCGCCGCTCCTCCTCGCGGGCGTTCACCAAGTGCTCGCGGGCGCGTTGCAGCTCGACGGTCAGGCGCGAAACCGAGAGCGCCAGACCAGCGTGACGCAACATATCGAGCAAGAGGCGCTGATCGGCGCTGCTGAAGGCGCCCTCATCGGGGTTAGGCGCCACCCAGAGGTGACCTATCAGGTCGCCTTGATAACTCAAAGCGAAGCTTTCGAGATTAGAGGGAACAGTTTGCAGATCGGATCGACGATATTCGGCGGCTGGCGATGCATGCTCCTCGCCTTCCAAAACTAAGGCCGTATAGGGAGAGCGTAGCGCGAGCGCAACCGTTTCGACGATATGGCGCGGCACCGCTTCGGGCAAAAGCGCCCCTTGTAGGCGCTTCGAAAGCTGAGTCAAAACCGTATAGGGTTCGGCCCGATCGCCGTAAAACAGGCGGTTGACCTGATTCTGCAAATAGACTCGTAAAGGTTGAAAGATCACCGTCACAACACCGGTCGCAACCAGAGAGATAAATAAATTGCCGCTCGTTTGAAATAAAGCGCCTAAATAACCAACGATCAGAATGTACAATCCGACAATGATGGCCGTCAGCGCACCATAGACGACAGTGCGATTGAGAATAATATCGATATCGTACAAACGGTACTTCAAAACCGATATGCCGATCGCGATCCAGATACACTGAAGCGAAAGAAAGAGCTGGATCTCGGTTATAACGCTATCTGGCTCGGAGATAAAAACATCGAAAGCGATAAAGAAAACAACGATTAAGATCGTATAGATAACCCACAGAATCTGTTTACGGACCTCGATATTGGTACGGATATAGCGCACAATCAAACTAGCAATGGCGACAACCGCGCAGCTCAACCAATAGATCTGAAAATATTGATAGGACGATATACCCAGCGAAGAGATCGCTTCATTTCCAAATGGGTTAAAGATGCCCGGCATCTCATCATCTGAAACGCGGAACATCATCATAACGGTCGAGAACAGCACCAAACCACAGCAGTAAACGGCAGCCCAGCGCCAACGGGGCGAAAGCAGCTCGCCGTTTGGAAAATAGAGCGGCAAAAAGATAAACCAACAAGCTAGGCCCGGCATCCAGATCCAGTAGGGAATCCAGAGAATGATCGGATTGATCGGCAGGCTGCCCGGGTAGGTTTGAAGGGCGTAGATGCTGTACTGACGCGAGAATTCGCCCAATAAAAAGCAGCAGACATGCCCCAAAATAAACCAACCGACCTTATTGCGGGGTTGGCGAATAATGATCAAACCTGCGATCGCAACCGCCGATGGTTCTGCCAATAAGTAGAGTAAGGTGGAGAGATCTTCTTGATTGTGCCAAGCCAATACAAACGTAACAATAACGACCAGAATAGCAGTGGCCGTGAGCGATGCCGTAAAACGTAAGGGATGGCGTTTAAGCAAAACGAAAAAAGGCGACACAATAGACACAAAAAGAAACTCCCGTGTAACAAATAAGGCTTGCATCAATTGTAGTGTACTATACGGCTTAGCTCGTGAAAACGGGCAAAATATGCTATCCTGATCTTTCCACTATAAACCATGCTTATAGCTGGAAGCTTGATGCGCTAGTCCCAGTTCGCGACCTATTTAGACTGGGCCAAGAACGGGACATCGGTTCAAAGCGAGCGTGGACCGCAGACGGATAACAGCAAACTCGACTGATTAACGTGTGTTTGTGGCCTACGACAGCGTGGAATGTATCTCTTTTCGTTGCTCTTCGTTGCGAGAGTCGTTAAGCAATTTGGTATAACAGCATGTTGAGCCGACGATTGATCTTGCTATGGCTAGTGCCGATCTTGGCAAGCTTTGGGGCGCTCACTCCGCCCACGCTTCAGGCCGCGCCCTCCGACGGCCAGTGGTACACCTTCAGCGCCGATAACGGCCTGGCTGGCAGCGTGGTGCAGTCGATCTGGCAGGCGCCGTCAGGCGAAATCTGGTTTGGCACCGAGCAAGGCATCAGCCGCTACGACGGAGAGGTCTGGCAGAGCTATCGGGTCAACGACGGACTACTCAACAACAACGTCTGGGCCATCTCGGGCGACGCCCAGGCGGTCTGGTGCGCCACCAGCAGCGGCATCAGCGTTTTGCGCAACGGCACATGGCGCAACTACAGCGTGGCCGACGGGCTGCCCAGCAACGATGTGCGCAGCGTGCTGGTGGCGAGCGATGGCACAGTCTGGGCTGGCACCTTCGGCCAAGGCATCGCTTATCTCAGGCCGAACAGCAACCGCTGGCAGAGTCTCGACCTTTCGAGCGTGATCGATCGGCCCGGCCTGTTTGTGCAACATATCTGGCAGGCCGCCGATGGAGCGCTCTGGTTCAGTACCAACAATATCGGCGCCCTGCGGCTCGATAGCAACGGACTCGAGCGCTTCAGCTTTCGAGTCGTCAACCACAACACCGTCTGGTCGGTCGGAGACAGCAGCGACGGCTCGATCTGGTTCGCCACTCTGCGCGGTATCATTCGTTACGATCCACAAGGCAGCTTCGAAGTGATCCGCGATCAAGTCGCCGGGATCGCCATCGACGAGACCGAGGTGCTCGCGGTGGGCAACGATCGGCGCGGCACGCTCTGGCTAGGCACCCGCGCCCACGGCGTGTTACGCCGCGATCAGAACGGCTGGCAACAGATCGCGCCCGAACTGCTAGGTGGCACCTACGTCCAGACCATTCTTGTCGATCGCGAAGGGCGAGTCTGGTTCGGCACACGCGGCGGCGGAGCGACCCTGTTCGATCCCGCGCCGAACCCGATCGCAGAGCTGCGCGCCAAGGTCTCTGCGCTCAACATTCAAAATCAAACCAGCCAAGCTCTCGACGAACAGCTTGCCAAACAGGTCAACAACAACCTGCAATTCCAATTCGAACTCGAGCGCGCCTGGGTACCGCCTCAAGCCATCAGCTTCCGCTATTGGCTCGAACGCCCGCAAGGCCAAGTCGAGCGAACCCGCCAGCTGCGCCGCAACCCCAGCGACAGCCGCGCCCTCTCCGAGAGCTACATCGATCTCGAGCCGGGCAACTATGTCTTGAACGTCGTTCCAATGCTCGGCTCCGAGAGCGGACGAACGCAGCGCTTCCCCTTTAGCATCAAAAGCGCGCCGCCCGCCTTCGGGCTCGACCGCCTGACCGTCACCGCCGACGGCACTGCGGTCGAACGCGGCTTGGTGCTGGCTGCGACCATATTCGGCGGCAAACGCGCCGTAGAGCTGACCTTCGCCGCCCACGACGATGCCACGCCCGACGATCAACTGCGCTACCGCTATCGGCTCTCGCCCGATTCCGACTGGCAGTATGCGCTCGGCTCAAGCAGCACGATCGAGCTGGCCCAAGGCAGCTATCAGCTCGAGGTCGAAGCCATCGACAGCGACGACAACCACTCCGAGCCGCTGATCGTATCGCTGATTGTGCCCGCCCCGCTCTGGAAGACGCTGCTCTTCTACGCCCTGCTGGTGCTGATTCCCTCAGCGCTGGGCGGCGTAGGCGGCGCCTTCGCCTATCGCCGCTGGGCCAAGCATCAAGCGCTTCTGCGCGCCGTGAGCGGCTACATCATTCCCTACGATGTTGGGCCACTGATCACCGCGCCCGACCGCTACATCGGGCGTCAACACGTGATCGATACGGTGTTGGGCAAGCTCGCCAACAACAACTTTTACATCTACGGCGAAAAACGCATCGGCAAAACCAGCCTGCTCCTGCAGCTCAAGCAGCGTATTCTGCAGCGCAGCAGCCTCGATCCCGAGCGGCTCTATCTGCCGGTCTTCCGCAATATCCAAGATCTGCCCCAAGAGCGCTTCTGGTTCTATCTAATGCGCAGCGTCGCCGCCGAGTTCGCCGATGCCGAGCTCGATCTGCTGATCGACAACGAGGGTCTGAGCGACTACGACGATCTCGACGCCGAGAGCGATCTGCAGACGCTGGTCGATTACCTGCAGGCCAACGACGGACGCCAAGCCTACATCGTCTTGCTGCTCGACGAGGTCGACACCCTGCAAAACTACGGCCCGACCGTTCTGCAGCGCTTCCGAGCTTTCTGCCAGCATATGCAGAGCTGCCTGCGAGTGGTGCTCACGGGCGTGCTGCCGCCGGGCGACGACCACCATACCGAGACCAGCCCGTGGTACAACATTTTCGACCGCATCACGCTTGGGCCGCTCGATCGCTCCGCCGTGCTGCAGATCATTCGCAACTACAACGACAACCCCTACAGCTACACGCCCGAGGCCGAGGCCGCCATCTTGGAGCTGAGCGATCACAAGCCCTTCGAGACCCAATGGCTCTGTTCCGAAGCGGTCAAAGCCATGCTCAACGCCCAACGGGTGGTGGTCGAGCTGAGCGATGTCGAGCACGCCGCTCAGGTGGTGGTGCGCGAACGCTCATCGGAATACAACCGCGTTTGGCAAGCTCTCGACGCCGAACAGCGCGCCTCGCTGCAAAGCCAACCCGATGCGGTTCAGCTCGCGCGTAAGCAGATGGCCCTGCTCTGGACAGCCGGCGTGCTGATCTGGGACACCTCCTCCGATAAGCTGCAACAGATCCGCCTGACCCATCTATTTCAGCGCTGGATCACCAGCCATCAGTTCGAGCCATGAGCCACAAACCCTTCAGAGATCGCTGATCTCTAGGTTTCTCATCTTATGGCAGAGACGCTTCTAGCCTACATTCGGCTTCTAGCGCGTCCGCCTTCGGCTATCACCATCCTTTCCTCCCATGCGGGCTATCGCCTCGCAGCTTGCGCTGCGACCAGCTCGCTTTCAGCAACCCACAGCTCTCGTTGCTGTACAATCAACAACGAAATTCTATGCATTCTGGTACAATAGAGCGCGCTCGCTGATCAACAAACGTTCGCTCGCCTGAACAGAGCAAGCAGAATAAGCAGAAGCGATCGCACATTTTTTGAATAGCTAATACGAAACTCGGTTCAACACGGTGTGTTTTGGCTTTCGGCAGATTTGCTACTCAATCCGCACGCTTGCTCGACTTTTCAGGCGGCGCTTGGGTGCAGGCAGACCAGCAGCCGAATGGGAGGAGCAGCGACTTGATAGCCGAAGGCGGACGCGCTAGAAGCTGAATGGAAGGTTAAGACCGCTCCGCCAACATAATGTGAAGTGAACAAGCGGATTGGTATAACAAGGCAAGGAGCTCGGTATTGTGTAGCTGCCAGATCGTAAAGGCAGCAGTCGCGAGGCAGATCTATGAACGCAAGTCCGTACATCGTCAGCAATTGGGTCGAACCACCTCACTTCTATGGGCGCGAAACGCTGAGCCAAGCCCTCGCCCATGCGCCCGATCGCTGCATGTACGTGGTCGGCACGCGACGGGTCGGCAAAACCTCGCTGCTGCGGCATGTCACCCGCCTATTGCGCCCCCACGCAATCTACTGCGACCTGATGCAGGCCGCAAGCCAACAAGCTGGCCAGCCCAGCCTCGATGAAAGCCGCCTTGTGCGCCTCTTGCGCCGCGAGTTAGGCCGCCTCAGCGCCGAGCACCCCGCCCTGGCCGAGTCGCGCCCCGTCTGGGATCAGCCCAACGAGGAGCTGTGCGACTGGCTTGAGACGGCCAGTTGGCGCTGGGAAGAGTTAGGCTACAACCTGACGCTGCTCTGGGACGAAGCCGAGCTATTGCGCCGTCTGCCGATCGCGACCTTGATGCGCCTGCGAGCGCTCTTGCAGCAGAGCAACAGCCTACGCCTGATTGTCGGCGCGGGCAAAGGCTTGGCCTCGATCAACGAGCTTTGGCCCGACCACGATGGCTCGCCCTTTCTGTTCGGCTTCCGCAGCTTCGCACTGGCAGGCCTGCAAGACCACGAAGCCGACGCGCTGATTCGCCAGCGCGGCCAAGTCCAAGCCGACGATGCGCTCTGCGCCGAGCTACGCCGCCAAACCGGCAACCACCCCTTTCTGCTTCAGTTCATCTGCGATCGGCTCTACCACAACGGGCGCTTACGCCCGCTCCAAGATAGCGATCTGCTGCTCGAACCGCTGCTAGCCGATCTCTGTCGGATCGACTGCGCTCAGCTCTCGCCCAGCGAGCAGCATATTCTCAGCCAGCTCGCCCAACACGGGCCGCTCGGCAGCAGCGCTCTTCAAGCCGCCAGCAAGCTCTCGTTTGAAGCGCTGGCCAGCTTTATCGCAGGCATGCAGCAGCTCGGCTATGTGCGCCTCGAAGGCGAGCTCTGGACGATCGGCAACCACTTTTTAGCGACCTGGCTGCGCAACCAACAGGCCCTCTCGGCCAGCGTCAGCGACCAAGCCAGTATGGAGGTTGTGGCTGAGTTGGCCCAGCCCGAGCTTGTGCATCAGCAACCTAACGCCGGGCTGAGCGAGCGCGAGATGAGCGTCTTGCGCCTCTTAGTGGCGGGCCTGCGCAACAGCGAGATCGCCCGCGAGCTGATCGTCTCGGAGAATACAGTCAAAGCGCATATCAAACACATCTATCGCAAGTTAGGCGTCAACGATCGCCTAAGCGCGGCCAAACGCTACGCCCAACTGCGCAGCGAGCGTAAAGAGGACTAACTACCCCCGCTATCACCCGTTCGGGTAATCGACAAATCACCCCCATTGTGCCTACCCTACCCAGGGAGCATGCGCATTCGATGGGGGTAAAGCGTGAAATATATCACCTTAAGTCTTTGTAGCCTATTTGCTTTGTTCTGCCTTGATGCCGTTTGGTTGCGTCTCACTAGCAACAATTTCGAGAGCGTGCCCGCGATCATCGCCCATGACATCTACAGCCAATCAAGCACAATAGATAGCGTTGCGATCGCGCCTACCACCAGAGCTAGTCGTACTCCAAAGCCAACCATTCGGGCGACAGCAACCATTCCAACTGCTACAGCCAGCCGAACAGCAACCCGCACAGTCTCAGCAAGTAAACCAAAACAACTCAGTTACATCAGCTTTGTCAGCATGCAAGAAGGCTGGATGAGCCGCGATGATGCTATTTTTTACACCAACGATGGCGGCGAGCATTGGCGCAAAATCGCTACGCTCAACGATGTCAGCCGGATCGATTTTGTTTCTAGTAAGGTCGGTTGGGCTCAAAGCCTCAACCAGCTCTATCGCAGCAATGATGGCGGCAAAACCTGGCAACGCATCTATCAGTTTGAGGATCCTGAAGAGCGAATCTGGGGGATCGATTTTATCGATGAGCAGTACGGCTGGGTGATGACCAGCCATGCCAACTACTTCAGCAACGATGGCGGGCGCACCCTTCAGAAGACTAACCAACCCTGTGGTGCTGGTGCCACCTTTCTAGGCGGCCCCGAAGCGGTCTGGCAGGTCTGTTGGCTGGGCGGTATCGCGGGCTTCCGGCCCAATAGCCTGCACTTCAGTCAAGACCAAGGCCAGACTTGGCAAACCCTCGTTCCGGTAAACTTTGAACAAGAAGTGCCTAATCTGCCAGCCAGCGGCTTCGTGTACGAGATTGTGATGCGCAATCCGCAAGAGGGTTGGATCGTCACCGACGATACCCGCTACGGCGATTTAGTCCATCGTAGCAAGCTCTTTTTCACTCAAGATGGCGGTCAAAGTTGGAGCAGTCTCGGTACCGTCGCTGAAGGGTCGCTGCGCAGCCTCACGTTTGTCTCGTCCCAAACTGGCTTTATCCTCGCCAGCAAAGACGATCGGCTTCAACTGCTGAAAACCCAAGATGGCGGCCTAAGCTGGAAGGTCATCTACCAAAAATAACAAGGCCCTGCTCGCACCCTGCTGCTTCCTTATCAACAACATACAAGAAATGGCATTGCAATGCTGTATAAAAACCTGAAGCTCTTGCTGTACCTAGGCGCCGCTTTTGGATTGATGATGCTCGGCCTGCAGTTGCTAAACAACCCTTCAGATCGTTCACCTCAAACGGTAGCGGCACTTATGCTCAGCCCAACAAACAATAGTAATGCAGATACAAACCTACGAGCTTCGGCTAGCACTAGCCCAACAGCAAGCCCAAGCCCTTCAAAGAGCGTCAGCCCGACCCGCTACTATACCAGCACGCCGCCTGCGACTCGCACCTTCACCCGCGAGCCTAAGCCAAGCAGAACGCGCCAGAGCACCCGCACACCAAGCATTACGGGCACCCGCCCTGCGACCAGCACGCCTTCGCTTACACCAACAGTGACCGCCGTTAGCGAGCAAGAGGCCCAAATCAACTACGTCAGTTTTATTAATGCTCACGAGGGCTGGCTCACCTTTGGAGACGATATTCTCCATAGCGTTGATGGTGGCCTAAGCTGGAAGAAAATCGCGAGCTTGCGCGGCGTTAAAGAAGTCGATTTTGTCTCTGCCGATACAGGCTGGGCGAGCAGCGAAAATGTGCTCTATCGCAGCGACGACGGCGGACACACATGGCAAAAGATCGCGGACTTCCCCGAGCGGATTCGCAACATCGACTTTCTCGATGAAAACTATGGTTGGCTGCTCAATATCCACGAGTTGTACTATACCGAAAATGGCGGTGCCACATTCCAAGCGGTGAGAAGCGCATGTGGCGCACCCGCCGAGCCAAACGGGCCTATCTCAGTGACAGGCTACGGACAGATTTGGCAGAGCTGTCCGATCATAGGCGAAGCCGGCATGCGGCCCAATAAGCTCTATCGAAGCGATAACAATGGCGCCGATTGGGAGGTTGTTGCCGATTATAACTATCTAGACCGCGATGCATACCGCCTACCAAATCACGCCTATATCTACGAATTGAACATGTTGGATTCCCAACAGGGCTGGTTTTTCGTGTACTATCGCCACTATACCGATGGAACACCGCCGAGTACCCTCTTTAAATTAAGCAACGCAGGACAGAGCTGGGAACAACAAAACCCTATCGCCGAAGGTCGAGTGCAAAGCCTCAATATGCTCTCAGAGAGGTTAGGCTTTGTAGTGAGCAAACAAGAGCAAACCTCACAATTGCTCAAGACCGAAGATGGCGGCCTAACTTGGAAGGTGATCTATCAACGCTAAGCGTGCAAGCTGCCTTTGCATTGGCTCTGCCGATCAGCAAGTCTTCATAACCATCGCCTACAAAATAAGGCTCTCGACTACAACCAATCCGTAGTCGAGAGCCTTATTTCGTGTAATCTTATGCCTTTATTAATCCAAAAAATTAAGCCATCGGCTGATTTACGCTCTTCCAGACACTATTTGATTACAACTTGAAATATCTGGAAACTTTTTGTAATCCTAAACGTATAGCATAATACAGAGTCTCATAGCTAAAACCTATGTCATTGAAATAGCTAACGAACTAAAATCAGCGGACGAACTCAAGCAGCCAATCGCGAGCAAACAAGAGTGCACACTTTAAGGCCACTTGTAGGCCCCTTTGCGACAATGAGGCAAATGCATGGATAAAGAAGCGAAAAACTCCCAAAAAACTATCGCTCGGGCCTTGGCGATCCTCTTTTTGTGTATGTGTGGTTCGGCAATTATCGTATTTCTGCTTCTGCCTTTTGGTTACAACTTTACTGTTACATGGCTCTATTCGTTTATGTACCTCGGATATTCCCTGTTGCTCATAGGTACGGTCTATATCTGTGCTAAATGGTGGCTTTTGCGTAATAGTGAGCAGGCGCCCCCTTTTGGCCTTGCAGCAGCCTTGCTATCTGGCTCCATCGGCATAAGCCTCTACTTCATAAGGGATCTTTTTGGTTGGCAAGAGCTCAATATGCTGCTTTGCCTGATCTTCATCTATATGGGTCTAGCTTTCGTAATCTTTGCGAATCCCAACCTCAAAGCCTTTAGAATACCGATTACGGTCTATATAACACTTCTACTGAGCGTTTATGGTCTCATATTATTCGAAGACCAGCTTCAGCTCAGCCCACAAAGCCATTCTTTGCTCCAAACGAGCCAATTTATTTTGACCCTGCTGACTACACCTCTGATTATTGGGCTCTCTCTTATCAATAGGCCTAAGACGCGAACTGAACAAAAATTATTAACAGAACACCTTAAAGAACTATTCCAAAAGCCTAACGCAGATTAACTGCTTGAAAATAGAGGGAAGCTTATGGCGATCATTAAACGGCTCTTTACTCGCAAATATTTCTGAATCGTTGTTTTGGTCGCCGTTCCGCTCTATTTTCTATTCCTTGCCAGGCCTGTCCAAATGCTCGAATTAAACTTCCAGCGTTGGCGTTGGCAGCAGTTTGGGCCTGCAAACTATGATGCCTCATTTCATCGCCTCGCTCTGTGGTATGGCGGTAGCCCACCATATCGAGCCTCGATCAGCGTGCGCGATCATCAGCTTGTTTCAGCCTATAACATCGACCGTGAACAAGAGATGAATGCAGAAATGATCGAGGCAGACTCATATTTGCAGATCGAACAGCTTTTTAAAGCAATCGAACATGCCCTAGAACGCAATGCCAATAGCGTGTTTGTTTGGTACAATTTTAGATATGGCTATCCGAGCTATATCAACCTAGATTACAAACGGAACACCGCTGATGATGGACTAACCATCGAGGTTGAATCATTCCAAGTAGTACCTTAGAAGCGTAGATTGCCGCTGATGGAGGCTGGCTTGCAGAAGGAGCACCCTTCTCCCGCTTTTGGCGGGAGAAGGGCAGGGGATGAGGGTGGGCCAGCCCTGTTTAGTAGCCAGAGGCGGACGCGGTACACGCCGAATGGGAGCTAGAAGCCTATCCGCCAAAAAAGAAAAAGAGAAGGAAGAATCGCGCGATTCGCCCCTCTCTTTTTATTTGCTAAAACTAGCGCAAGCCTGCGAAGAGATCTTCCTCGACTTGGCCCTCGGCATAGGTTGGCGCTGCGAGACGGCTCTTCACCAAGCTGAAGTATTCGTGGCTGAAGAACTCTTTGCGCAGCTCGACCGGGACGCCTAACATAAAGCGCTCGGGCAAGATCTGCGAGCGGTGCACGTACATGGCCGAAGCCTTGTGCTGCAGGTAGTCGCTGATGTCGATCTTGGTGGTCGCCTCTTGATCGGGCACGGTGAAGCGGTTGATATCGAAGTTGGGATTGTCGAGCGGCGTCTGCATGCCCAGCTCCTTCATCCGCTCCCACGCGGAAAGCACGGCTTTGCGCGGCGAGCAGGTATAGTAGAGCTTGCTGGGCGTCCACGGCTCGCCCGCGTCGCTGTAGCGCGAAGCGTCGCCGGCCGCATCGAAGGCCGCAACGGTGGCCTTGTGGCAGGCGATATGGTCGGGGTGGCCGTAACCTCCGAACTCGTTGTAGCTAATCAGCACCTGCGGCTTATAGTGGCGCACCAGCTTGACCAAACGGCCCGTTACCTCGTCGGGATCGGCTTGATGCATACAATCGGGGTGGTTATTGCTCTCTGTACCGGCCATGCCCGAGTCGCGGTAGCCTAAAATCTCCAGGTTGGTCACACCCAAAATAATGGCGGCTTCCTCAAGCTCGGCGGTGCGGAAGCGCCCGAACTGGGCACGCACCTGGGGCAGATCAAGCTCGGGAACCACGATCTCGCCCTCTTCGCCGCGCGTTGCGGTCACCAAAACGACCCGAACTCCCTCTTCGCTGTATTTGGTAATAATCCCACCCGTGCTGATACACTCATCATCGGGGTGGGCGTGTACGATCATGAGGGTTAAAGGCTCAGACATAGCTAGAATGCCTTTCTATTCAGGGCAAACAGAACCAGCGTGGGGGTTAGCAAGGAATTATAGCACGCCTTGCATAAGCTTTCGAGCGGGCAAAAGAGCAAATCTCGTCGAAGCGCGCCAGCCAAATTGTGTATAATGAAGAGAAATACTATCGCTGTTTCTCTAAAAGTTTTTTTGTGTGTTTCGGCTTGTGTTAGAGGTAGGATAATGAGCACCGAGATTGATTCAGATGTTCCTCAGTTGATTCAAGAAGGCAACGCAGCCCTGCGCGTCGGCGACATGCACACGGCGCGTCTGCGCTTCCGACGCGCCACCGAGCTCGATAGCCAGAACGTGGCTGCCTGGCTAGGGCTCGCCGCTGCTGTGCGCCCCTACAGCGAAAAACGCGACGCCTTCCAGCGCGTCTTAGCGCTCGATCCGACGAATCAAGAGGCACGTCTAGGTCTCGAGTATGTCGAAGCGAAGATCGCCAACGGAGAGATTATGGCGCTGCCTGATCGGCGCGAACGCTTCTATGCTCAGATTCCGCCTATCGAAACGAGCCAAAGCGCTCCCGCGTCTGACTCGCTGACCCAAACTACAACAGCTCGCCCAGAGGTTGAATTCTGCTATCGCCATCCCGACCGCGAAACAGGACTGCACTGTTCGCTCTGCGACCGCCCGATCTGCGCTCAGTGCGCTGTTCCTGGCCCAGTCGGCCAGATCTGCCCGGAATGCGCGCGCGAACGCCGCCCGAGCAACTACAAGGTCAATGCGCGCGACATCATCGTGGCCGGACTGGTCGCGTTTGTGGTCACCCTACCCATTTCGATTCTATTAGGCCTCTTCTTGCGCGGCTTTTTCGCAATCATCATTCTCCTTATGTTAGGCCCGGGCATGGCCGAACTGATCGTACGGGCCGTAGAGCGCACCACCAACATGAAGCGCGGCCGCACCATGCAAGTCACCGTCGGCATCGCGATCGGCCTGGCCTGTCTGATCGCCTTCGGCCTGTTTCCAAACCTGTTCGTTTTGGGCATCTTCGCCTTTTTGGCGATCAGCACCGCGGTCGCACGCCTGCGCTAGCACAACAAATCGAGCCAGAAGAACGAAAAGAGATGGCTTGTGGGCCATCTCTCTTTGTTTGTTTGAACAATGTTGGCGGAGAGGCTTCTAGCCCCCATTCGGTCCTCACCGCGTCCGCCTCCGGCTACCAGAGCGACTAGCCCACCCTCATCCCCGACCCTTCTCCCGCATTGCGGGAGAAGGGAGTCTGATCCTACTAAACCCAAAACTCGTTCTACAAACAACCCGCCTACAGTAGCAAAAAAACTCAAACCACATCCATTTAAAGGCTTGCGCCTTTATTCCATGAATAGTCAAGTTCCACTCTGCCGAAGGCCAAATACGATCCCGCCATGCTTTAAGCGCTTAGGCATCTTTGGGCTTGGGGGCAAGGCGGGCCAGCAAAATGCCGAACTCATAGAGCAGATACATCGGGAGCGCCAGCAACATCAGGTTGATCGGGTCGCCGGTCGGCGTGATGATGGCCGCGATGATGACGATGATAACCAGCGCATAGCGTCGAAACGCCGCTAGGCTCTGAGCTTTCACCAGACCCAAAGCCGCCAAAATGTAGATCACAACCGGCATCTCAAAGACGATTCCGCCGACGAGCAGCAGCCTGGTTACTAAGTTGATCAGCGAGGAGAGAGAAGGAACGATAGGCGCTATTCGCTGGTCGCCGAAGGTGATAAGAAATTGCACCGCTGTGGGCACGATAATATACCAACTAAAGGCCACGCCCGCTAGAAAGAAGAGCGTCACAAAGGGCAGCGCCCGATAGAGGTAGCGCTTTTCGTGAGGTAAGAGGCCGGGCGAAATAAAAGCGATGATCTGATAGACGATCATCGGCATAGCCAAGATCACACCCACAGTCAGAGCGACTACCATATAGCTGGTAAAGACCTCGGTCGAGGTTAGACCCTGAGTGGGCGGACCATTGCTGCCATCGCGGCCAGTAACGGTCACCACAATGTAGCTGACAAGCTGGGGAGGCCCTAACACCAAAAACACACCAACGCCCATACCGATAATGATCGCAATACCGATGTAGATCAGACGCTGACGGAGCTCCATCAGGTGCTCCATCAATGTCATACCTTCTTCCTCGTCCTGTTGCGCACTTGGAGCAAGGTGTTGTTGATCAAGGGGTATCTGTGTGCTCATCACGGTCCCTTTTCTGCATCCCTTTCTGCAATGCAAATAAAACAAATAAGGCCTATGAAACTCCGTTACGAGCTTCATAAGCCTTTATTATCGCTATCTGATCGCCTTGAAAAGCCACGAGATCTTCCAGATCCATACCTTTCCTCTGGCTCACATCTGCAAGTTGTATCAGGTATCTAGTTAGGCATCCTTCCGTTTCGGCGCTAGGCGAGCTAAGATCACACCGAATTCGTAGAGCAGATACATAGGAAGAGCCATCAACATCAGGTTGATCGGGTCGCCGGTGGGTGTGATGATCGCTGCAATAATGACGATAATAACCATCGCATAGCGCCGGAAGTCGGCCAGCTTTTTGGCTGTTACTAAGCCCATGGCCGCCAACACATAGATGATAATTGGTAGCTCAAAGACCAATCCGTTCATCAGCAAAAGCGTGGTCACCATTTTGATCAGCGACGAGAGCGATGGCTTGATCTCGGTGATCGTGTTGTTGCCGAAGCCCAACAGGAACTGAATCGCGGTCGGAACGGTGATATACCAACCGAAGGCAACCCCAAATAGGAAGAAGAGTGTTACAAAGGGAATAGCGGTAAAGAGATAGCGCTTCTCGTGAGGCAAAAGGCCCGGTGCAATAAAAGCGATCAGCTGATAAACGATGATCGGCATTGCTAGAATCACGCCGACCGTCAGTGCCACCAGCATATAGCTTGTAAAGACTTCGGTCGAGGTGAGACCTTGCGTAGGAGCCGAAACTGAACCATCGTTGCCTGTCACCGTGGTAACGATAAAGGTGACAAGTTGGGGAGGTCCAAGCACAAGGAAAACGCCAACCGCCATACCAATAATGACCGCAATACCCGCATAGACCAAACGCATGCGAAGCTCAAGCAGATGGTCCATCAGCGTCATGCCATCTTCTTCCTCGGGGGAGAGATGCTGTTGGTCAAGAGGCAGGTGTTGTTGGTCTAGGGGAACACTCATTGTTGACCATCCTTACAAAATCTCTTCGGGCTGATTCGGCTTAGACTGCACTCGCGACTGCTCTGAAGCAGTCACCGCCGCCGGTTCAGCTTCGGCCTCAACGAATTCAGCGGTTTCAGTCGGAGACTTCTCTGGATCGCTCGTTATGGCATCACGCTCTGTCGTTTGGCTCGCTTCGGCCTGCTCACTGATACGATCAACAGACTCAGGCCTAGTCTCGCTTGTCTCTCGAAGCTCGTCTGTTTCAGGCTGGGCCTCAGCGATCACTGCGCTTTCAACTTGAGCGGTCTCGCTTGAAGAAGTCACAGTTTCTACGGCTTCGTTGGCATCATCCGCCTTCTGGCTCTCTTTAGTTTCTAACTCACTTGAGGCAACAACCGCGACAGATTCGCTCTCTTCAGAAGCCGTCGCGTTTGAGGTAGTCTCTGCTTCAGCGCTTTCGCTGGCTGAAGTAGCTGTCTCGCTCTCTTCAGAAGCAGCCTCGCTTGAGGTAGTCTCTGCCTCAGCGCCCTCACTGGCTGTGGCCTTGCTCTCAGCAGCCTCAGCGCTTTCGCTCTGCTCCGGCGTAACTGCGGCCGTTTCAACGCTTGTCTCAGCGACTCCGCTAGGAACAAAGACTTGAAGCGGCTCGCTGGCGGGCGACTGAGTTTCAGTCGTTTGAGCAGGCTGCCAATTTGCATCAAGAATACCACGTTCAAGCAGTTGATTCTGTAGCGATTGAAGACTGCTACGCAGTTCAGCGATTTGCTGAGTTAGCGCGGCCATCTCGTTATGCAAAGCTGCATCAGAAGACTGCGATGCGCTCGTTGTAGTTGTGGCAGCAGGCACAGCGCTTCCATTCGCAGAGCTGGAGCTTTCCGTAGCTGTCGAAGCACTGGTTTGCGAGCTTGCACTTGTTGTGCTCGCATTTGTTGCAGGTTGCTGATCACTCGTTGCAGGCGTTGTAGCACTGGTGTTGTTGGCGGTTGTCGATACTGCACCGGTTGTTGGTGTAGCCTTGGGATCAGCACGAATAAGAGCCTCCGTCTCGCGCTGAATCTCCTGCAGATCTTGACGTATATCAAGTTGCTGGCGCGCTTGGACCATCTCGTCACGAATCTCGATAATCTGTTTCTCGAAATCGCGACGCAATTCAGTCAGCATCTGTGCTTCAGGCGAGGTGTACTGCCACGCCAAAATACGTGCTACGAACCTGCCCAAGTTTCGACCGATCTGGGGCAAACGTTCCGGCCCAAAAATGATCAAACCAAGAACAGCGATTATGAGAAGTTCGAGCGGGCTAACACCAAAAAATTCCATAATGCTACATAAATAAAAAAGGGTTACGAGTGAGGCAGGCAGGGCGGCTTATGCCGCGCCGTTGAAGCCCCGGCTCGTAACCCTCCCATGCTGAAGAGCCATTACTTGCGTGTGCTTACCATGGAAGCAACACCACAGGGGTGTTGCAAGGGGCACGCCCTTTAGGCTTGCTCGGAGTGTGCGGCCAGATATTCGAGTGCATCACCGACTTTGAGGATCTTCTCAGCATCCTCATCGGGAATCTCAACTCCAAACTCTTCTTCCAGCGACATGATCAGCTCAACCAAGTCGAGCGAGTCTGCACCCAAGTCATCGGTGAACGACGCAGAAGGAACGATTGCGGCCTGATCAACACCAAGCTGCTCAGCGATAATATTCTTTAATCGGGTTTCGAGTTCAGGCGAGGCCATCGGCTCACCCCTTTCCTTATCAAATTATGATCGCCGCCCATCGACGTAGCGGCTTACGACGGTTCCTAAAACACCATTAACAAAACGGCTTGAATTGTCGCTGCCAAAGTGCTTGGCTAGCTCTACGGCCTCATTGATCACCGCTTTAATCGGTGTCTGCTCCGTATCATCAATAAGGATTTCGTAAAGTGCAATGCGCAATATAGCCTTATCGACGCCCGGCATCTGAGAGACAGGCCAGTTTGGGGCCGCCTCTTCAATGATTCGATCGAGATATGGGAAATGCTCCCAAACCCCATAGACCAATCGATGTAAGAAGCGCTTTCCATCGGGAGGAAGCTCTTCGTCTTGGAGATAACGCTCCAAGGTTGTATCGATGGCATGGTCGGTTGCATCGACCTCAAACAATAACTGCATCGCCGCAATGCGGACGCGATGGCGCAGGCTAGCCATGCCCCACCTCCACATCTTGAACATAAACGTTCACTTCGCGTACAACCAAGCCGACTAAGTCACGAATGACTGCGGAGACCGTTGCTTGTACAGCGATTCCGAGTTCCAACAAATTAATGTCGGGGGCGGCGATGAGGTAACAGTCTGCCACTACCGTGCTATCGATAACCTGTACACGCACTCCCGTATCGGTAAAGTGAGACCGGCGATAGCTCCTTGACCATGGAGGTACTGAGCCAAGACGGACTACACCTGGGACTTGGCGAGCCGTGATACTTATTAGCTCTGTTAGCACCTGCGGGGCTACTGTAACGTTTCCTTGTGGCGGCATGCCCGTGCTCAGTTTTTCCACCGGCGTAAGAGATCGGCAACGTATGTGGTAGATACCTCACCGTTACAAAACACCGTGTCATCAAGCAAAGCAAGCTGGAAAGGTATTGTCGTCGCCACGCCGGTAATTATACATTCGTTCAACGCACGCTTCATTCGCGCCACAGCCTCTTCACGATCACTTCCCCAAACGATAATCTTTCCAAGAAGTGAATCGTAAGCTCCAGGAGGTGTATATCCCGCATACAGGTGCGAGTCTACGCGCACTCCAGAACCACCAGGCGGTAAAAAGAATTCGACTTCACCACCTGCCGGCAGAAAATCACGCCGAGGATCTTCGGCATTGATCCGGCATTCGATCGCGTGCCCGTGTATTTTAACGTCATTCTGGCTCAACGTCAAGCGTTCACCAGCGGCAATCCGCAACTGCCACTTGACCAAATCGATCGACGTGACCATCTCGGTAACGGGGTGCTCGACCTGAATACGGGTATTCATTTCGATAAAGTAGTAGTTCCCCGCTTTATCCATCAGGAATTCGAGCGTGCCAGCATTGACATAGCCGATCGACTTAATACCACGGATCGCATCTTCGCCCATACGACGTCGCAACTCTTCGTTGACGGCGGGCGAGGGTGCCTCTTCGACGATCTTTTGGTGGCGGCGCTGAGCCGAACAATCGCGCTCACCCAGGTAGATGGCGTTACCATAGGCGTCGGCCAAAACCTGAATCTCGACATGGCGCACGTCGGTCAGGTACTTCTCCAAAATCAAGTCGCCCCGACCGAAGGCGGCCTCTGCTTCGGCGCGCGCTACATGGAAGGATTTCGCCATCTCGGCTTCTTCGTGAACCACGCGCATACCCCGCCCGCCGCCGCCAGCGGTCGGCTTCAGCAGCACTGGGTAACCGATCTTTTGGGCCAGCTCGATCGCCTCATCAAGGTCGCGCAACTCACCATCCGAGCCGGGCACAGTCGGCACACCAGCCGCGCGCATCGTGCGGCGACCCTGGGCCTTATCGCCCATCAGGCGAATAACATCTGCGCTCGGGCCGATAAAAGTCAGGTTACACTCGGCACAGATCTCGGCGAAGTAGGGGTTTTCCGACAAGAAGCCGTAACCGGGATGAATAGCTTCACAGCCTGTAATCAAGGCAGCGCTGATCAAGGCTGGTGGATTAAGGTATGAACGTGCGGGCGCTGCTGGTCCGATACAGACCGCTTCATCGGCCAAGCGCACAGCCAAGGAATCGCGATCGGCTTCGCTATAAGCGACGACGGTGCGGATCCCCAGCTCTTGGCAGGCGCGCACGATACGAACGGCGATCTCGCCACGATTGGCGATCAAAATCTTGTTAAACATCTATTGTTATTGCATCACCATACCACCATCAACGGCGAAGGTTTGTCCGGTGATATAAGTGGCAGCATCTGAAACAAGGAAACAGACCAAATTAGCGACATCTTGGGGCTGACCCAAGCGAGCGAGCGGGATCTGATTCATAATGTTGGCTCGGGCCTCTTCGCTCAAGACGTCGGTCAACTCGGTTTCGATAAAGCCAGGGGCGATCGCATTGACTGTGATATTGCGGCTCGCCATTTCGCGAGCGGTCGACTTGGTGAAGCCGATGATACCCGCTTTGGCAGCGGCATAGTTCGCCTGACCGACGTTGCCCATCAGGCCGACAACCGAGGTGATATTGACGATTCGACCACCTCGCTGGCGGCTCATGGGGCGAAAAACCGCCTTAGTACAGAGGTAGACACTGCGCAGGTTGGTCTGCAACACCACATCGAAGTCTTCCTCCTTCATACGCAGCAGCAGGGTATCGCGCGTGATACCAGCATTGTTCACCAAAATATCGATCTGGCCGAAGCTATCGATCGTGCCCTTCACCAAGCGCTCTACATCCTCAGCTTGGCTGACATCGGCCTGAATAGCCACAGCCTTGCCGCCCGCCTCTGTAATCTGGCCTACAACTTCCTGAGCCGCCTGCTCGTTGCGAACGTAGTTTACGACAACATTTGCTCCTGCAGCGGCCAAAGTTTGGGCGATCGAACGGCCAATGCCGCGGCTCGCACCTGTAACTAATGCAGTCTTTCCAGTTAGATCTAATTTCATAGGAAGTTACTCATCAACTTTCACCCATTTGGAAGAGGGTCTCGCCATCGATCAACAGCACATTACGTCGCCCTTTTGCCGCTTTAATTGCATCGGGCGTAAACTCGGTATTGGTGATCACCAAGCCCTTAGTAATGTTCTGCTTCTTCATATCTTGCAACAGGCTCTCTAAGGTGCCCGGACGAACTTTATCGGCAGTGATCAAACGCAGCTGCCAAGTCTCGCCCTCATGCTCCATCCAAAGATCAAGGTGCTTATCTTTGTCGATAAAGCGGTAATCTTTGAACGTAAAGCCGTGTTTCTTAAACAGGTTGGAAACATGGTAGCCCAACTGGGGCAACGATTGGCCGCGCAAGTCCTCAACGGTACGAATCACATCGCTCCGCTTGAGGGTACCGCCACGCGCCTCTTGCTGTTCACGCAGAATACGATTACGCTCTTCGGTGCGACCAGCCATCACGGTACCAAAGGCAGGGAAGGGAATAAGCGGGAAGAAAGAGAGCGACATATACGCAAGCACCAAAGCCCACGGCGATACATCGCCGAATTCGCTCATAATGATTGCCGCCTGGCCGCCCAAGGGCACTGCGCCCATTTCGAGCAAGCTCACGTAGATCACAACCATCAACAGGCCCATAAAGAAGGCGATCAAGCCCATCAAGATGCCATGCAAAAGATGTTGCGCCTTGATTCGGCGGCCGAGGTAAAGACCTGCGCTCACTGGCACGATACCAGCCAAGATCTGAATGAGCATGCTGGTCGATCCCAAGAACAACAGACACCAAGCTGCCGCCATTACCAGCGCTACAATCAACATCAAAGGCCATTCAATCTGACCAAATGCGGTTCGCAGACGAGTAAAAAGTGGCTCTCGTGGTTGAGACACCTCTTGCTCTTGGCTATCTTGCTTCTCACTCACCCTGCGCCCCTCTTTCACTTCCACACTCATGCGTTAAACCTATTCACCTATTCATAGTTATGTTCAGTTTGCGCGAACATAAACAGATTTATTGATCAGCGAAACTGGAAGTTTCTTCGCCGGGAACGAGCAATTCCTCAACAGCTTCGCGCAACTTACCAAGATCGCTAAACGATCGGTACACCGATGCGAAGCGAATATAAGCGACCTCATCGAGATCGCGCAGATGCGTCATCACCAGATCCCCGATCACCGACGATGGAACTTCTTGATCCTCACGAGCCATCAAGGCTGTTTCTACTTCATTCACCAGATTTTCCATGCTCGCCGCCGAAACCGGTCGTCGGTAACAGGCAGTCTGGATTCCACGAACGATCTTTTCGCGATCATACGGTTCGCGCTCGCCAGTTTTCTTCACAACAATCAAACTGACCGACTCAACACGCTCGTAGGTTGTAAAACGACGCCCACAAGCACGGCATTTGCGCCGTCGACGAATCGTGTCGCCATCGTTTAGACGCCGCGTATCAAGAACATCGGTATCGTGGTTGTGGCAAAATGGACAACGCATCGCCTCACCAACCCATAGAAGAAACAAATAGTAGCTTCGAATTACATCTAACAACGCATTATAGCATAGCCATACTCTGGAGCCAAACCTTTAACACTTTTCCAAACAGGCTAATTGCATAAATCGTCGCTTCACACGAATACGAGGGTAGTATGTTAAACTAAAGTGAGCAAATGCTTCGCTCGCTCGAAGCGAACGCGCCTACAGATGATTCGTATTATCCGTACATCTGTGCTATACTCAAAACAATACAAGCTCAAGTTGCCCCACTTACAAGCTTTGTAGGGGAAGTAGCACCAACGAAACAGCTTGAGTAACTATCGTTAGAGATGAACGAACAGAGCTGTCTATCTGTTCAGCAAGGTTCGTTCCGGCATGGTGTACCTCACGTTCGCTGGTTGAACTAAAATTAAAGAGTACAACTCATGGCAAGAGATCTTAACAAAGTACAGTTCACTGGACGTTTGGGAGCAGACCCGGAGATACGTACAACAGCTCAAGGAAGCATAGTTGCGACGTTTCGTGTTGCATCAAACCGCTCGTGGATCTCTTCAAATGGCGAAGCCCATGAAGATACCGAATGGTTTCGGGTGGTCGCATGGAATCGCCTTGCCGAGATCAGCCAGTCCTATCTCCACAAAGCCTCGCGTGTCTATGTGGAAGGGCGTCTTCAGACCCGCCAATGGGTCGATCAACAGGGGCAAACCCGCTATGTCAGCGAAGTGATCGCGAGCGATATTCTCTTGCTTGATGGTCGCCACGTTCCCCACCATAGCGAGTTAAACGACACCCGCGCCAGCCTACAAAACGACGATCCGCCCTACTAAGCGCTTTATTCTCGAGCAGATATGTCACAGCCCGCACCGATGATCGGTACGGGCTGTCGCTATTTAGGCATTACGGCGCTTCATAATCCACGAGGTGATGCCGCGCCAGCCAAGCATCAAAATAAGGTTAGAGATCGAAGCAACGATCGCGAAGCTAAGCGGAATACCGCGCTGCAGGAACAAGGCTCGCAGAGCAAAACCGATAGGCAAAGCGATCACAAGGGTCAAAAGGGTACGCTTCACAAGCGCAGAAGGCTGCTCAAGCAGCTCTTGTTTGAGGGCACCGCTGAAGGGTGCAACTACAAACCAACCGATCATAAAAGGTGCAGCGGTCTTCACCACTTCAAAAAAGGCATCGAAGCCCGCCGCTTCGCCGTGACTGCTACGCCCGATAGCAGAAAAAAGCAGGAAAGAACAAATATCGCCGATTATCAACAGAGGTGTGATTTTGTTAGTCGATTGAGCAAGAGGGCGAGAGATTGGTTCTTGCATGGCAACTCCAGTTCAAGCAATACAAAAGCCTTATGTTGCTTGAGCTAAGTATACCACGAGCGCGATTAGGCCCAAAAAAGCGTATAAGCACTAAACGTCCTTGTTTAGCGCTTATACCACAAGTGGTCTAACTTTCTGGTAGAGTTTCCGCTACCTAGCTGCAGAGAACCCATCTCATAGATCCAAACGAGAAAGGTTGACTACAGTATAGGGCCTACCTGAAAACAGGTCTATCGTATCTGCTATCCAAAGAAAATAAGCCACAATTGTACTAAACACCTAAACGTGTAGCTTGAACGAGGTATTCAAGCGATCAAAACCGCCAAATGACGGCAAAAATCCGCGCCCCGCTACAAAATCAAAGCAACTATTTGCATCACTCTGGCGAAAACAGCTATACCCTCCATTCGGTCCCTAGCGCGTCCGCCTACGGCTATTAAGTCGTTGCGCCTCTCATCCGGGCTGATGGCCTTCGGCGTAGCCCAACTCAGCGTCTACACAAGGCCTATTCAGTGCCTCTAATGCAGGCTTGGCTGCCCACTGCCACCGGCTATGCATTACCCAAAAGTCGTGTCGGCAGCAAAAGGCGATCGTTCGCATACCATCGCGAGATTATCCTTGAGAGCACAGAACTCAACATTCACCCCCTCGCCCGCAGCTATGCATTACCCAAAAGTCGTGTCGGCAGCCAAAGGCGCTAGTTTGCATACCATCACGGGATTATCCTTGAGAGCACAGAACGAGGAGAGGTTGTATGCGATTTCGCGTAGCGAAATCGCATACAACATCAACATGCACCCCCTCGCCCGCAGTGCGGGAGAGGGGGCCGGGGGGTGAGGGCAGATAAGTCTGAGCGTATGTCGATTTGTGGCTAATGTACAGCTGCCACCGGAGCGATGGTACCTTCGGCAAGCTCAGGAACCGCATGTCGAAGGCTACCATCGCCTTTGTTCATACCAAAACCGTTTAAAGACGGGCGATCGTGTAACACAGAAAAACGAAGGAGGATAGAACGTAATCATACGAAACCCGTTTGCATTATCGACTTTGTGAAGGTCTGTCGGCACACAGCTACAAGCCCCGTTTGTTGGGCGGGATGGTGATAGCCGTAGGCGGACGCGCCAAGGACCTTCTTTTGGGACAAACCCTAGCCGCAACAATTAGAAGAAAGCTAGTGAATTTGCTATCAATCGGATTTCGTATTAGAACTCACCGATATCGCGATAGCGAATGCGTTCAAGCAACATAAAGCTCAGCGCTGTTGTAAGCATCAGAATCGTGCTCAAGGCCAAGGCTTGACCATAGTTGAGCGCCCCAGGCTGGCCTAAAAAGCGAAAGATCACCAAAGGCAGGGTAGGATATTCGGGGCGGGCCAACATCACCGTTGCGCCGAACTCGCCCAGCGAGGCGGTGAAGGCGAAGACCGCGCCAACCAACAGGGCTGGAAAGAGAATGGGCAGATCGATCTCGCGCCACACGCGGCGGGGCGAGGCGCCCAAGACAGCCGCAGCTTGGCGCAGACGATCATCGAGGCCGCGCAAGACCGGCAAGAGCGTGCGCACCACAAAGGGCGCGGCCACCAAGGCATGCACCACCGGAATGATCCACGGCGAGGCGCGCCAAGCCAGAGGCGGCTCGGCGAAAGCCACCAAGAAGCCTAAACCGAGCGTAACGGCGCTGGTGCCCAGCGGCAGCATAAAGAGCGCGTCGACCAAGCCGAGCAGCGCGCGCTTCGGCGAAGGCTTCGCGCCCGATGTATCGCGCTGCGCCAGCAGATAGGCCGCCAAGCTGCCGATCAGCAGAGCGATCACGGTTGTCGCCAGCCCAAACATCAGCGAATTACGAATGGCGACCGCCGGAGCAACATAAAAGACCGAGCCTGTACGGTTGGTGCCTAACTCGCTGTAGTAACGGAAGGGCTGGCCGCTCGGGCTGAGCGAGGCCAGCACCAAAGCCAGAAGCGGTACGGCCAGCAACAGCAGCATCACAGCCACGTTCCCGCCCACCAGCAAGCGTGCCCCCCATGTACGCACGGGGCGCAGTTGGGCCTCGCGCGGGCGCAAATCGAGCGGCACACTGGCTCGGGCCACCATGCGCGTGTAGAGCAGTGTTAGGCCCATAGTGCAGACCAGTTGGATCAGCGAGAGAGCGCTGGCGATATCGAGCCGCAGCAGCTGAGAAACTTGGCGATAGACCTCTACCTCAAGCGTGGCGAAACGCGGCCCGCCCAAAAGCACCACCACCCCGAAGCTCGTAAAGTTGAAGATGAAGATCAAGAGCGCCGCAGCCGCCAGCGAGGGCATCAAAAGCGGCAGCGTGACCTCCCACCAGACCCGCCAGCGCGGCGCACCCAAAACCGCAGCCGCCTGCTCAAGCCGCGTATCGAGATTGCTCCAAAAGCCGCCCACCAAACGCAGCACCACCGTGTAGTTGTAAAAGATGTGGGCCAGTAGAATCAGCCAGATCGTGCCTTGGATCTGGATCGGCGGCTGTGCGGCACCAGTGATGGCCTGCAGAGCGCTGTTCAAAATGCCGCGCGGGCCTAGCAGAGCGCTGAACGCGGCGGCCACCACAACGGTCGGCATCACAAAGGGCACGCTCGAGATCGCCCGCAAGAGCGATTTGCCCACGAAATCGTAACGGGCGAAGGCGTAGGCCGCTGGCAAGGCTAAGAGCAGAGTCAAGGCCGTCGAAAGCAGCGCCTGCCACGTTGTAAACCACAGCACCCTCAGATAGTAAGGGTCGAGCAGTTGGCGCAGGCCGCCAAAGCCATCGGCGAAGGCGATCCGCAAAACAGTGAACAGTGGGTAACAGAAGAAGAGCGCCAGAAATGCGAGCGGGAACAGATAGAGCAGCGACCAAAGTTTGGGGATTCGTGGTCGATGAGGGCTTATGCTAGATTCCGAACCGGAAGTTATCGCCATAGCTCTTTATTTCTCCTCAGAACAAATACCGAATCCGCCTAAAGCTAGGCATTTACGCAATATAGAGAAATGAAAACCGAGCAAAGACTGCTTTACCGAAGGCCAAAAAACACAATGAGATTCGGTATAAGTTGTCGAAAGTATACCATGGCTAGTAGGAATCTCATCTTTTTAGCCTTGGTTCTCAGCAAGAAGTTGGCTATAATGAACAGGCCCACATATTTCAAGTAGAGTTGCCTGCATCGATCGGCACTAGAGTATAACAAGGACGTTTTCTATGCTAGGTCTTGCTGCTTCATCTCAGCCACTCAATCAGGCGCAAGAGCGTCTCTCACCGCAATCAGACGATTGCCAACATCTGTATTTATCCCAGCTTCGCCAACAAAATAGCGCGCTGGTCTTCACCAACCAAAAACATCGCAAGCTCACCCTGCCCCTCAAGGAGCTGTTTGTTCCAGCGACCCTCTTCAAACGGGCAGCTCGTTCCGAGGCGAACGGCGGCTTATTCACGCGCATCAGCCAAGTCTGGAAGCGTACAAAAGCCCCTGAAGAAGAGCCGATCGCCCAAGAGTGCGACTGGAGTGAGCTCTTTCGTGAGCGCGCTATTGCCCTGATAGGTGAAGCTGGCAGCGGCAAGAGCTGTCTCTTGCGCTACATCGCTTTGCGCCTCAGCGAGATCACACTTGAAAACGCGCGGGCCCAACTCTCCGAGTTAGGTCTCCCAATCAGCAGCGAGATCCCTTTTCCGCTGCTCTTGCGGCTCGATCAATTGCCCGCCTCCTTTCGCGAGGGCAGATTCAGCAACGAACAGCTCTGGCGAGCCTTCGTCGAGCTCTACCCCGACCTGCCGGCCGACTTCTTCAGTCAACAGCTGGGCCAAGGAACCAATCTGCTCTTGATTGACGGGATCGAGCTGCTCGGCCAAGAGACGGCAACAAGCCTCATTCAGCTGCTCGAGCGCCTCTTGCGACACAACGCTCATACCCAGATCATCGTCAGCATGCGCAGCGCCCACTACCTCCAACAACAGGCTCTGCTCGAGCGCTTTGTGCAGATGAGGATCGCGCCCTTTTCGAAGGCCCAGCAGCGCGATTTCATCAGCAACTGGAGCCGTTTCTTCCATACCCGCCTGCGCCTACCCCAGGCCGATCAGCTAGCCTTCGAGTGGAGCGAGCGCTGCTGGCAGCAGTTCGAAGCTGTAGCGGCCGCCCAGCAACTCGCCGAAAACCCCGTCCTATTAGGCTGCTTGGTGATGCTGGCCCAACACAGTGCCCAACTGCCTCAAACGCGCACACAGCTCTACTCGGCCTGCTGTGATCTACTGCTCTTGCAGACAAACGAGCCAAGTCAGCTTCACTCGAAGCGCCATCTTCTAGAAAAGATCGCCTATCGGTTACAGTTGGCCCAAGCTCAAGGCTTGGGCTTAACGTTTCTGCGCGATCAGCTAAGCCACGACGAGCAGGAAGCGCTCGCAGATCTGGTGCAAACAAGCGGCCTGCTCGAAGTCATCGAAGATCAGCAGCTTGCGTTCTGCACTCCGCCTTTTCAGCCCTTTCTGGCCGCCAACTACATCGTCGAAGCGGGCGAGCAGCTCGTAGCCGAACTGGTGGGCCGAAGCGCAGACCCAGCTTGGCACGACTGCATCAGCTTCTGCTTTGAACTGCTGCCCCAGCCCGAAGCGCTGGCCCTACTCGAGCGCATCAACCAGCAGCACAACAGCCTTGAAGAGCAGCTTGAGGATCTTACCATTTCAAGCAATATAGTCATACGGTCAGATGATCGCGAGCATCTGGCAGCCCTGCAAGACTATCTGCGCCAGCGAGCCTATACGCTCTGGCGAGAACAGCAAGAGCATCCCCTTGTGCCGCAACGCTGCGGCGAGCTCTTCGGCCTGCTGGGCGATCCGCGCAGCGGCGTGTGCGAGCTTCCGCCCGCCATGGTCGCCCTGCCGAGCGCCCAGGTCAGGCTTGGTTACAGCGCCGACGAGCTTGAGCAACTGAATCCGCAAGAGCGCTTTCTGCTGGAAGATACAAGCAATAGCCAGCTGATCGATATCGAAGCCTTTGAAATCGCGCGCTATCCGATCAGCAACGCTCAGTTCCAAGCCTTCATCGACGATAAGGGCTACGAGCAGCGCGCTTGGTGGGATTTCGGCGAGATAACCGCTCTGCAAGCGCATAGAGAGCAGAGAGGCGTTGCAAACCAAGCCGTCACAAACATCACTTGGTACGAGGCCCAAGCCTTCTGCCGCTGGCTCACGGCCTACCTCGACGACGGCTACATCTACAGCTTGCCGAGCGAGGCCGAATGGGAGTACGCCGCGCGCGGTCTGGAAAGGCGGCACTTCGCCTGGGGCAACGAACTGCAAACGCGATCACAGAATCTCAGCTTGCGAGCGGTCGGCTGCTACCTGCGCGACTACACGCCCAGCGGCATCGCCGACTTAGGCACGCAGATTCTCGAATGGACGCGCAGCAGCTACGTCGACTATCCCTACAAGGCCTGCGACGGTCGCGAGTACCATCACAAAGGCCCACAGGAGGAGCTCGTCTGCCGCGGCCGTATCCCGGGGCGGCTCCACCACAAGCCCTATGCAGCCTACCGCTATACGATCTGGGCTAAAGAGTACGACGCTTGGTTAGGCTTTCGCGTTATCCGCCGCCCGAAGCGCTGATGCAACTGCGCTTTTGGCATTGAAAGGCGATGCTTGCGCAAAGCGGCGAAAACAGCGAGAAGCAGCGCAAAGCGGCGAAAAACAGCGAGAAGCAGCGCAAAGCAACGATAAGCGCCGGCTTGCTTGAAGGCACGAATGGAAGGAGCTGCGACTTGATAGCCGTAGGCGGACGCGCTAGAAGCCGAATGGGAGGTTAGGACTCCTCCGCCATATGCTGAACGAGCGTAGGATGTGCTTGAGAGGTCGAGAGGTGTAAGGGATCTCCTAGCGAGGCGGGAGATCCCTTCGCGTATGGGCCGAAGCGTCACCCGAGGCGAATGAGGATCTCGCGGCTGCCGGGCGTGGGAGTGATCAAGAGGCCCTGTTCGCTGGGCTTGGAACTCGCGCCCTCTAGCGCGGCCACCCGATCGATGCCGACCAACAGCAGATGCCAGTTATCGTTGGGCGTCAGAGCGTTGAGCAAGAGCTGGTCGCCCTCGCGGCTGAGGCTGAACTCGCTCTCCCAAGTGCCCTCTTGGTCGGGGATCTGCAACGCAATGCGCGCGCCATCGCCGATCGCATAGGCTCGCAGCGTCACGCCATCGCTGTAGTGGTAATCGGGGCGCTGATCGTTAGCCCCCACGGGGATCAGCGAATTTGGCCGCACCATCAGCGGCAAACTCATCGCATCGTGGCGTTCGCGCACCCAGCGCGGCCCAACCAAGGTCTCGCCACTCAAGAAGTTCGTCCACTGGCCCTCGGGCAGGTAGTAGGTCACCTCGCCGGAAGCATCGAAGACCGGCGCGACCAGCAGCGATTCGCCCAGCATGTACTGGCGATCGAGGTAGTCGCAGCTTGGGTCGTCGGGGAACTCCAGCAGCATGGCGCGCATCACCGGCAGGCCCGTCTCTTGGGCCTCGACAGCCGCCGCGTAGAGGTAGGGCATAAGGCTGCACTTGAGGCGCGTGAAGTGGCGCAGCACATCGACCGACTCCTCGTCGATCAGCCAGGGCACGCGGTAAGACGAGCTGCCGTGCAGGCGGCTGTGCGAGGAGAGCAGGCCGAAGGCGATCCAGCGTTTGTAGAGCTCTGGGTTGGGCAGACCCTCGAAGCCGCCGATATCGTGGCTCCAGAAGCCGAAACCCGAGAGGCAGAGCGACAGACCGCCGCGCAAGCTCTCGGCCATCGAGGGGAAGGTCGAGTCGCAATCGCCGCCCCAATGCACGGGATACTGCTGGCCGCCCACCGTGGCAGAACGGGCGAAGAGCATGGCATCGCCGCGCCCGCGCTGCTCTTCGAGCAGTTCGTAGACCACGTGGTTGTAAAGCAGGCTGTAGTAGTTGTGCATACGCAGCGGGTCGGAGCCATCGAAGTAGACCACGTCGGTCGGGATGCGCTCGCCGAAGTCGGTCTTAAAGCAGTCGACGCCCATGGCCAGCAGCGGGCGCAGCTTCGACTTAAACCATTCGCAGGCCTCGGGATTGGTGAAATCGACCAAGCCCATGCCAGCCTGCCACATATCCCACTGCCAGACGCTGCCGTCGGGCCGTTTGAGCAGATAGCCCGCTTGGGCGGCCTCCTTGAACAGTGGCGAGCGCTGCGCGATGTAGGAGTTGATCCAGACGCAGATCTTGAGGCCGCGCTCTTTGATGCGCTTCAGCATGGCCTCCGGCTCGGGGAAGGTGCGCGGATCCCACTCGAAGTCGCACCAGTTGTATTCGCGCATCCAGAAGCAGTCGAAGTGGAAGATGTGCAGCGGGATCTCGCGCTCGGCCATGCCTTGGATAAAACTGGTGACGGTCGCTTCGTCGTAGTTGGTGGTGAACGAGGTCGTCAGCCACAGGCCGAACGACCATGCCGGCGGCAGGGCCGGACGCCCTGTCAGAGCGGTATACTTCTCCAAAACCTGCTTCGGCGTCGGGCCGTAGATCACAAAATACTCTAGCTCGTGGCCGGGCACGCTGAACTGCACGCGCGAGACCTTTTCCGAGGCGACCTCAAACGAGACCGGGCCGGAGTCGTTCACAAAGACGCCGTAACCGCGGTTGGTCAGGTAAAAGGGAATGTTTTTGTAGGCCTGATCGCTGCTCGTCCCGCCGTCTCTGTTCCAGATATCGACCGCCTGGCCGTTCTTCACAAAGGCCGTGAAACGCTCTCCCAAGCCGTAAACATTTTCGCCCACCCCAAGGCTGAGCTGCTCGTGCATAAAGTGGCCTTCGCCATCGACCTCGACGCTGCCCATAGCGCGCGACTGACTCTGGGTCAGCGGCTTGCCGTCGCCCAAAAAGTCGATCTGCCAGCGCTCGCCACGCGCGACCTGAGCCGTTAGGCGGCCGCTGCTAAAGCGCACATACTCATCGTTCACCTCGATCACGGGCTTCACAGGGCCTTCATACAGCTCGAAACGGGGATGATTTCGCAGCGTGCCGCTATGATGGGTGAGGCGCACCCGAATCACATCGCTCATGGGGCTGGAGAACTGAATGGTGAGCAGCGTGCCGTTTAAGGTGTCGCCGCGCGTCTTCACCCGCTTTGTAGGCGCATAGACAGTCAGACTTTGAGCATCTGTTTCGATATCATAGGCTTCGACCGGGTGTTGCGGATGCACGCCCTCGCGAATCAACCAATATCCATCGGTAAATTTCATAGCCTGTCCTACCATTTATAAGCGATCGTCCACTAACACGCAGCAGATCGCGATAGAGAGCTCCACACGCTAACTTGTACGAACAGCAAACTGAAACGATGGTTGTGAAGGAGGGCATTTGCAGGCAACATTGGAATTACACAATTATACGCTATCAGAGAGAGAGTATTTGGGATCAGCGCTTAGCTGCACGCCCGCGCTATGCCTGCCGCCATGTCGAAAACTAGTCTCGCCAAGATGTGCTTGTATACCGTATAGTTATTCGCAAAGGTATGCATTTTGAGGCATCAGTAGCAAAAATCCACTACTATCCAGCCTGATAATTCAGGCAGCCCATAGCGCATCATGCTAGCGGAGAGGGCTGCACCTTCCATTCAGCTTCTAGAGCGTCCGCCTACGGCTACTAAACGTCCCATCCATCGAAAAAGGCTGTTCGCGTTCCGCGCTGCGACCGCATCGATCTTCCTTGCTCTTCAAGGGCACAACAATGCCCCCGCCAAGCTGCTCGGCGAGGGCATCGAAAGCTGCAAAGCTATGGCCTAGCCTTAGCGCAGAACGATCTCGGTCCACTCCTGAATCCAGCGCTCGCGATTGGCGTCGATGTCAGCGGGATCGGGGTTAGCGAAGTTCGCGGGCGGCTGAGAGAACTTGGTAAAGACCTCGGGCAGGCTGGCTTTGCTGCTAGCCGGATAGACGAACATCTGCAGCGGCACATCATTCTGGAAGTCGGGCGAGAGCATCCAGTCGACAAAGGCCTCGGCGAGGGCGCGCTGCTTGGTGCCCTTCAAAATGCCCACGAACTCGATCTGGCGGAAGCTGCCCGCTTCAAGATTGCCGGTCGGAGCCTCATCGAGCGGCTGCTCGCTGAAATAGACCTCGGCCGCCGGGCTGCTGCCGTAGGAGACCACCAAGGGGCGCGGGCCTTTGCCGCTGCTGCCGCTGAAGTGAGTGTAATAAGCCTCTTCCCAACCTTCGCTCACTAAAACATCGTTGGCGCGCAGGTCGCTCCAAAACTGCTTCCAGGTGTAGTCGCCCTCTTCGCCGAACTCGGCGATCGTCGCTAACAAGAAGCCCAGGCCGGGCGACGAGGTAGCGGGATTCTCGACCACCAACTTGCCCTTCCACTCGGGCTTGGTCAGGTCGCGCAGCGAGGTGGGAGGAGTTAGGCCCTCGCTTGCCAGATAGGCTTTGTCGTAATTGATCGAGACATAGCCAATATCGACGGGCAATAAGCGCTTCGATTCGTCGATCTGCAGATCGGCGGGGATATCGGCCAAAACCGGCGAATCGTAGCTCTCGAAGATATCGGCTTCGAGCGCACGAGTCATAAAGCTATTGTCGACGCCATAAAAGACATCGGCCAAGGGCGTCGATTTGCTTAGAATCGCTTGGTTCAGCGCGCTGCCCGTATCGCCGCTTCTGCGGAACACCAGTTTGACGTTGTGTTCGGCCTCGAAGGCGCGCACAAGCTCCTCGCTAAGATTGAAGCTATCGTGGCTCATAATCGTCAGGGTCGCTGGCTCGCCAGCGGGCGCATCGGCGGGTGCTTCTTGGGCGTTCGACGGAGTGGTGGCATCTGCAGGTTGAGAAGCTGACGGAGACGTATCGCTCGTTGTAGGCGAGTTAGCCCCACCGCCACAGGCGGCTAGACACAAAGCGGAGAGCAACAGTATCAAAAAGCGTCGCATAGGTCCTCCTCACTATCGTTAGACAACAAAAAAACCACTGAACCTGAAAGGGGATCAGTGGCATAATTGGCGACTGCAGCTTCCCTACGCTGGTATTAACCAGGTCAGGTTCAACGGGTCGGCGGCATCGATTGGTCCGCACCTCTCAGCCAAGCTCACTTGGCTCCCCGAGCAATATGTAATTAGCTTCACAATACCATAAGCGACACGGCCTGTCAACGATCAGCCGCGTCAGAGCTGGCTATCCGGCTTGGGCAAGGGCGGCGCGCATGCGCTTGAGTCCCTCGGCGCGCCAGCTATCGCGGTCGGGGAACTGATCCCAAGGATACCAGCGCATAATCGTAAAACCAGCCCACATCAGGATACGGAACTCTTGTACAAGTTGCTGATCGGCACTCGGATAGTAGGCGGCGGCCTCTTCGGGAAGGAAGGCGATATCGTATTCTATCGGGCCGCGCTGACAGGTGTGGAAGTCGATAAAGAGCGGCCCACGGCTGGTGCTAAGCAGATTGCCCGGATGCGGCTCGCCGTGCAGCAACTGATCGACCGATCGGTGCTGCCGCATAGCGTTTTGAACGCGCTCAAGGGCCGCAGCTAGCTGTTGGCGCTCAGCGGCGGGCAGATCGGGCGTCTGGCGTGGGTCGTGCAGGCGCTCTGACCAGGTAGCGATGCGCTGGCTGATATGAGGCACGTCCAGAGCGAGCTGGCGCAGACCCACGTGTAAGCGCCAAAGCGCATCGGCATAGTCGGCTGGCGCAATAGATCCGGCTGGCTCGTAGTAGAGCCAGAGCGTAAAAGCGAAGCCGTCGCGCAGAAAGACCTGCGAACCAGCCTGCGGCGCGAGCAGGCCGACGGGGCAGTTGTTGGCCGCCAGACGCTCAACGATCTCGGCCTCGAAGCGCAGGCTGTCTGCCACCTCTTGGGGTGCGACTCGTGCCAGCAGATCGCTGGGAAGGAAGTGCACAGCTATACGATCAGAATTATGAATAACGACTGCCTCCTGGGCAGGCAGGCCCAGTTCGCGAGCAGTCGCTCGAACAGTGTCAATCGCTCGGCGGACAAGTGCTTCTTCCATTATGTCAAATTCTTTCGTTAAGCAAAGCGAGCGTGGCGCTAGCGCTTGCTACGTGTCAGCTCTTCGTAGAGATTCTGAACCTTAGCGAAGGTATGTGTCCAAGTCATCTCGCGCTGAACTTTGGCATAACCCGCCTCGCCCAACTGCTGAGCATAGGCGCGATCGCTGATCAGGCGCTGTAGTGTGCTGCTTAGCTCGTCGACGGCGCCAAAGCCGACCAAGAGGCCATCGTGGCCATGGTTGATCACATCGGGGACGCCGCCAGCCCGCGCGCCGACCACGGGCACTTTGTAGCACCACGCCTCCATGTAGACGATCCCGAAGCTATCGGTGCGCGAAGGCATGGCCATCACATCGGCGGCAGCCAGAGCATCGCGTTTCACCTCGTCTGAGACAAAACCTAATATCCGCATACGAGCGCGGTCGGCGGCGGGCAACTGCTCGATAAAAGCGCTGAAGTGATCCATATGCGGCCCGATCTGGACCCAAGTCACATCGATGCCCTGCTTCCAGAGCTGCTGAAGCGCTTGCACCACATGAATGGTGCCTTTATCGAGGGCCGCAACCCCAACGCTGAGCACCATCGGACCATTGATCTTATGTTCGGCTCGGAAGCGCGCGCCATCGCCGCCCTGAATCTCGCTCGGCTCGATGCCAACGCCCACGGTGCGCATCTTGGCGTCATCGACGCCTTTGGCCGCCAAGAAGCGTCGCTCCAGAGAGGTCATCGTCACCACCGCATCGCTCTTTTTCAACAGCTCGATCTGGTGGCGCATGCTGTAGTAGCGCACCAATTTGTCGTTGTCTGGCTCGCCCAGATGCACAAAGGGCGTGCAAACATGCGGAATATTGCGCTGTTTGGCCCAAGCGACAAAGGGCAGAATACCGAAATCGAGCGTGATATTGGTGGTGCCGACCAAGTCAACATCGGCCAGATCGGGCGAATTGCGCAGATAGGCATACAGGCTGGGCTGGCGCGGAGTCAGCATGGCAAGGCGGCGCAAAAGCGGCTCAGTGCCCGGAAAGCGCGATAACTCAAGCATAGCGCGCCGAACGATCGGGTAGAGAATAGCAGGGCCGGGCAAGCGCTGAACGGGGAAGCGCAGCACCCGCACGCCATCGTAAACATCTTCGGGCGATTCGATGCGACGCTTGCCCTTGGCCCAGAGATGCTCGAGCTCGAAAGCGTCGGTCGCGATCACCGTCACACGATGGCCAGCCTGCACAAAGTGACGGCTGATCTCGATAAAGTAGCGCGCCGCACCGCTGGGGGCGGGCTGATAAAGCTGCACCGCGTGCAGAATATGTAACGATCGAGAACTCATCTAGTCATTCCTATTTGGCAAAACGATCGCTTTGCAGTATACCAGCAAGTGCGAGTTTGTAGCATACGATATCCGTTATGTGTCATTGTTGGGAGCGCTCGGCACACAGCTACACCCCTCTTGTTTGGGTGGGATGCTGGTAGCCGTAGGCGGACGCGCCAAGGAACGAATGGAAGGGAGAGGTCTCGCCGCCAAACTTGTTGAAATCGTCAAGGGAATTCGTTTACACAACACAAAAAACACCGTCCCCAAGCCGATAGACGGTGTTTCGCTTACGCTTGTTGGCTATTGAGTCGGGGCACAGGCTGGTGGCGAACGCAGCCAACCCATGAAGTCGATATTCTCGCCGACCGGCTCGCCACGCCCGTTAGGATTGTTGAAGGGGTGGAATGGGCCGCTTGGATCGCCCCACCAGTTGCCGTACATGCGCAAACCGACCGTGCTGCTGGCGGCTCGCCCGATACCGCCGCCGCTCTGCTCGTAGCCCGGCTCGGCGTGAGATTCAAAACTGTTGTTGAAAACTTCGAGGTCGAGGCCTGGAACTTGGGGCAGCGAACCCAAGATGCTCAGGCCAAAGGTGCCGCCCGCTAAGCTGTTGCAGGTGAGCAGGCCTTCCATAGGCGATTGGGCCGAGATCTGCAGATTGATCGAATGTTCGTTATCGGCGATTAGGTTGCGCTGAATTAGCAAGCTGAGCAGTTCGCTCTCTAACTCGTTGCCGATCCAAATCATGCTGTTGGTTGGGTCGGCTTTGTTATTGATGAAACGGTTGTCTGAGAGCAAGAGAGTCTGATCGCGGTTGTAGCTGGCGTTCAGCATGCCACCGTAGGGCGGCAGATTATCGCTCACAAGCGAATCGCGCATATCGAGCATGCTATTGCGCACCGCAATCATGCCCTTGTTTTTGGTGAAATAGACATTGCGAATATTGAGCGTGGTCGTGCTGAAATCGTCGCCTTGGCTAAGGATGATCGTGCCCGTCTCGCCAGCACCTTGAATCGCGCTTGCTTCGATCATGATTGTACTGCCGGGATTGCCATAAATGCCTTCCCAAAAAGTGTCGGCCTGATCGGGACGCAAAATCACCGGCATTTCGGGGCGGCCCGCCAAGACGAGCTGGCCATCGACCTGAAACGAAACGCCCGTCGCGATGCGCACCTCGGTGCCCGGCTCGATGGTCAGACGCGAGCCGACCGGAATAGAGATATTGCGATCGAGCAAGATCGGCCCTTGGGCTGGCGTCCAGCGCACATCGCCCTGCACCTGCTCGGTAGAGCGCAAGATAGGCAGCGGGGTAGGCGTCGCGAGCGGTGTGGCCGAAGCTTGAGGGACAGCGTTTTGTGTATCGGCAGGCGGCTGCTGAGCAACGACAGGCGCGGCCCGTGTAGCAGTCGCACTCGGTTGAATTTTAGCGGTTTGCGTGATTGCTTGCTCGGCTCGCAGCGCAACAACTTCGGCAGCAGGATCAGTGAAGACGATGTAGCCGATAACCACGCCAAGCGCGACCAAACAGATCGCGATCAAGCCAAAAGCTAACCAATTTTCCCAGCCCTGCGAAGACTGCGATCTCGCCTCGGTTTGGCTGCTGGCTGCACGTTCTATTTCCCGAGATGGCTTTTGAAACAAGGATGAACCCACACAGAATCTATTGAAACATTCCTAAACCTTGTGGCAGTGTAGCACAAGTCTCCAAGAACTGCGAGAGCAATCCTAGAGATCAGAGCCTAACGAAAGCACTCTCTCTGGTTCGAGCTGCACAATCTGAAGAATAGCTTCTTGCAGGGTTGGCATCGCATGCAGCACATTCACATCGATTCCAAGGCTAACTAAGGCTTCGGCTCCTTCGGGCGAGATGCCCACTACAACGGTCTTACTGCCCAACAGACGCATCATACGAATGACCGATAAGAGAGTGCGCGCCAGCTCTTCATCCATACTCTGCATACCGGTCATATCCAAGACAACGGTATGGGCATCAAAACGCCTAATGCCCTGCAAAATCGTATCGACCAGAGCTTGCAGGCGCTCGTGGTCGAAGACGCCCACCAACGGAATGACCACAACACCCGGCAAGACAGGCACAACCGGGGCAGCTAAGAGCGAGATAGTGTGCCGCAGCTTGTCTTGCTGCTCTTGTTCGAGCCTCAGCTGTTCTTGGCTCTCGCGCATCAGGCGCATACTCTCGCCCAGCTCATGATTCAAGTTCTGTTGCTCTTCCAAGAGCTGATTAACGCGCTGGAGCTGATGGTCAGCTTCCTCACGAGCAAGCACGAGATCGCGCATTATGGTTAGCTCGCGTTTCGAGATCACATACATAATGAAGCCTAACACTAGCATCATTATGGCCTGCAGGCAGAGGTTGAATATCAGGGCTTCGGGCGTGGTTAACAAGATGACCGGAATGATGCCGATGATCTCTAAGGCGCCGACAATCAGCATAACGGGCAGAGAGATCGCGATCATAATGACGATCGCCCGAACGTCGCGCAAAACCAAGAGCGCTATGGGCGGGGTGGCTTGGTAGATCACCCACATTGCGCCGCTCAAGGTGCCAGAGAAGAAATCGATAAGAGCTAATAAAAGCACAATCAGACAGAGCGTTACATAGACACCGATCTGAGCGTAACGGGAAGAGGCCAAAAAGTAGAGGATGATGCTATCGGCCAGAATGAGGAACAGGAGGCTTATGATGCCGAAAGAGAGCAACGAATCTGCGCCATAGCTTAATAAGCCTAGGATAAAAGCGCATAAAGCTAACAGGAATAACAGAACCGCAAAAAGACGAATCCGAAACGTCAAGTCATCTCGCCAAGCTACAATGTTGGACATATCTGTCGCTTTCACTAGCAAAGGCTCTGGTTAGACAACACTCGTTTCTTTTCTCGTGTTTCCGTATAGCAGTGCCTGATGCAGGGCAAGTGCTAAATAAACACTTTTTTTGATTACAAACGGCTCTTTCGCTTATTCTCAAATGGTCCGCATTGTTTATACCAAATCTCAGCGAGACAAGCAAGCAAATTTTCTATTCATTAAGATTACAAAGGCGTTATATAGCAAACCCGTTTAATGAGTTTGAACGAGAATTTCGCTTGTTTTATAACAATGGACCTTCTGTAGCACAGAATCGCTCATTTTGTGTGCTTTATTCCAGTTTCCATTATCAGGAAACACATCCGGCAGAATACGTTTCTGGCCTTTGGCAGAGTGGAAGGTGACTATGGTTGTTGTGTGAGATTTCGAACTATCGCGCGAAATCTCACACAAATCGTTCTGCAGTTTTCGTGTAGCGTGTTAGAAACCTGTAGGTTTTGAAGTGGATTTGGAATTATTTGCGTGGTAACAGCGAGAGGATCGTTTCTTGTAAGGTCGCCATCGTTCGCAAGGATGCACTATCAACACCCATACTCACAATCGTCTGAGCGATCTCGGGACTAATTCCAACACAAATCGTTTCTGCACCTAACAAGCGTAAGGTCTGGATCAGCGAAAAGAGCACTTCCGCAAAACGATCATCGACGCTTTGAATACCTGTCAGATCGAAGACCACGGTGCGAGCGCGATGGCTGTGCATACCCTTGGTAACGATATCTCCGAGATTGCTCAAACGGGCTTGATCAAACACGCCAACCAGCGGCAGCACCACTACGCCCGGCAAGACCGGTACTACGGGCGAAGCCAATTGAGAGATAGTTCGGCGCAGCTCCTGCTGCACTCGCTGTTCGCTGCGCAACTGCTCTTCGCGCTGGCGCATCACGCGCATCGTGTTGGCGAGATCGTCGTTGAGGCGTTGCTGTTCATGCAGCAGATTATTGGTACGCTGTAGCTGATTCTGAGCTTCTTGGCGGGCAAGCTGAACCTCGCGAAAGGTGATCTGCTCGCGCTGAGAGATGATACAAGTCACCACGCTCAGCAGAATCATCACGATCACTTGCAGAGCCAAATTAAAGCTCAAGGTATCTGCCTCAGCTAAAAGCTTAACCGGAATAGCCCCGATAATCTGTAAGCTGCCTACCAAAATCAGCACAATCACCGAAACGATCATCATAACGATGGATGAAACTGGCTCGCGTAGAATCAGCGCTGCAACGGGTGGAATGGCTTGAAACAGCACCCACGTTGCGCCGCTGAGCGTGCCGCTCAAGGGATCTGTAAACGCCAAGATAGCTATGGCGATAAAGAGCGATATGTACACGCTTATGCGAGCATAAGGCGTCGCAGCCAAAAAGTACATCACTCCTGAGATCAGCACTACTATGCCACACAAGAGCAAGCCTAACTGCGACGTATCCTGTTTGAACGGAGAAAACAAGGAGGATGCAAAGAAAACAAAAGTGGTAATGACGGTCATGAGCACCGCTAAGAGGCGGATGCGATATTGTAGATCGTGCTGCGTTGTTGGTCCAGATTGCATGAAGTATGTCCTTAGAACGTAGCTACAGCTCCTACTTAGCGATGAACAAGCTATTGTGCCGATGAGGGAAGATATTGTGCCCCTACGTTGCTTGCTATCGCTTCTATTCCACGTTAGGCTTTTTGTAATACACCGGCCCGATCATTCCAGACGTTCCTGCGACAGAGTGATAGCAAATCCACTTGCATACTTCAGTATTCTGGCGGCGAGGTCTTTACCCCAAACAAGGCAGCGACCGCGTCCGCCTACGGCTACCAACGGCCTGCCCGCCACCAGGAACTGCTATCTGCCTCGCTGGCGAAACCGCCCCCCATCACACAAACGGATTCGGCTTGAGACGTCCCTATGTTGTTGGTGGAATGTTGCCGATGAACGCAACATTCCACACATCCTTTTGCCAGTCGTTGCAGCGTCATCGCTGCACGTGTGACACTATGCTGGCACGAAAACCAGCATCACTACATAGATTTCCTATCACAACCCTGTTATTGGCTTCGGTGGCCTAACACGGTAGCGATAGCCTCCTTCACAAGCCAAACCAGGCCTAAGACAGATCGCCTAATTGGCGCCTAAAATCCTCGGGTGTAGTAACAGGCAATTGACAAGCGAAGTTTTGGCAGACATAAGCTGTCGCTCTGCCATCGAGCATGCTGCGCCCCTGCAAGAGCGGGGTCAGCTGTTGGGCCACCTGATCGTTAGGATCGAGCGGAACGGCCACGCTATGAGGTCGATAGCGTTGGTTATACACCTCCCACAGCGCTTGGGTATCGGGTCGAGCGCGCTCGCCCACAATCACGACTTCTTGGCTTGGGCTTAAGGCGTCTCCCAGTGCGCAGAGCATGCGCCCGAAGCCTAACGGGAACTGAGCCAAACTGCCAGCTAAGCTGCTCAAAACCTGCTCGGCCCGTTCGCGGTAAAGATCGCGACCGCTAAGCGCGGCGAGGCGCAGCAACACGCTCACAAAAGCCGAATTCCCGCTGGGTGTAGCGTTATCGGAGATATCTCGCGGACGGGTCACCAAGCTCTCGGCGTCGTTGGCCGTATCGTACAAAAGCAGTGTTTCGTCATCCCAAAAGAGCAGCAAGGCATCATCAGCCAAGCGAATGCTCTCTTGGAGCCAACGCGCCTCGCCCGTCGCACCATACAGCGCTAACAGGCCATCGATCAGATGGGCGTAGTCCTCAAGGTAGCCTAAAATCGTGTTAGCACGCCCGTCCTTCCAAGTGCGCAAGAGCCGCCCATCAGCACGCCGCAGCGAGCGCAAAAGGAACTCTGCGTTTTGGATCGCAACCTCAAGGTAGTCGGGCCGTTGGAAGGCTTGGGAGGCGACCACAAAGGCCCGCATCATCATGCCGTTCCAAGCGGTCAAGATCTTATCGTCGCGCGCGGGTTTGGCACGTTTTTCGCGGGCCTCGAACAGCTTGGCGCGCGCCCGATCGACGATCGCTTCGAGCTGCTCTGTGCTCATGCCCATAACCCGCGCCACCTCGCTGACCGGGCGTTGTATGTTGAGAATGTTTTTGCCCTCGAAGTTGCCCTCCAGAGTCACACCATAGATCTGGCTGAAGATCAGCGAATCGCCGCCTAACAGCTCGCGGATCTCCGAAAATGACCAGACAAAGAACTTGCCCTCTTCGCCTTCACTATCGGCGTCTTGAGCCGAGAAGAAACCGCCCTCGGGGTGGCGCATCTCGCGCACCACATAATCGAGCGTCTCTTGGCTGATACGGCGATAGAAGGGGTCTCCTAACGCCAGATACGCCTCGGCATAGAGACGAGCGAGCTGAGCGTTATCGTAGAGCATCTTCTCGAAGTGGGGCACTAACCAGATATCGTCGACGCTATAGCGATGGAAGCCGCCGCCCAGTTGATCGTATATGCCACCTCGAGCCATCTTGTCGAGCGTCACACGCAGCACTTCAAGAGTTTGCGTATCACGGTTGTGCATATAGCTGCGCAAGAGGAAGTCTAAGATCATGGGCTGGGGAAACTTGGGCGCGCCGCCGAAACCCCCGTTTTCACTGTCGAAATCGTGCTTAATGCGCAGCACAGCCTGATCTAAGATATTGCGTTGAAGCGCACCAGGATCGCCAATATGCTCGGCGACCCGGCGCACATGGCCAAGCAGTTCAGTTCCAGCCAGCTCAAGAGAGGAGCGATCATTAGCAAAGGCCTGCGCGACACTCTCTAGCACCTGGTTCCAGCTCGGCATGCGGTAACGAGCAGCCTTTTCGTCGGGCGGAAAGTAGGTTCCGCCATAGAAAGGCGTTCCATCGGGCAACAAAAAGACGTTGAGCGGCCAACCGCCAGTGCCTGTCATAGCTTGTACCGCCGTCATATAGATCGAATCGAGATCAGGGCGCTCTTCGCGATCGACCTTGATGCAGATAAACGAGCTATTCATCAAAGCGGCGGTGGTTTCGTTCTCAAACGACTCGTGCTCCATAACGTGACACCAGTGACAAGCGCTATAGCCGATCGAGAGCAGAATCGGCTTGTTTTCAGCACGAGCACGTGTCAAAGCCTCCTCGCCCCATGGATACCAATCCACGGGATTATGGGCGTGCTGGAGGAGGTATGGACTCGTCGAATTGATCAAACGATTTGTATATTTAGGTTCGGACATAGGAAAAACCTTTCCATTTTGCCGATCGATTGAAGACTACCTATGGTAGTGTATATAAGAAAATATGTGTGGATCTGCACATCGAGAGACTAAGGAGTGCGAGATGGATCTTGCAGAACTTCGCAGCTACCTACTGAGTAAGCATGGCGCAGTCGAGACCTACCCCTTTGGACCACAACCGCTTGTTGTTAAAGTCGCTGGCAAAATGTTCGCTTTAGTCGCGGAGGATGCCGAACCAATAACGATTTCGCTCAAGTGTGACCCGGCCCATGCCCAATTTTTACGCAGCATGTACCCGGCCGTCACACCCGGCTATCATCTCAATAAAGAGCACTGGAATACGGTCTACCTTGATGGATCGATTGAAGATGGTGAAATACTCTCTTTTATTGATGAGTCGTATCAACTGGTTGTTAAAAACCTCACGCGAGCGGCACGCCGTCAACTCGAAGAGTCACGCCAATCTCTTAACCTATTATAAACCTTTCTAGCAAGTTAGAATCTTCTCCTGTTGTCAAAGAATGCTTCCAAATCATTGGCTGGAAGCATTCTTTTTTAGCTTAGTGAACAGGAATGTTGGGCATAATAGTGCGGTGTTCGGAGCCCTGTTCAACCAAGAGGCCGCTGCGATAGGCTGCCACCAGCTTTTCTAGGTCTTCTAATTGGCCTTGCAACAGCGCGCCCGTATCGGTATCGGCGATCAGCTTGCGCCGCTCAAAACGCACGATCTGCTTGGTCGAGGGTGTCACATCGATATTGTTCCAAATCATCTGATCGGCCGAAACGAAAGCTTCATGAGCGGCGATCACCATCTCGTGCGAGTTGCCGATCAAGGTATAACCGGCAATGCCAGTTACAGGTTGATACGGCTCGCTCATTCCACCGTCGATCACCACCAAGCGACCATTGGCCAACAATGGGCTTTCACCCTTTTTTACAGGCGTATGGCCGTTGATGATCAGGCCGTGTTCGACATCGCCGCCGAAAGCAGTCAAAACCTTGCGGCAGAATGCCTCGCTATTACGCAGCGCATAGTACGGGCCTTTGGGCTCGTCGTGGGTGCTGTGATCAGCGATAAAGTAGCGTTCGAAGGTAGTCATGCGAGCGCGCCCAAAGAGCGGCGATTGAGGTCCACACCAGAGATACCAGATCGAATCTTGGCCCAACTGACGAGCGGCCGGATCGGTGCTGAAATAGGCTTCGCGTACAAGTTGTTCATAACGAGCCAAGAGGGCAGGGCCAGCGTAGCTGCGATCACCAAGCTGAAACTCAATAAACTCGCCCTGCTCGTCGACCGGTAAGCAGCCGTGAAACTTGAGATTACCATCTTGAACTTGGAACATATTGCCGTAGCTGTAGAGAAAGCGCATATGCTCGTGTAAGCGCTTGCTCTGACGGAACTGCTGGCGCAACCAATCGACGACCTCCTGCTCTTCTGCGGTTAGGGCGTTGGGATCTTCACGCTGCAGAGTCGGCCAGAAACAGTCGAGCAAGGGATAACTTTTGCCATCAATCAGAACATTACGACACTCGTCATCGATCTTGTCTAGCAAGATACGATCTTCCATACCGTATTCAGGGTGTCGCTTGATGATTTGGGCCTCTAGCTTAAATTGAATCACCGTGATGGCCTTGTGCATGCGTGCGACAGTTTGGGGCGAGAATTCTTCGGTGGAGGCGCTCGTTTTGGGCAGGAAACGGGTCGCAGGATCTTCGCCATAGACTCGTTCGGCGAAACGCGCCAAGGGCATCAAATTGATATGGTAGCCGTCGGTGAGGGTTTCGAGGTTGTCGTAACGCAGCGAGAGCCGAATCACATTGGCGATCAGGGCGTCGCAGCCGCTAGCTGCGCCCATCCACGAGACATCGTGGTTGCCCCATTGGATCGAAACATAGTGGTAGGCCATCAGGCGATCCATCACCTTTTCGGCGGCAGGCCCACGGTCATAGATATCGCCCAAGATATAGAGCCGATCGACCACTAAACTCTGGATCAAGTAGGCGAGGGCGATAATCACCCGTTCGCCCTCTTCCATAGCTACGATCGAATGAATGATGCTCTGGTAGTAGTGCTCTTTCTGGGTATGGTCGCTCTGGCTTTCGCTCAACAGCTCTTCCAAAATATAGGCGAACTGAGGAGGCAGGCGCTTGCGCACCTTACTGCGAGTGTACTTCTGGGCGGAGGTGCGCGCGACACGAACCAGTTGGCCGATCAGCTCGGGCATCCAAGCTTCAACCGCCGGTTTGGTCTGAAGCATTTGGTCGAGCTTCTTCTCAGGGTAATAGATCAACATAGCCAGCTCGACCTGCTCCGATTCACTCAATTCCGAAGCGAAGGTTTGGGCGATCTTGCGGTGAATCGCGCCGGAAGCGTGGCGCAAAATATGGTCGAATTGCTCATAAGCCCCATGGATATCGGAGATATAGTGGTCGGTGCCTTTGGGGAGGGCTAAAATGGCATTGAGATTGATCATCTCGGCATGAGCCGCCGTAATGGTAGGATAACGAGCGCTCAACAGTTGAAGTAAACGCATCTCTTGACTTGTGCTATTACTTGCCAGTGCCATTCTGCTCCTCCTTGAGTAGCTTCAAACAAGTCGCTTCACACAGCCGGGTTATTGCCGTCCATAGATTTGAGTCCAGAAATGGCGAACTCGCCCACTCGGCGTATCCACAGCTACATAGCCGATTCCAGTATCGAGGTAGTTGCAGTTTAAGACATTGCGCCGATGCCCATCGTTGGGCGGGGTTTGGTTGACCCAACGATCTACTACCTCCTCGGGGGTAGCGATATCAATAGCAATATTTTCTCCAGCAGAGGAGTAATTATAGCCTGCTCGCTCGATTCGATCGCGTGGGTTCGAGCCGTCTGAGCCGATATGACCTGTGAAGTTGTTCTGGGCCATATCTTGGCTATGGCTCTGGGCCGCCGCCGTAAGCTGAGGGTGCAAGGTCAAGGCCAGACAACCCGCCTGCTGGCGATACATATTGACCCGAGCCAATAAGCGCCCGATCAGATCGCCGTTAGGCAGCTCGGCGGGTGGCGCTGCAACAGGATTAGCGCTGCTCACAAGTAGTTCGTTGCCTAACAGGCCGAGCGAGACCGTGTAGGCTGCGGGCAATTCGGGGTGGTATTCCATACGTCGACGTTCAAACCACTGCACGCTGCCGCTCCAATCGCCAACTCGCTCCTCCTGAGGCTCGCTGATCGGATAACCGAAACGCTCAAGGCCGCCATTGCGCTCCCAATAGCTCAAGAAGGGCGGACAAAGACTATGGCGGGTCTCGCTAAAGTAGCGACATCCGCTGGGCGCTGCGTCGACCTGTGGCAGACCTTGCCAAGGTCGCCCTTCGACTTCAAGTTTGCGCGCACCCAAACGTCCCGCCATTACCCCCGCAGCGCCATGATCTTCTAAGCGATCGCGCTCGAACCACTGGGTCGGGCCACGAAAGCCTTCGCCGTTGTCTTCGTCGCGCAATGGGCTGATCGGATAGCCAAACACGGCCAAGCCGCCGTTACGCTCCCAATAGGCGCGGATCGCCCCGCTGATACAATGGCCGGTTTCGGGGAAACAGCGCTCCGCGCTTTGGGCCTGCGTTTCGGCACTACTAGCAAGGCTCAGTAGTAGCACAACAAGGGTCAGAAGTGGGCTAAGGTAGCGCATGCAGCCTCCTTGTACGATCAGCACTCTTCACTCGTTCGCTGAAAGGGCAGACAATCTTGCAGGCAAAACGTCGATCGAAGGATTTATCTATGGCAGTATAGCCCGTCGAACAAGAAGCGGTCAAGGCGGCTAGTGCGGCCCCTTCTTGCCCAGGAGTTCTGCTATAATGCCTGCGATTCTGAACGTGATGGAGTACAACGAGCCATGAAGTGTTTTCAAAAAAACGTGCTTAGTCTTCTCTCGCTGATCTTTTTGGCTGGCTGTGGCTTGGTGAATGTCCCACCGCAACCAACCGCTACAGCTATTATCGAGCCCGCAGGAGACTCCGCAGAGCCAGTAGACAGCTTCACACCAGTTGATCAAGACCAGATCGTAACGACGCCCAGCGGTCTACAGTATGCCGATCTGGTAGTTGGCGACGGTGAGGAAGCGACTCTAGGCTCGACCGTTTCGGTCCACTACACAGGCTGGCTGCAGTCGAACGGCGTGAAGTTCGATAGCTCGCTCGATCGAGGCACACCCTTCGATTTCCAGATCGGCGCGAACACCGTTATCCAAGGCTGGGAAGAGGGTGTTCAGGGCATGCATGTCGGCGGCAAACGCCAGCTTATCATTCCTCCGGAGTTGGGCTACGGCAGTAGAGAGGTGGGACCGATCCCTGCCAACTCGGTGTTGGTCTTTGAGGTTGAACTGCTTGATGTCCAGTAGCGAACGAACGCAAGCTCAAACGAACGCGCCCGCAGCGCCCCTACGCATCACTGCGCTGATCGCTTATCTGCTGGTCGGGCTCTGTTTGGCCGTTGCGCTTTGGAATGGGGTCTGGCATAGTTGGCGCTTTGTTCAACATAGCAGCCTAGCCTTGGCCTTTCCGTTACCGCTCGACGGTCTTGAAGGCACGCTCTTGCACGAGGCGTGGCTACTACAAGCGGGCGAAGCGCTCTATCAACCGCTGCAACCCGATCGCTTCGTATCGTCGCCCTACCCGCCCATGCACTACGTTCTGCTGGCGATCTTTGCGCCCGCCGACTGGCAAGGGCCGCATGTCTTCTTCAAAGGGCGGCTGGTCTCTTTGGCGGTCAGTCTGATCACAGCCTTCTTCTTGGCAGCCCTCAGCCTACGCCAGAGTCGCTCGCTGGCGAGCGCGACTCTGGCGATCGGCCTGTGGTTAGCCTTCGCGCCCGTTCAGCTCTGGTCGACTCGCATCAAGCCAGATCCGCTAGCCTTGGCTTTCACGATGGCTGGCCTCTTTGCGGCAAGTTTCTACGATCCGCAAGCAGCGATCGCTTCGAAATCCTCGTTTCTCCGGCGCTATGGTGCCCCGTTCATCGCACTGTGCTGCTTTGTGTTGGCCTACTTCACCAAACAGACCGCGATCGTGGCACCGGCCTCGGTCTGCTTAGCGCTGTTTTTGGCCGCGAGCGCCAAGGCACTACGAGAGGAGCGCTCGTTGGCACGGCTCTGGCGCGATCGAGCGGTCTGGCACGCTTTCGGTTTTGGCTTCGCATATGTGCTTATGGTCGGCCTTGTCTGGGCCTTGCTCGACCTCATCAGCGACGGTCAATACACCTTCCATATTTGGGGCTTGCACCGCAGCGAATGGTGGTCGTTCGATCTGATGCTCAAGTTTCTCGAACTGTTGCTCCCATCATGGCCGCTTGTGCTCTTGGCCATCGCCGGAATCGTAGCGGCGATCTTCCAGCTTGTGCGCAAGCCCGATCTTAAAGCCAAAGCGCTTATTCCGGCCTGCTATATGCTGGCAGCGCCCTGCACCCTTTTTGGGGCGGGCGAGATCGGAGCCAACCACAACCATCTGCTCGAAACCCATCTCGCGCTGGTCTTGATCAGCAGCAGCTTAATTGGAACGCCGCTCTATAGCTTACAGAAGGGCCGGAAAGCCAAGCAAGATCAAGCCTATATCTGGAAGGTCAGCCTGTTGGCCTGTCTGGGGGTCGCTTTAATAGCGCTGCAATTCTGGAACTTTGTCGAGCGCCCAGCTTGGTACGGCAACCAGTTCGACCCACTCGACAATCACTCGGGGCGCTATCTCGCTTTGATCCGCAGCCAACCGGGCGAGGTGCTGGCCGATGATGTGGCGCTGTTGGTAGCTGCCGGGCGTCCTCTGCGCTACGACGACCCCTCGACTATGGGGCCAGCTGTCAGAAGTGGTGTCTGGGACGAGAGTCATCTGCTCGAAGAGGTGCGTCAGCAACACTTCAGCGTAATTATGCTGCCGATCGGGCCGAACGAGACGGTCGACGCCAAGGGGCGCTGGACGACAGCATTCCTCACGACCTTACACGAACACTACAAACCACTCTATCGCGATCGTATCACGACCTACGTACCTCGCTAACGCCAACACAGGTCCTGTGTTTAGGCACGGGACCTGTGTTTTGTTTTTCGGCATTGCAAGTATGCACGAACATATCTGCAATCATACCAAATTCGTTTACAGACCTGCGCTCTTGTAACGCAAAAACGGGAAAAGAGTTGTGAGATATTTCGCGCTGTCGCGCGAAATATCTCACAACAAAAATGGTCACGTTCCACTCTGCCGAAGGCCAAATAGAACGTAATCAAGCAGTTGGCATCAGGGGGCCGTCGGCGCGCACCGATACGACCTCGGGTTGCGGACGGGATGTTGGTAGCCGTAGGCGGACGCGCCTACAGCCTTCTTTGGGCTAAACGTGTCTCCGCCAATATTACGCAACGCGCATTTGTACAAGCCCTTCCTCAGCTTCGCAGTGAAGCGAACTGGTATCAGCGCTCGTGCTCGGGCCAAGTGCGCGGAGCGTCGCTCACTGGCTGCAGAATCACAAAGCCGATCACAATACAGGCTAAAAGCACCAATACGCCGACCGGCTGGCCGAGGTTGGGGTCGCCAGCAAACATCCAGCCGACCACTAGGCCCCACAGCAGCGGGCCGGTGATAGCCGAGAAACGCCCAACCATGCTGTACAAGCCGTAAAACTCGCCGATGCGAGCGGGCGGGGTTAGGCGCAGCATATAGGGACGATCGGCCGCCCAAGTGCCACCCAAAGCGAAGCCCGCTAAGGCCGCGACAACATAAAAGAGCCAGATCGGCAAGTTAAGCAGACCGATCAAAGCGGCTAGCAGAAAGATCGCCATCCACAAGATCAACACGATCGTTAGGCTCCGTTTCGGGCCGATCTTATCGACGATTTTGCCCCACACCAAACCGCCCACAATCGCAAAAGTCACAGCGCCTAACAGAATGATCTGGGCTCTAAAAGCGCCCTCCTCCGCACTCAATCCAGAGCGCACAACTTGATTGGTAACGTACAGGCCCATCACACTGATCACGGTATTGATCGCATCGGTATAAAACACACGCCCGATTAAAAAGCGGCCTAAACCCGGATAGTTTTGGCTATTGCGAATCGTCTCTAAGGTTTGGGTGGTAACTCGCTGCAGCATGCTCCAGCTAAAAGGCTCGGCCTGGAGATTCGGCTGTTCACGCACAAAAAAGAAGCAGGGGAGCGAGAAAAGCAGAAAAAGCACAGCAACCGTTGGAAAGATCATCTGAACGGGCAGACCATAGAAACTGGTGATCAGCAAGCCAGCCCCGATTCCGATGTAGGAGCCTAAATAGCCTACTCCAACACCCAAGCCACCGATCCAGCCACGATTCTCTTCCGTACTCACATCGGGCAAGAGCGCATCGTAAAACTGAATACCCGCTTGGTAAGCGATATTGGCGATAACGAACAGCGTTAAGGTGATATAGAGGCCACCTACGCCTAACAGCGCAGTAAAGACCACACAGATCAGGGTGCTCACCACCAAGAAGGGCATGCGACGCTTGGCTTTATCGGTCATAGCGCCTAACATCGGCGAGACGATAAAGATGATAGCCATCGAGATCGCTGTCGTTATGCCGTAAATAAAGTCGACCCGCTCCTCGCCGACTCGGTCGCGCACCCAGAGCGAAAAGTAGAGCGATACAATCGCCATCGAGAAGATCGTATTCGCTAAATCGTACAAAACCCAGCCGACAACAGCAGAACGTTTCGGCTTCCAAACTTGGCTATTATTCACTCCCCAATCGGCAGATTCGCGAACGTTCTCCATAGCCACTCCCCTTATGACAAGATGTGCGTTTTCAGCAAGCGCGGAACCCAGAGTAGGCAATTTATATCAATAAACGTCTATTCGTGAATTTCCTTTTGATCGATTTAGGTTTCAGCACGATCGATAAGATACTGACACATCTTTCGAATCGTTGTGCGATGGCTAGGAGAATAGTATTCAGCTAGAGAATCGATTGAGATGTGGCTAGGAAGGACATTTGCTAAAGGCAGACCAACCAAAGCTTCAAAATCTGCATCTTTATCCTGAGGAACCTTCAGGCCGGTCTCAAGGGCGACAGCACAATAAGCCTCAACCAGATTGAAGTATTTGATATTTCGCTCGATCAGTTGGGGGCCGCTCTCGACAGGGGCGTGGCAATAAAAAGCTTGACGGGCGTTTAAAGCCGCCATTCGCGCCAGTGAAGCGCGCAATTGGGGCAGATCGCTATCTTCAGAAACAACCGGAAAGGGTTCTTCGGCCGCATCGCCAGCCAACAAAAGGCCGATCTCGGGGATAAAAATCGAGATATGGTCGGGCTGATGGCCGGGGGTCGGAAAGAGCTCCAAGGTCAGGTCGCCACAATCGATCCGCAACTCGTCGCTAAAGGCCAGCGAAGGCGGCACCAAGCGTACATCATCGAATCGCCCGGGCTCTTCCGCGCGCATCTTTGCGAGAAAGTCCTGTTCCTCGCTCGAAAGCAGGCGTTGCGCCGTCAAGGTGCTTCCAACCACCAAACTCGGGAACTCCGCATCGGGACCAGTAAACAAGAAAGATCCCCAGGCATGATCCCAATCGGCGTGGCTCAAAATCACCAACAAGGGGCGTCCAGTCAAGCTCGGACGGATATATTCAAGCAGTGCCCGCGCTGTCTCGCCATTAAACAAAGGATCAACAATCACAACATAACGTTGAGTTTGGATCACAAAGACCTGCACAAGCGATCCACAAGCATACACCTGCACCCGCGTATCCCAACCTGTATTGACAACAGGGAACAAGCTATCTGCCATGATTCACAACCCACTTTCTTGTCGTTCTCTGTCTCTAGGGATACATCGCAAGTATCGTTGCGCTACTGGGTACGTTTAGGAAGCAGAAACGCGCAATAACTGAGGCTTTGCTTATGCTAAACGAACCGGTCACAAGAGCCTTGCACACCACACGCCGTAGATGTGAGCAGATTCTCAGCTTGCAAAAAGGACTTTTAGGCTTTCAAACCGCCTTTTCAGCCCATAAAGCTCATCTTACGATACCCGATCAAGCACTGACTGTCAATTCAATACGGCGGGAAGTAGCTACAGCTTGTTAACGCCACAGAAGTGTATAGTACAGATCAGTAGGCGGAAGGGCCGCTTCCCACAAAAAAGGGCCCTAGCGCGTCCGCCTACGGCTACTAAGTCGGCCGTCCACCCATTCGTGCCTTCAAGGCTGCCAGCGCTTTTCTCTGTCTCTCGCTGCGATCTGCTTGGCACAAGCATTGTCTTTCAGGCCAAAGCCATTTAAAGACACGTATTCTCGTAACGCAGGAAAAACGAAAATACGAACACATGGTTGTATGACATTTCGCGTTGCCGCGCAAAATGTCATACAACAAATCTGCCAAAGGCCAACAAGCAACTAATCGGATTTGATATGATCAGGCCGATATGGTAAGCGGGGAGCTACTCGAATATCAAGCGAAGCCGGCATGCGATTACGATCAATATGCCAGTCATGCCTCATTAAAGCGAACTTATTCCAAATTCGCTTAAAAACGAGCATGCTCGCAACATGGGGCAACAAAAGCGTTGTGTGAGATTTCGAATCTCACACAACAAAAACAGGCAAGTTCCACTCTGCCGAAGGCTAAAAAGAGATAAAGTAATCGGATTTGATATGAGCTAGCGCTGCTAGCTGTTAACGGCTGATGCGCGGGCGAGCGCCCAAGGTAACGGTAAGATCGCCGCTGCGACCATCGAGGGTAACAATCGAGAGCACGACCTGATCGCCCGGCCTCTTTTCAAGTTCCAGATACGAGATCAAATCATCGCTCGATGTCATCACTTGCCCATCGACTGCCGTCAAAATCACATCTTCGCGCAGGCCAGCTTGGGCCACCGGACTAGAAGCATTAGGACGAATCGGCAGGCCAGCGGCGGGTGAACGCCCGTTTTTCACATCGAGCGTGGTAACCGGTTCGCTGATCGAAATACCGAGATAAGGGTGGTCGTAGGAACCCTTATCGATCAGTTCGGGCACAACTTTTTTGATCAGATTGCTCGGCACCGCGTAGCCGATACCATTGCTGAGCTGGCTAGCACCTTGCTGAGTCGGAATAGCAGCAACCGCAGTATTCATACCGATCACCTCGCCAGCAGCGTTAAACAACGGGCCGCCCGAGTTGCCTGGGTTGATGGCGGCATCGGTCTGAATCACACCGCCGATCGAGAAATTACCTGCCGCTTGCGACTCTTGCAGCGTGCGCCCTAACGCGCTAACGATACCGGTTGTAACGGTGCGATCTTGGCCGAGCGGGTTACCGATCGCGATCACCATCTGGCCAACGTTCAACTGCGACGAATCGCCCAAGGCCACAGGCCGAACGCCTTCGGGCACATCATCGACTTGCACCACAGCGATATCGCTATCGGGGTCGGTACCGAGCACAACGCCGCGCGTCTCATACAAACCAGTGAAAAAGACGCTCACTTCGCGCTGACCTTCAACCACATGGTTATTGGTGACAACAATCCCCCGATCGTCGATTAAAAAGCCAGAGCCCAAACCTTGGCTTAGTTGAATACGAACAACAGCCGGGCCGTTTTGGGTAAAGATCCGTTCCACAATGCCCTGCTCGTCATCTTGACGCAAGATCATGGGTACATTCTCGACCGGGGCACTTGTATTGAGCGTTTGTGCAACAGTGGTATTGGAGATTGGGGCTTCACGATCGCCTACAAGAACGTCGGCTGTGGCGACTGGTTCCTCGCGATCAGCCACAGGAGCGCTGGTTGGCGCCTGAGGACTAGTCTCTAAGCCAAGATCGACCCAAGTACAGGCAAGCAAGCTGCTCAAGAGCAACATGAGCAGTGCAAAAACAAGATAACTGCGTGTCGGTTGGGATTTCATTATCATTCCTCCCCTCAAACAATCCTTTGGGGTAGAGATAGCAAGTTTACTACCCCGATTCTCTTATACTACCTTCTAAAGCAGAATTTTGTTGCGTTTGGGGAAAGAAAAAGTTAGGCTCTGGCAACTCGTGCCAAAGCCTAACTGTTCAACGCTTATGGATGATGCTTAGGAAGCGGCCTTGATCGCCTTGAGAATAGCGCGGCGTGTGTAGACCTTCACCATTGCGCGGCGATAATCTTCCGAAGCGTGGATATCGCCCAGCAATTCGAGCTCGTCGCTGACCGCTTCCGAAGCTGCGGTCACGGCCTCTTCGCTGCTTGCGCCGCCAACCAAGGCATTTTCGACCTCTTCGAGGCGGGTCGGCTTCGGCCCTGCGCCCGTGATAGCGACTCGAGCGGCAGCCACTGTGCCATCAGCGTTCAGCTTGACCCAGGCAGCAGCTCCTACGATGGCGTAACCCGAGGCGGGCTGAACCATTTTGACATAGGAAGCGCCCTCACCAGCACCCATCTTGGGCAAGGTGATAGTGGTCAAAAGCTCGTTCGGCTCGAGCGAGGTGGTCAACATATCGACGAAGAAGTCGTCGATCGAGATCTCACGAGTGCCTTCCGGCCCTTGAGCGGTTAAGGTTCCACCCAAGGCCAAAATCACAGCAGGCAGGTCGGCGGCGGGGTCGGCGTGTGCCAAGGCGCCACCGATCGTGCCACGGTTGCGAACTTGGGGGTCACCGATCTGATCGACCGCCTCTGCGATCACCGGCAGAGCAGCTTTTAGCTCAGCCGAGTTGAGCAGGCTAGCGTAAGTCGTCATCGCGCCGATCGTGACCTTATCACCAACATTGATGCTGCGTAGTTCAGCGATCGGGTTGATGTCGATCAAGACGGTGGGAGCCGCCAAACGCAGCTTCATAGCAGGCAATAGCGAATGTCCACCTGCCAGAATTTTTGCTTCATCGCCATGTTCCGCCAACAATTTGAGCGCTTCGTCAACGCTGTTGGCGGCGTAATATTCAAATGCGCTAGGGATCATCTCTGCTCCTTCAACAGGTTTTCAAACAGTGCGAAGGTAGAATCGCATGGATATCGCCTGCATTAGTTATGGTTGTTGGACGAGTGGATCGCACGCCACACACGCTCGGGCGTGGCTGGCATTTGCATATGCTTCACCCCAAAAGGCGACAACGCATCGATAATTGCGTTCATCACTGCTTGGGCCGATCCGATCGTTCCAGCTTCGCCAGCACCCTTCACGCCCATCGGGTTGACCGGACTGGGGGTGACGGTGTGGTCGAGCTCATAATGCGGCACTTGTGCAGCGGTTGGCACTGCATAATCCATCAGAGTACCACTCAACAATTGACCGTTTTCATCGTAGACGGCCTGTTCGTAGAGGGCCTGCGCCACACCTTGGGTAATACCGCCATGAATCTGGCCTTGAACGATCAAGGGGTTGATCTGCGGGCCACAATCGTCGACGGCGACATAGCGCAACAGATCGACCCGACCCGTTTCGATATCGACCTCGACAATGGCGATATGGGTGCCAAAGGGGAAGGTACAGTTCGGCGGATCGTAGTAGGTCGTCTCGTCCAAGAAGGGTTCCATGCCTTCAGGCAAGCTGTACGCCACCGAAGCCTGCAAGGCGATCTCGGCGAGGGTCTTCGAGCGATCCGGCGAGCCTTTGACATAGACCTTGCCGTCTTCATAGACCATATCGTCGGGGTTGGCCTCCAACATATGGGCTGCCAGCTTCTTGGCCTTCTCTTTAATCTTGGTCACGCTCTTGTGAATGGCTGTTCCACCCACTGCCGCGCTACGGCTGCCATAGGTACCGTAACCAAAAGGTGTACCGGCTGTATCGGAGTGCTCGACCAAGACATTCTCGTAGGGTACACCAAGCTCGTCGGCCACCAACTGAGCGAAGGTTGTTTCAAGACCTTGGCCGTGCGGCAAAGAACCTGTTGTCACGACAACCTGGCCTGTGAGGTGAACGCGCACGTTAGCGCTTTCCCACAAACCTGCGCCCCAGCCCTCGCCCGGCAGACCGATCCAAGCGCTCGGAGCTACGCCACAGATCTCGACATAGGATGAAATGCCCACACCGAGATAACGGCCTTGCTTGCGCGCTTCTTCCTGTTCTTTGCGGAAGTCTTTATAGCCGATGGTTGCAAGGGCCTTGTCGAGCGCTGGCTCATAGTTGCCGCTATCGTAGGGTAGCAGACCCAGACCGTTGTCGTAGGGAAAGTCCTCGGGCTGGATAAAGTTCTTGCGACGCACTTCGGCGGGGTCCATGCCGATTTCCGCAGCGAAACGGTCGATCATGCGCTCGATCAGGTAGGAAGCCTCGGGGCGTCCTGCGCCACGGTAGGCATCGACCATAGCGGTATTAGTATAGACGCCGCGCACTCGACAGTAGGCGGCAGGAATCTTATACACACCGCTCAAAATACGCCCATACAGCGTGGTCGGAATACCAGGCGCGATCGTCGAGATATAGGCTCCAAGGTTGGCGATGGTGTCGGCGCGCAGGCCCGTGATCTTGCCATCACGTGTACCACAGATCTCGGCTACGGTGATATGGTCGCGACCGTGGGTTGAATACTTGAAGTTTTCGGAGCGATCTTCAACAAACTTGACCGGCCGCCCGATCTTGCGAGCTGCCCACATTGTAAAGGCCATGTCGTTGTAACAGAAGATCTTTTGGCCAAACCCGCCACCGACATGGGGCGAGATACAACGTAGCTTCGATTCGGGGATTCCAAAGACAAAAGCCGTCAACAACAAGCGCATCACGTGTGGAGCTTGAGAAGTCATCCAAACCGTAAACTCTTGAGTTGATGGCTCGTAGCGAGCGATCGAACCGCGCGTCTCCATCGGAGTTGGCAAAAGGCGCTGGTTGATAATCTCTTCTTTTACTGCAACTTCTGCCGCAGCAAAAGCTGCATCGGTTTTGGCTTTATCGCCACAATCCCACTCAAAAACTATATTGTTTGGTGCGTTCTCGTGAAGTTGAGGGGCACCCGGTTCGACGGCTTTGCGTCCGTCAACAACAACATCGAGCGGCTCGTATTCGACATCGATCAGCTCAAGCGCATCGCGCGCGGTATAGCGATCTTCAGCCAAAACGAGCGCTACCGGATCACCGACAAAACGCACCACATCAACAGCAAGGGCTCGTGGGGTGTTGATGTTGTTCTGAACTCGACCCGAAGCAGCTGTCCAAGCGCAGGGCAAAGGATTGATATCCATCATATCTGCGCCGGTGAACACTGCTACCACACCAGGGGCCGCTTGGGCGCGACTTGTATCGATCTTGAGGATTTTGGCATGACCGTAGGGACTGCGCAAAACAGCGGCATGCACCATTCCTGGCAATTTAATATCGTCGAGATAATTGCCCTGACCTGTAATCAGCTGCGGATCTTCGCGCCGTTTAATAGCGGCACCAAACATCTTTGTTGGCGCAACAGACATTGTTACTTCCTCCCTAGATGCATTGGGTTCGTGACACAACAAAACGCAACGGTTCCACCACCATCAGAAACGAGCGGGCCAGGTTTGTTTGTTTACGATCCTACCGACTCCACAACCTGCTCTTTAGCGCCGATCGGAGCAGGCTCTTCGTTACGCATCTTGGCAGCAGCGTACTGAACAGCACGCACGATATTCTCATAACCCGTACAGCGGCAGAGGTTGCCTTCTAGACCGTGGCGGATCTCCTCTTCGCTCGGGTTGGGGTTTTTCTGCAACAGATCGTATGCCGACATCAGCATACCCGGGGTGCAGAAGCCACACTGCAAGCCGTGTCGCTCCCAGAAGCCTTCCTGCAAGGGGTGAAGCTTGCCATCTTCGGCCAGACCTTCAACCGTCTTGATCTCAGCTCCGTTGGCCTGAACAGCCAGCACCGTACAAGACTTGACGCTGTCACCGTTCATGACCACAACACAAGCGCCACACTGGCTAGTATCACAACCGATATGCGTACCGGTAAGCCCTAACTGATCGCGTAAAAAATGGACCAAAAGGGTGCGTCCTTCGACCTCGCTGGTGTACTCTTTTCCATTAACTTTGACAGTAATCTTTGTCACCGGTACAACCTCCTCTTACTGAACTGCACGGTATACAAAAGATGAAAGATAAGAGGCATCGCTCCCAATGTTGATTCACTTGAAAACGATGCCTCATCTCGGAAGTTACGCAACAACGCGTTCAGTTTAACGGTATATAACCACGCTTAGCCCTTGCGGCGTCCCCACAAGATGCCAAGCAGGAATGCGATCACAACCCACGCAACCCAAGGGCGATCCTTAACGAAATCGCTGATCATACCTTGAATAAGCGAAGTTTCGGAAAGCTGCTCGCCCTCAGGCACAACGATAGAACGAGGCTGGAAGCCTGCTTTCGACGCCTCCGGAGCGATAGTTGCAGCAGCCTCAGCGGTCGCAGAGGCGACACCTTTTTTAGCATCTTGGGCAGCTGGCTCGGTAACAGTCTCAAAGGTGGTAGGCGCGTTTCCTTCACCCGCGTCGGGGCTAGGCGTGCTCGAATTGCTCGAAACCTGCGTCTCAGACGCGCTAGCCGATGGGGAAGTAGCGCTCAACGTTGTAGTAGTTGCATTGGGGGCAGCAGGCTCTTTGGCAGCCCCCGGAGCCGCAGCTTCCTTAGCGGCAGCAGGCACCGCATCGGCCTGAGCGCTGGCGCCCTCTGCGCTGGCTTGGCCACCCTGCTTGCGCAACTCGATCTGTTGAGCGAGCGCCTTTAGGCTTTGATTGATCAAGGTCTTGGCAGCGCCGTCGAGCAAGCGCTGACCAACGCTGGCGATTGTGCCGCCAACCTGAGCCTCACCCTTATATTTCAAAAGGGTTTTGTCCTCACCAGCTTCTTCCAAATCGATCGCTCCGGTGCCTTTCAAAAAGCCATTGGAGCCTTTGCCATCGATCAAGATCTCATAATGGCTAGGCACTTGATGATTCGAAAGAGTTACACGGCCACTGTAGACACCCTTGACCGCTTGCAAACCAACTTTCAAGGTGCTTTCAAACTCATGCTCGCCAACTTGATCAAGGCGCTGACAGCCAGGAATAGCCCGTGCAAGCACCTCAGGATCGTTAATGGCAGCCCAAACCTCTTCGCGCGAGGCTGAAAATGTATACGTACCTGCGACTTTCAAAATCGCACTCCTTTCGCTGCAAATGACAAAACAACCTCAGCCACGCTACAATGATCGTCATAAATTGCACGTATAAACTACTTGGCAATGCCCCCTTAGGCGAGCCAGTATAGAATTGTTCGTGTTAGGCCAAGGATTGATGTTGATGTTCAGACGAACGTAAGGATTAGGTCGAGAAGGAGAAGACAACTGCAAAAGGATACTTCTCGCATACCCAAAAAAACCCGGGTATTACTACGATTATCAGAATAATCTGTATTGAGAAATCATCCCGTACTTCTGCAAAACAGCGTACTACACCAGTGGTGTTTTGTCAAGAAACCCCTAAGCGAAAAATAGCAAGATCTTGCCGACTAAAAGGGCAATATGCTATACTCGTAGTGCCAGTATGGCAGTATACGAGACACTCCCCAAGGTTCTATCTCCTATCACCCAGTTCGCTTGTCACAAACATCCGAGCCTCAGCTTACGACAAGCAGCTGCATCTTCCTCTGCTGCCTTGGAAATGGTCGAACACCCAAAGCAACAGCGAATTCTGTGCATATAACTTGCTTCATAGACCACAGATCGCTCTTCCTAAAGCATTGGTTAGCATAGAAAGCTGTGGTCTATATGAACGAGCCAACCCACGATACTCTAGCAGGAGAAGCCTCAATGCCACTCCCTACTGTGACTCTGAGTGATAATGAGCAGTCTGTAGAGCCAAAATTACCCCGTCGTCCATTGAACGTTGAACAAACGGGCCTTACCCTCTCCTATATTGCAGATCTGGTACTGCGCAGTCTCTATATCATCGGCGAACTCACAGGTCAAGGCATCAGCGACCAGCTTCGCCTTCCACTTGAAGGAGTGCTCGACCAAGCCATCAGCTATCTGCGCAAAGAGCAGATGATCGAGATCAAAGGCAGCGGCGGCATTGGCGAACGAGCCTACCGTTACCAAGTAACCAGCAAAGGGATCGAGCGCGCCAAAGAGCTGGGCGAACGCAGCCAATACCTTGGGCCAGCGCCTGTCACGCTGCAAGCCTACACCGCCATGATGAAGCGCCAAAGCTTACAGGGCCTCTTGGTAGACGAAGAGCAGATCCGCAAAGCCTTCAGCCATCTGGTGATCAACGATCAGCTCTTGATGCAGCTTGGCCCGGCCATCAACTCGGGGCGCTCAGTCTTCCTCTATGGGCATGCTGGTAATGGAAAGACCGTGATCGCCGAAGCGATCACACGCATGCTCTCGGACTCGATCGCCCTGCCACATGCCGTGGTCGTCGACGGTCAGGTGATCAAGGTCTTCGATGCGGTCTACCACACCGAGATCCCGATCTCGAAGGAAGAGAGTTACGCTATCGATCAACGCTGGGTGCTGACCAAACGTCCAATCGTAATCGCTGGTGGCGAGCTAAACATGGCTTCGCTCGACTTGGTATTTGAACCGACCAGCAAATTTTACGAAGCTCCCCTACAGATGAAAGCCAACGGCGGTATCTTCTTAATCGACGACTTTGGCCGCCAGATGATTAGCCCGCAGGCCCTGCTCAACCGTTGGATCGTACCCCTCGAAAAACGTTCCGATTTCTTGACCCTTCACACAGGTAAAAAGATCGAGATTCCCTTCGATCAACTCATCATCTTCTCGACCAACCTCGATCCAAAAGAGCTAGTCGACGAAGCATTCCTACGCCGAATTCGCTATAAAATCGAGATTCCTAACCCAAGTCCGGCCGAATACCGCGAAATCATGCGTCGCATCTGTGCCAGTCGCCAAGTCACCTATAGCGACGACGGCTTGCGCTATCTGCTTACCGAAGAGTATCCCAAACGTGGACTGGAACTGCGCGCTGTTCACCCGCGCGACCTGATCGAACAGCTCACCGACATCGCTCGCTTCACGCGCACCAAACCGATTATGTCAAGGGAACTTCTCGCGGCAGCCTGTCGTTCATATTTTGTAGACTTGGCATAAAAAACGCAGATCCAGCCAAAAGCGGGCGCACTGCGGCTTGCGTCCGCTTCCCTGCGTCTGTATAATGAAGCAAGTGTTTGCCCTTAGAGGGTTTAGTGCGTGTGTCATTCAATAATGGCACAAGAAGGGTATCTTATGTTTAACTGGCTGCGAAACCTTCTGACTGATACAGGCGACAAAGCCGTACGCCAGATTCAGCCGTTCATACAGAAAATCAATAGTTTAGAAAATAGTTTTTCTGCACTTTCTGACGAAGAACTACGCGCGCACACCACCAAGTTCCGCGAAAAGATTCAAGACGCCGTAGCCGATATTAATCAAGAGATCGAAACCGTTCGCAAGAACTATCTCGCAGAACGAGATCTTGATAAACGTCGTTCGCTTGACGACGTCTTGCAGAAACTCGAACGCGAACGCGACGAAATTACTCAAGAAGAACTTGACGCTATTCTGCCCGAAGCCTTTGCTGTTGTTCGAGAAGCTGCCAAACGCACGATCGGCCAGCGTCACTTCGACGTACAGCTGATCGGTGGTGTCGTCTTGCACCAAGGCAAGATCGCCGAAATGAAAACCGGTGAAGGTAAAACCTTGACAGCGAGCTTGCCGCTGTACCTTAATGCCTTGGCCGGACGTGGCGCCCACTTGGTAACTGTCAACGACTATTTGGCTAAAGTTGGTGCTGGCTGGATGGGCCAGATCTACCACTTCCTCGGCCTCAGCGTCGGCTTTATTGCTCACGACTATAGCGCTATCTACGATCCCGACTTCGTCGACCCCAACGCCAACCAAGAAGATCAGCGTTTGGTACACTGGCGACCGTGTACCCGCCGCGAAGCTTACTATTGCGACATCACCTACGGTACCAACAACGAATTCGGCTTCGACTACCTGCGCGACAATATGGCGGTCGAGCTCGATCAGATGGTCCAGCGCGAACTCTACTTCGCGATCGTCGACGAGGTCGACAACATCTTGATCGACGAAGCGCGTACACCGCTGATTATCTCCGGCCCCTCGAACAAATCGAGCGATGAATATCGCCGTGTGGCGCGAATCGCTCCCAACCTCAAACCGAGCACAGTGTCTCAAAAAGAGGTCAAAGAGGGCGCCGAATACGATGGCGACTTCTGGATCGACGAGCGCTCGAAGAGCATCTCGCTCACCGATCAAGGTATCGAAAAAGTTGAGCGCTTGCTAGGCATCCCCGAAGATGAGAGCCTCTACGACCCGAAGTATTTCGAGTTGACTCACTTCGTCGACAACGCCCTCAAGGCTCAATTCATCTACCATCGCGACCGCGACTACGTGGTAGAGCCCGATGGCGAGATCGTGATCGTCGACGAATTCACCGGACGTAAAATGCCGGGCCGTCGCTGGAGCGATGGTTTGCATCAGGCTGTAGAGGCCAAAGAGAGCTTACTCAACCCGCGCGTCAAGATTAAAAACGAGAACGTAACGCTGGCAACCATCACCTTCCAGAATTACTTCCGTATGTATCGCAAGCTGGCTGGTATGACCGGTACAGCTTGGACCGAGCGCGAAGAGTTGGGCAAAATCTACAACCTCGATGTTGTGGTGGTGCCCACCAACCGCCCCATGCAGCGCCAAGACTTGCCCGATCAGATCTATCGAACTGAGCAGGCCAAGTTCAACGCCGTGTTAAAAGAGCTTAAAGAGATTCACGAGACCGGCCGCCCGGTACTGGTCGGTACAACCTCGGTCGAAACCTCGGAACGCCTCAGCGAACTGCTGCGACGCAACGGCATCAAACATAACGTCTTGAACGCCAAGCATCACGAACGTGAGGCGGCCATCGTCGCCCAAGCCGGTCGCAAAGGTGCCGTCACTATCGCCACCAACATGGCTGGTCGTGGTACCGACATCCTTTTGGGCGGTAACCCCGACGGTCTGATCGAAGATATTCTCCACAACAAAGGCATCGCCTTCGAAAAGGCAACGCCTGAAGAACTAGCTGCGGCCAAGCAGGAAGCTGAAGAGATCACCAGTAAAGAGCGCGAAGAAGTGGTCGCTCTCGGTGGTCTGCACATCATCGGTACCGAGCGCCACGAGGCTCGCCGTATCGACAACCAGCTGCGTGGTCGCGCCGGACGCCAAGGAGACCCGGGTTCGTCACGCTTCTTTATGAGCCTTGAAGATGACCTAATGCGCCGCTTCGGTCCTATGGAGCGCATTAAGGGCATTATGGAGCGTCTCGGCGTTGAAGATGACATGCCGATTCAGGCCGGCATCATCAATAAGTCGATCGAAGGCGCGCAAACCCGCGTTGAAGGCTTTAACTTCGACGTGCGTAAACACACCGTCGAATTCGACGATGTGGTCAACAAACAGCGTCAGATCATCTACTCTGACCGCCGCGCTATTTTGAGCGGCAAAGACATGCACGACGAAGTCTTGCAGATGATCGGCGAAGAGATCGCCTCATTGGTCGATGAACATCTGCCAGCCGATGACCGCGAACTCTGGGACTTCGAGGCCCTGCTGCGCGCCATCAAGAATATCAACCCCTTGCTCGGCTCGGACTTCACAGCCGACAAGCTGGCTGAGTTGACCCGCGATGAGATCGAAAGCATGCTGGTCGATGAGATCGAGGCCGCCTATGCCAAGCGCGAAGAGGCCATTGGCTCCGAACAGATGCGTTTCGTCGAGCGCCGCATGATGTTGGGCGCGATCGATCGCCAATGGGTCGATTACCTGACCGCAATGGACGATCTGCGCCAATCGATCAGCTTGCAGGCCTTCGCTCAGCGCGACCCGCTGGTCGAATTCAAGCGCAAGTCCTTCGATATGTTCGACGAACTCAAGGCCAACATCACGCACGACATCGTCTACAACATCATTCCGGCCTCGTTCCAGTACGAACAGTATCTGCGCCAGATCAAGATGGAGCAAGAAGCCCGTCTGGCGAGCGCTCAGCGCGTGGGCGACACCGAAGAGGCCGCCAAGGCCGCCAAGCCGATCCGCCGCACCGTGCAGATGCCGGGCCGCAACGATCCCTGCCCTTGTGGCAGCGGGCGCAAGTTCAAACAGTGCCACCTTGGTCGCGAATCCGAGATCATGCATCTCATTCAGGCCGGTGCGACAGCCCAACCAGCACCCGCAAGCGTCTCGGCCCAACTGGCCACTGGTCGCAGCAGCTCGCAGGCCAACAACAATGTGGCCCAAGTTGCCGAAGCCATTAAGAAGGCCAATGGTAGCGAAACCAGCCCTGCTACCAGCCCGGTTGGACGCGGTCGGGCCGTGCCACGGGGTCGCGCTGCACCTGCACCCAAGAGCGCCGAGCCAGTGGGGCGCGGCAAGAAGAAGTAAGATTTGCTCCATGAGCATCTCTATGCTATAATCGCCCTAGCTGGTCAGACAAACCGAGTGGGCGGCGTTTATAATAACGCCGCCCACCCTATGTGTACTATTAAGAGAGAATTCCCATGACTCAGTCTTTAGTAATTAATGAGCTTGAAGCTCGCATCATGAAAAAGGAAATCCCTGATTTCCGCGTTGGCGATACTGTTCGTGTTGGCGTAATGGTTACCGAAGGTAACCGCGACCGCGTTCAGCCTTTTGAAGGCGTCGTGATCAGCCGCCGCGCGAGTGGCATCAACGAAAACTTCACCGTCCGCCGCATCGCCTCCAACGGCATCGGTGTCGAGCGCACCTTCCTGCTGCACGCACCCCGCCTGGAGTCGATCAAGGTGATCCGCCGTGGTAAGGTTCGCCGCAGCAAGCTGTACTACCTGCGTGGCCTCACCGGCAAGGCTGCCCGCATCCGCGAGCGCCGCTAAGTTTTCGGCTTACATAGGCGTTACAAAACTGGAGCTGCACCCTTTTTGGATGTTGCACTCCAGTTTTTTATACCAAATCCGCTTTAACGCTTCAAAACGCTAGCGGCGAGGTCTCTCCCCCAAAAAGGCTTCTAGCGCGTCCGCCTACGGCTATCAACAGGGCGCTCATCACAAGACGTCGGTATCAGCCTGTATGGAGAGGCCGCCCCAAAACACAACTATAGGGTTTCCATTCGTTAGAGAGAAAGACCGCCATGGCTCTGCTCGTTCAGCTACAGCGCCGCTTTGTGCGCTGGGCCTTTGAACGCTTCTATAACGAATACGCTTGGAGCTACGATAGTGTCGCTTGGCTGGTATCGCGCGGTCTGTGGCAAGCCTGGACGCAAGCCGCTCTGCCCTTCCTAGAAGGTCAGGTCTTAGAGCTTGGCTGCGGAACAGGGTATGTTCAGTTAGCGCGCGCCCAACAAAAGCTGCCGATCGTCGGCCTCGATGCCTCACCTTTTATGCTTGGGCACAGCCGCAAACGCCTGGCACGAGCGGGCTACGCCGCATACCTTGTACAAGCCCGCAGCCAAAAGATCCCGTTCGCCGACCAAAGCTTCGACAGCGTGCTTTCGACCTTTCCAAGCGACTATATCCTACATCCTGATACCTTACGCGAGATTGTGCGTGTGCTGCGACCGAACGGGCGTTTTGTGCTCGTCGATGCTGCTCACTTTACGCAACACGATCTCTACGCCCAGCTTGTTGATATCGCCTATTGGCTGACCTTCCAACGCTCGCTGCATAGCCGTAGCAGCGAGCACAGCGCTGACCTGCCCGATCTTTCGCACGACCCACGCCTCGCAGTCTTACACCAAGCGGGGTTAGCTTGCACGATCAACTGGGTGACGGTCGCCCAAAGCCGTGTAATGGTCTTGGTAGCTCAGCCTGAAGAAAGATCCACTATTGGTTATGACACCATCGCTTGAGTATGAATTTCGCCTTGCCGCTGAAGGCGCTGATCTAATCGCCGGAATCGATGAAGCAGGACGTGGCTGCTGGGCAGGCCCAGTGGTGGCCGCCGCTGTGATCTTAAAACCAGAAGTGTATGCCAACCCCAACCTGCTCGCTGGCATTAACGATAGCAAGCAGCTCTCGGCCACGCAGCGCGACTCGGGCTTCGAGCGTGTGCAAGCCTGCGCGCTCGGCATCGGGGTGGGCATCATTCCCGCCTACCTGATCGATGCTTTCGGCATTGTGCCCGCCACCAAAATGGCTATGAGCAGTGCCATCTTCAGTTTGCCTATGCTCCCCAAAGCACTCTTGATCGATGCTGTTAAACTTAAAGAGCTGCCTTTTCGCCAAGAATCGATCATTCGGGGCGATAGCACTAGCTTATCGATCGCAGCAGCATCAATTATCGCCAAAGTTACCCGCGATCGCCTCATGCAGAGCGCCAGCCGAGCCTATCCCGATTATGGCTTCGAGCAGCACAAAGGCTATGGCACAGCCCAACACCAAACGGCATTAAACCGCTTTGGTCCCTGTGAAATTCATCGTTTCACCTTTCAACCAGTAGCAAATACAAGATTGTCAAAATTTGGTTTATCTGCTAAGATACTAACGGAACACTCTGGGTGACGTGCCACGTTTTATGGTTCGCCGTTAAGTTACTGGCAATAATCATGGGTAGTCCCCCTTCACTTGAATTTGAATTACTACGCTTCTATCAGCAGCTCGCAGAGACGCTGCCGCAAGCAAATGACGTCCATGCCGTGCTCGATCGCTGCGCGGTCTATATCGATACGATCCTGCCGGGGTCAAGCTTTTGTGTAGTCTGGAACGTCCAAAAGAGCTACCAGGTTCTTGATTCTCGTTGCGACGCCATCGATCATCGCATAACCTCACCTCCAAAAAGAATGCTCAATCGCCTAGCAAACGGCGAGTTTATCATAGATGACGATCTAGCCTACTGGTGCCCGCTCCGCTTACGTGGCAAGCTGCATGGCTGGATCACCCTGATGAACAGCACGACGGCCTGTCAACCCGATCAGGTTACGGCTTTACAGATGCTCTGTGCCGTTCTGACCCCTACCTTGCAGGTCTTTCTCCCTGAAGAGATCTCGCAGACTCAGATACTGCAGCTGCGTACGCTAAACGAGATCGGTCAAACGCTTAGCAGCCTATTACATATCGACGAACTTCCGAAGGCCATCTATCAGGCTGTCAGTCGGCTGTTGTATGCGCCGAACTTCTACATCGCGCTCTACGACGAGCAACAGCATATTCTGCGGCCGCTCTATGTCGTGCATGGCGGGAACCCCATCGCTGCGCCGAGTTTTATTCCACCCAACGTAGGTTTACTCGATGTAGTGGTGCGCAACCGCACTGGCTTATTGACCCGCCACTACACTGACGAATGCATTAAGCGCAATATCACCCCTCGTTCGTTGGTCAATCAAGTGACCAACAACGCTTGGATGTGTGTGCCGATTTTGGCCCAAGAAGAGATCTTGGGTGTGATGACGGTAAGCTGTGATCGCCCCGATTACGCCTATACCAGCGAGCATTTCGACCTGCTTCAGTCGATCGCGGCCCAAGCCAGCGTTGCCGTACTGAACGCGCGGCTCTACGAACGGGCCGAGCGCCACGCCCGTCAACTCAACTATCTGAACCATATCGGCCGCTCGATCACGTCGACGCTCGATTCCGAGAAGGTGCCCTCGCTGATTATGCAGCACGTTCAAGAACTGCTGGAAGCCGAAGAGGGTTCGCTGCTGCTGCTCGACGAAGAGAGTGGCGACTTAGTGTTCGCCTTCGCGGGCGGTCCGGCGGGCAACCAGTTGATCGGCCAGCGCATTCCGCGCGGGGTTGGCATCGCGGGCAATGTACTAAGCACAGGCCGCGCGACGATGGTCAACAATGTGCGCGAAGATGGACGCTTCTACGCCAACACCGACAGCCAAACCGGCTTTACAACCCGCACGATCTTGGCGGTTCCGCTGCGAGCCGGAAACAAGATCCAAGGCGTGATGGAGGTGGTTAACAAGCGCGGCGGTCGTATCTTTACCGAAGAAGATAAACGCCTGATCGAGGCTGCCAGCGATCAAGCAGTGATCGCGCTCGAGAACGCCCGACGCTTCGCCCAAGTCGACCAAGCGCTGGCTCAACGCGCCCGCGAGCTCGACCGCACCAACAACCAACTACGCGAGATTCTCGAAGTTGGCAATGCGCTGCGAGCCGAGCAACGCCTCACCGATCTGGTTTGGCAGGTCACGCAAGCGGTCAGCCGCAGCACAGGCTTTGCAGAGGCCTCGATCGCCTTGGTGATGCACAACCATAGCAACCAACCCTATCTACAGCGTATCACAACCAGCGCGCCAAACGGCATCAAACAGCGCGATTCGGTCTCGCTACAAGCCTTCACCGAGCTACTGCGGCCCGAATTCCAGCGCGGCGCTTCAACCTATTTGATCGACCATCGCAGTGCGGACTACTTTGCGCTCTGGAACGATGAACAACCGCCAGAGGTGACTGAGCCGATTCCACCGGGCGCTTGGGACCCACGCGACGTCTTATTGACGATTATGGTCGACAACTCTAAAAATCTGCTGGGCTTCCTACGCGTACAGCACCCGATCGACAACACGCTGCCAACCGCCGATCAGGTTCAGATCTTAGAGATTTTTGCCAACCAAGCGGCCGTCGCAATCGAAAACGCGCGCCTCTACGAAGAGCAGGCTCATAGCTTGCGCAGCCTCACCGCGCTGAACGCCTTGGGCATGGCGATCAACACCCTCATCCAATCGGAAGAGGAGATCTTCAGTATGACGGCGCGGGGCGTGATCGAAGTCTCGCACGCTCTCGGAGCTTGTGTTCTGCTGAATAAAGGGCAGAACCCCGAAGACTCGGTCGAGCTTTCTAAAACGCCGCTGGTGCATATCGGCCAGCTCGACATGGACCCCGAGTTGGTTCATCTGCACGCGCAACACGCGCTGATCACCAATCGACCCGAGGTCTATACCTTGCCGAGCGAACAGATCCGCTCACCCGGTCAGGCCACCCATATTCTGGTCACAGTGCCGCTGCGCACAGCGCCCAATACGCTTGGGGTGCTTTGTGTGGGCTATGGCGAGGTCTTGCCGCCCGCCGCCGACCTCGAGATGTTGACGCTCTTCGCTGGTCAGGCCGCTGCCGCTGCGGCTAACCTGCGCCTGTGGAGCGCGGTCAACCGTGGTCGCGATCAGCTGGCAGCGATTATGGCCTCTACCCACGATGGCATTCTGCTGATCGATCCGCACGAGCGCATCGCCGTCGCCAACAGCGCGACCTATCAGCTCTGCGATATCGATACGCGCCTGGAAGGCCGCAGCCTTTCGGAATTTTTAGAACTGTGGCAGAGCAACGCTAACTATCCCGATAGCGAATGGTTGGCGCTGCGCGAGGGTATTCAAGCCGTAATGCGCGACAGCCAAGAGGTTGTGCAAGGCCAGCTCAACCAACTGACGCCGAAGGTCTGTTCGCTGGACTGGATGAGCCTAGCCGCCTATGGCAAAGAGAAGCGCGAGGGTCTGTTGCTGATTCTGCGCGATATCACCAGCGCCAAAGAGGCCGAACGCCTGCGCCAAGATCTGACCAATATGATCGTGCACGATATGCGCAGCCCGATCACCAGCGTAATGACCTCGATCGATATGCTGTTTAAGGGCGTGACCGGGCCGATCAGCGAGAACCAGCGCAGCATTCTGACGATCGCCCATACCAGCGCGCAGCAAATGCTCGAAATGGTCAACCTGATGCTCGATATCAGCCGACTCGAATCGGGGCGCATGCCTATGAACCGCATGCCGCAGCCGCTCAGCGTTCTGGTGCGACGGGCCGCCAACCGCATTCTGCCGCAGGCACGCGACCGCGATATCACGATTCAGAGCGAGATCCCCGAACAGTTGCCGTTGATCTATGCCGATGGCGAGCTGATCGTGCGCGTGCTGCAAAACCTGATCGACAACGCCCTGAAGTTCAGCGAGCGTGGCAGCACGATTCGGGTGCAAGCCTGCATCGAAGAGGTTGAGAACGGGCCATCGTTCATCGCGCGCGATGAGAGCGGCTTATACGAAGACACGGCCATTCAAGATGAGCTGCCGCCTTTAACTATCATCAACGACCGCGTGGTCAAGGTGAGCGTCAGCGATCAAGGCATCGGCATTGCAGAGAAAGATCTGGCCAAGATCTTCGATAAGTTCGGGCAGGCGGGCGAGCGTCGGGGCGGCACAGGTCTGGGGCTGACCTTCTGCAAACTGGTCGCCGAAGCGCACGGCGGAACGATCGGTGTAACAAGCACGGTCGGCAAAGGAAGCACCTTCTACTTCACGCTGCCGATCGTTACCATCGATCTATAACTTGGCTATTTTTGTTGAGTGAAACTTCGTGCCGTCGCGCGAAATTTCACTCAACAACTTCCCCGCTTTTGGTTTTCACGTATTGCGAAAGAAACCAGTCTTTAAGCTGATTTGGTATGGCGTCTACTGTAGTGTTAGGTTTTGGGGCGGCCTTTCGACACAAAGGAATACGCCTCTGCTTGCGGGCGGGATGTTGGTAGCCGTAGGCGGACGCGCCAAAAGCTTGTTTGGGCCAGAGACCTCTCCGCTAGAGCGCTAAACTGGCAGATGAAATACAAGAGCGAGGTTGATAGAAAAGCAAAAGGGAGCGATTTCGTACCCGTGACGAAATCGCTCCCTTTTTGAATCAGATGCTAGAGTAAATCGATCTCCATGCCCTCAAAGGCGGCGTCGGTATGCGGGAACAGCTCGCGAGCTTGCTGCTCGATCTCGTCGATCGCCTCGTCGCTGTAGCGCGGTTCGTGATGAAAGAGCACTAGACGACGAGTGCCACACATACGCGCGACCGCACAAGCCATGGCTGGGGTGCTGTGACCCCAACCCTGCTTTGAAGCGGCATAGTGTTCGCTCGAATACTGGCAATCGTGAATCAGCAGATCGGTATCGCGCGCGAAGTTTACGATACGGCGGTCTGTATCCACATAGCCTTCGGTGTCGGAGGCAAAAACCATAGAAGCGTTGCGCCATTCGATCCGGTAAATGTAGACTCCACTCTTCGGATGAGCATAGCTCTTGAGAACGCGAATACGCACCGCATCGGGCGAGAGATCAAGGTGCGAATGATAGCTGTTAACAACGCGTGGCGCATGCGTACCGGGATCCATAATGACCATCTCTGTCTCGCGCAAATTACTGATGGTCTTAAGCGATGGCATTTCATGCAGACTGACCGGGAAGCTCGGCGGCAGCACCGCATGATTGAGCGTCTCCTCAAGATCTTGCTCGAATGTGCGCGGCCCAACAATATGCAGAATGCTGGAACCCAGATAGGCTGGCGGGAAAAACGGAAAGCCTTGGGTATGGTCGTGATGCATATGTGTGAAGAGCAACGTCGCGACTATTGGCTGCCCGCCGTTCTCCCGTGCGCGCCGTACCAGATCGTAGCCAAGATTAATGATGCCGGTTCCTGCATCGATAATCAGGGTGTGACCTCCCACCTGCACCTCAACACAGGTAGTATTACCCCCATAGCGCAACGTTGTTGGGCCGGGCATCGGATAGCTTCCCCTGGCGCCCCATACGCGTACGGTAAAACGTTCGTCCCCCATCTAGCAACCCCTCCTAAATACGCATGCGCCATTGCATGTCTTGTGCCGTGTTGTACTAAATAAGTTTCAGGAATGGGTGTTTATGCTGACCAATCCTGCAGCATCTGCACCAATAACCGTACACCTATACCGGTTGCACCCTTGGCATGGTACGGCTTGCTGCCACCCCAAGCTGTGCCTGCGATATCAAGGTGGACCCATGGCATATCGCCAACAAAGGCATCGAGAAAGGCAGCAGCAGTGATTGCGCCACCAAAACGAGCACCACCTGTATTGCGAACATCTGCGATATCGCTGCGGACCATCTCGCGGTACTCATCCCAAAGCGGTAGTTCCCAAACACGCTCGCTCGAAATTTCACCTGCTTGCACCAGTCGTGCCATCAATTCGGGGCTGTTGCCCATGGCACCGATCGCGTGCGGGCCAAGCGCAACCATAATCGCTCCGGTCAGAGTAGCGAGGTCGACAACACCTGCAGGTTTGTAGCTCTGAGCGTAGTAGAGCGCATCGGCCAGTACAATGCGGCCTTCGGCGTCGGTGTTGAGCACTTCGACCGTTTTGCCGCTCAGGGTCTTGATCACATCGCCCGGACGATAGGCTGTACCGCTGGGCATGTTTTCAGCCGAGCTGACCAAACCGACCACGTGCAGAGGTAGCTTCAGTTCGGCGACGGCCTGCATAGCGCCGAAGACGGCGGCAGCACCGCCCATGTCCATCTTCATGTTGTCCATGGACTCGGCAGGTTTGATGCTGATACCACCGGTGTCGAAGGTGATACCTTTGCCAACCAGCACCACCGTGGGCGTGCCCTCAGCCGCTTGGCCGTATTCCATAATGATGAAACGGGGCGGCGAAGCCGAACCTTGACCCACAGCGAGCAGACCGCCGAAGCCGCGCTCTTTCAGCTCTTCAAGGCCATAGACGGTAACCTTGAGGCCCAAACGCTCGCCCAAAGCCAGAGCTGCATCGCCCAAATAGGCAGGATTGACCTCGTTGGGCGGACTATTGGCGAGATCGCGTGCAAACGCGACGCCGCGAGCGATCGCCTCAGCGGCGGCCGCACCTGCGCTGGCTTCCTCAGCGTCGGCCGATACCAAGAAGGTGAGGCTCTCGGGATCCTTCTGATCGGCCTCTTTGGAATCGGTCTTGTAGCGCAGGAAACGATACAAGCCGAGCAGAGCGCCTTCGCCAGCAGCTTGGGCCACCTGGCGTGGCGAGAGGCCGTTCACGCTCGGCAGGTTGCTGACATAACTCGAAACCTTGAGTTCGCGCGCTTTCTGAGCCGCTTGAGCCGCAGCTTGGCGAATATGGTCAGCCTTGGCCTTCTCGGCTTTGCCTAAGCCCTGCAACAAGAGCCGTTTTGCAGGCAGGGCACCTCGAGTATACACGAGCAACTGTTGTTTTGCACTACCAGAGAAGTCTTCAGCTTCGATCAAGTTCGCAATCGACTCTGGCAATGTTTCAGACTCGTATACACTAAGAACGAGTAAATCGGTCGTTTCCTGAAGCAGATCAGCTTGACGTACCGTAATCTTCATAAGCTGGTTAGACCTTTCAAGGTATCACGTAGTGCTACGTATACCAACAAACGGATTTTCTTCCATTTCTTCGCGTATAGTTGTTGGCTCTCCATGCCCGGGATAGACCACAATTTGCTCGGGATTGGGGAGCGTGTAGAGACGTTCACGGATGCTGCGCTCGAGGGCTGCGAAATCGCCGCCCGGCAGATCGGTGCGCCCTACACTTCTACGAAACAGGGTATCGCCACCGATCAACAGGCCTTGGTCGGCAGCATAAAAGCAAACACCACCGGGGGTATGGCCCGGCGTGTGGATCACGTCGAGCGTGATCTCGCCAAATTGCAAGCGATCGCCGTGAGCTAAGGCGCGTTCGGCTGGTGCGATCGGTTCGATCTGCACACCAAAGCGACGCCACTCAAGGTGCGCTTGCCCGAGTAATTGGTTATCGGCAGGATGGAGGTAGACCGGTACAGCAAAGTGTCGCCGGAGCTGTGTCAAGGCACCAACATGATCGAGGTGAGCGTGCGTCAAGAGAATAGCCTGTAGCTCGACGCCTTCCTCCTCGATCAGGGCGATCAGTTCTGGGGCGCTAAATCCAGGGTCAATAAAAACTGCTGCGTTCGATGTGGGTGCGTGAAGGAGATAGCAGTTTTCGGCCAATGGGCCAACCGTGTAGCCCGATAGCTGTAACTTCATGGGACAAGAATTCTTCTCTAGGCCGTGCGCGGCTTGAATGATCTATGCTGTTGAAGTTCGTTTTACAATCTGGCCCCGATCTTACAATCGCTAGGTGGTCGCGACGTAGCAAACCCATTCCTCTGGCGCGAGCGATCTGAGCCCAACGATCCTTCAAAGAGGCGACACAGATCGAGTAGGTTGCAGCAGAGCGTGGCAGAACTAAATGGCTCGCAAGGGCACACTGCAGCCACAAGCGCTTGCTGCTATTCCGTGCTCAGAGTAGCTCTGATAGAAACGAACCACACCACCTAGTCAGCACTCCCGTAGTATACGATAAGACAACCAATGCAACAACAGAGATTTCGTTTTCGGCCAGCGAGCGTGTATGCCCAACAACTCACTAGCTATGTGACGCAAATCTGCCCGAAAAAGTGCCCGAGCACTGCTCGTGCTAAGCTGCCTCGACGAGGCACACAATGTAGCATCGTCTGTTCTGTTTATACCACACTCTTGGAAAATCTTTCAGTGAAAAATCCGCTACTAAAGCTACTAATTTGATAGTACGATTATCGAATGTAATGCCGTAAAGTGCGATAATCAGCCTTGCGACGAAGTAAGATTCCAAACGCGGTATGTTATAATGGGACAGATCTAGTGCTTGTTTTTATTTTTTATGTATTACCTGAGGAACCTCACTTATGCGACTTTCCTGCTTACAAGAAAACCTCAAAAAAGGGCTAGCGACTGTCAGCCATGCCGTCGCTGGAAAGAGCACACTCCCTGTGCTTTCGAATGTGTTGCTCGCCACTGACCGAGGCCGATTAAAGCTAGCAGCGACGAATCTTGAAGTAGGGATCACCTGCTGGATCGGCGCAAAGGTTGAGGAAGAAGGTGCTGTCACCGTTCCCGCAAAGCTCTTGAGCGATGTGATCGGAAGCCTGCCCAACGACCGCGTGACTCTGGCCCTCGACCCCCGTACTGTGACGGCGCAAGTCACCTGTGCGCGTTTCAATAGCAATATCAAAGGTATTGAAGCAGAAGAGTTCCCTGCTATTCCTACCATTTCTGATCAGGAGCCGACTGTAACGCTGGCGCCCGATGTGCTGCGCGAGACGATCGATCAGGTCGCTTTCGCCGCCGCCAGCGACGATTCGCGCCCAGTTTTGGCGGGCGTGCTCATTCGCCTCAAGGGCGAAGAGGCTACCTTCGCTGCCACCGATGGCTTCCGGCTCGCTAAACGCACCATCACCTTGGCCGAACCAGTCGAAAATCCCCAAGAATTTATTGTGCCAGCCCGTACCTTGAGCGAACTTTCGCGCATTTTGGGCGATACCGAAGGCAATGTCGAAATCACCGTGACCCCTTCGGGCGGTCAGGTGCTCTTCCACACCGAAAACACCGATCTGGTTTCGCGCTTGATCGATGGCAAATTCCCCGATTTCGAGCGCATTATTCCGACTACCTACGCGACCCGCAGCGTCTTCGACACCCAAGAGATGATCAAGGCGGTTAAGCTGGCCTCCTTCTTTGCCAACGCCAGCCAGAGCACCGTCAAGTGCTCGCTCGAACCGGGCGGCGAGATCGGCCCGGGCAAGCTGATCATCAGCGCGAACGCTGCCGAAGTCGGCGACAACACCGGCGAACTCGACGGCATGGTGCAAGGCGAGGGCGGCCCGATCGCGCTCAACGTACGCTATCTGCAAGATGCACTGGCCGCGATCAAGACGCCGCAAGTGGCCTTCGAGACCCAAACACCCCGCTCGCCGGGCGTGTTTAAGCCGGTCGGCCAAGATGGCTATGTTCACCTTGTGATGCCGATGACGGTACGCTAAGCGAACTTTGAGAATTGTCTTGACGAGTGTCGATACATTCGACACTCGTTATTTTTTGCCTTCGGCAGAGTGCAATCTGCTTCGCGTGCTCAAACTGCACTGCCCGGTAGCGCAGCCTATCGATCGTCTGCAAGCTTTGGCGGCGAAGTCTTGCCCTTTCATTCGGCTTCTAGCGCGTCCGCCTTCGGCTATCAGATCAGAGAAGCTACCCTCATCCCCGACCCTTCTCCCGCCTTTGCGGGAGCTGTACATTAGCCACAAATCGACATACAGTCAGCGTTATCGGCCCTCACCCCCGGCCCCCTCTCCCGCACTGCGGGCGAGGGGGTGAATGTTTCTGTGCTCTCAAGGATACTCCCGCGATGGTATGCGAACGATCGCCTTTTGCTGCCGACACGACTTTTGGGTAAGGCATAGAAGGCGGGCGAAGGGAGCGAGTAGGCCCCCGCTTGTGTCATGGAAAGCAACATCGGCAGCGTAAGGCGGCGTTTGAGCCTGCTAGGCGCATGCGCCGAGCAGGTCGCAGCGCAAGCTGCGAGGTGTAGGCTTGAATGGAAGGTAAATGACTTGGTAGCCGAAGGCGGACGCGCTTAAGCATGACTTATGGCTAGAAGCGTCGACGCCTTGGGCGTGCCTTTGGGTTGGAAAAATGATAGAATGCCAGCAATAGAAAAGTTCGCTTTCAACAGATGAGGGTTAGCATAGATTTTTAAAAATTATTCTACGGTTGCAACCAAAAGGTCACAGGCGCGTATATACTAACAAACAAGGATCGGCCTATCTGAAAGAGGAGAGGAACTACGGTGTTCGCATTTCTGCTCGATTGGTATAATCTGCCGTTTTTGATCGCCCTTGCAGGTTGTACGATCTTTGCCTTGCTTCAAATCGTAGGAGGCATCAGCGAAGGCGACGCCGACCTTGATGTCGATGCCGATCACGATGTCGACCTCGATCACACGGGCAACCTCGATCTTCCCGATCACGATGGCCCCATCTCCGCATTTTTAGGAATACTGGGTATAGGCAAAATCCCGCTCGCGATCGTTTTAATGAGCTTGCTCGGCTCGATCGGAGCCTTGGGTCTCATCCTCAATAGCCTGCTGCTCACACTGTTTGGCAGCTACCCTTCCTTCTTCTTCCTGATCGTTATTCTTGTCGTTTTGTTTGTTTCGATCTTAGTAACGGGCCGAATCAGCCGCTTTATCGGTCGATTCGTGGCCGAAAATAGCGCTGTTATCGGAATCGAAGAATTAGTTGGTCGCGCTGGAACGGTGACCAGTGCATCGATTAGTTCTAGTTATGGGCGAGTGAGCATCCGCGATGCACATGGCACCCTCCACACCGTTTACGCTGTGCTCGAGGGCGATCAAAGCGCGCCTGAACGAAGCGAAGTGGCCTTGATCGCTTACGACAAACAACAGCGCCGCTTTATCGCTCGCCTCCTCCACTAACACTCAATCGAATGCGCCAGTCACCATTGTAGGGTAGCGCTGCTTTTGCTAGCGCTTGGAAATGAATAGGTTTCGCAAGAGTCCAAACAAAAGAAGGTAGCAACCATGCCCACCCTCGCTGTCACGATTGCGATCATCGCTGGTGTCATCATCCTCGTCATTTTAGCGATCGGCTTCGCAATCTCGCGCTTTTATGTTAAAGCGCCTGCAGACCGAACCTATGTCCGAACTGGTAGCGGCAAACCTCGGGTGGTCTTCAACGGCGGCGGCTGGGTCTTCCCGGCCCTCCACCAGATCACCTGGGTCGACCTGCGCACGATGGATATCGATATCGAGCGTACTGAAGCCAACGCGCTGCTCACTATCGACCCGCAATACGCCGATATTCGCGCCATCTTCTACATCAAGGTCAATCCGATCGCCGAAGATATCGAGCGAGCGGCACGTACCATCGGTGGAGGCGAAGTCAATACCGATAGCGTCAAACGCTTGGTCGAGAGCAAGCTGGAAGGTGCCCTGCGCGATGTAGCGGCGACCTTCTCGCTGATGTCGCTCCACCAAGAGCGCGAAAAGTTTGTCGAGCGGGTGCAAAACTTGGTGCGCGCCGACTTGGCCGAAAACGGTCTAGTGCTCGAGTCGGTCTCGATCACTACCCTCAAGAGCGCCCGCCAAGGTAGCTTCGGCGTCGACGATGTCTTCGGTGCCCAAGTAGCTCGCGCCAACGCCCAAGTGATCCAAAACGCTTTGAAAGAGCGTAACGAGATCGACCAACTGACCCAAACCGAGATCGCTAAGCGCAACGCAGCCGCCGAACGCGAGCGCAACGAGATCGAGCAGCAGAAACAGATCGAGCTGGCTCGTCAGAACGCGAACTCGCGCTACGAAGCCAACGAGATCGAGCGCAACACCGAACTGCAGATCGCGATTCGCAACGCTGCTGTCGAACAAGAGAAGCTGTCGCTTGAGCGCAACTTGGCCCAAGCACGCGCCACCCAACAGCGCGAGATCGCGATTCGCCTCGCCGAAGAGAAGAGCGCCGCCGAACAGGCCGCCTACGAACAGCAGCGCGCCGCCGAGCTGGCCCGTGTGCTCAAAGAGCGCGCCGTTGCCGAAGCCGAGCAAGAGAAGGAACAAGCGGTGCGTCTGGCCGAGCAGCGCAAACAGCAAGCCATTCAGTTGGCCGAGCAAGAGCGCGAGCGCGAAGTGCAACGCAGCGCCGTTCTACGCGAGCAGGCCATTCAGGTCGCCAACCAAGAGCGTCTGATCGCGCTGGCCCAAGAGCAGGCCCGTTTGGAGAGCGCCGAAGCCGAGCGCCTCAAGATCGCGGCAGAGAAAGAGGCCGCCGAGCAGCAAGTCTACACCGTTCAAGAGAGAGCGGCTGCCGAGCGCGAAGCCCAGATCCAGATCATCAATGCCGAGCGCGACGCTCAGCGCGAGATGATCAACCGCCGCAACGAGGTCGAGATCGAAGCCTTCAAGCGCATCAAAGATGCCGAGGCCGAAGCGACCGCCCTCAACCAGAAGGCCGAGGCCGAAGCGACCGCCGCTATCAAGATGGCGGAGGCACGCCGCACCGAAGCCCAAGCCATGGCAGACGCCGAAAAACTGCGCGCCGAAGCCCAACGCGCCGCCGCTGCCGCGCCTGGTCTGGCCGAAGCCGAGATCATCGCAGCCAAGGCCGAAGCCGCTCAGCGCGAAGCGGAAGCGATCAAAGCCCGTGGTCTGGCCGAAGCAGAGGCGATCAAAGCGCGTGCCCTGGCCGAGGCCGAAGGTCAGCGCGCAATGGCCGACGCACTGGCAGCCCACGACAGTGTGGCCCAGCAGCTCGAACTCGAGCGCATCCGCGTCAACGCCCAAGTCGAGATCGGTGTGGCCCAAGCCAAGGCTTTGGGCGAGGCGGTGGCTTCCATGGACTTCAAGCTCTACGGCACGCCCGACGCCGCCCAGCATGTATTGCGTATGATCAGCTTCGGCGATGGCCTCGACAACCTGATCAAAACTGCGCCCGCTCCGCTCAAGGATCTGGGCGGACGCTTAGTCGACCGCTTTGTCGGCCCCAACGGCAGCCATACGGTCGAAAGCACGGCCAAGAGCATCGATGTCTTCGATAACAACGCGCTCCAGCCGCTTTTGCTCGAAGCAGGGGCCTTGGCGATGACCTTGCTAAGCGAAGAGGAGCGCTCAAGCTTGACCGTCGGCGAGGCACTGGAGGTGGCAGCCAGCAAGGCCAGCCCCGAGCAGATGAAGGTGATCTATAAGCTACAAGGCGCTATAACCTTGATGCCGAGCATGGCCAATCAGAAGCTAAGCGACTTCCTCAACCAAAGCTAGTACGCTTCGCAACCGTCTGCGATGGGGTGGCTGTTCCTAGCCACCCCATTTCATTCCCGAGCCTTTTAGCACACTGACATGCTACATTTCCTCCCAAACAGCGCCCGCTTCTTATGTCAAGTATTGTATTGGCGAAAAGGTTGTAACCTCCCATTCGGCTGCTAGCGCGTCCGCCTTCGGCTATCAGAGCGTAGAACCTGCCCTCATCCCCGACCCTTCTCCCGCAATGGCGGGAGAAGGGAGTCTGAGCGCGCCCGCAGAATACTATGTGGAATCAAGCTGATTCGCTCTTTTGTTGGCCTTGCCAAAGCGAAAGGTTTATTTGAAGAATGGGCGCGCTCTCTGGTATACTGTGGCGACAGCAACAAGTGGAAGAGATCCGCAAATATTTGGAGGTGTATCAATGGCGATCACAGCTCGTGGCGCGATTGCGCGCAAACCCGGAGAAGCGGTCAGTATCGAAGAGTTCACGATCGGCGATCCGGGCCCGAACGAAGTGCGTGTCAAAATCCTCGCCTCTGGCGTCTGCCATACCGATCTCGGCTTTCGCAACGGCACCTATGGCACGGAAGGTTATCCCTTCCTCTTGGGGCACGAAGGCGCCGGCATTATCGAGGCGGTTGGCCCGGGCGTAAGCAACGTCAAAGAGGGCGACCATGTGATCTTGGCGTGGCGCGCTCCCTGTGGCGAATGTCGCTTCTGCAAAGCTGGCAAACCCAATTTCTGCGCCGCCAGCTTAAACGCCGAAAAGCGCATGCAAACGCTCGACGGCCTGACCCTCAACCCCGTACTGGGCATCGGCACCTTCTGTACTCACACCCTTGTGCATGCCAAACAAGCTGTCCCCTATGATTCCAAACTGCCAGCGCCTCAAATGTCGCTGATCGGCTGCGGCGTTATGACAGGCGTCGGCGCAGCGCTCTATGCCGCCGAGGTACAGCCCGGCAGCAGCGTGGCGGTCTTCGGCTGCGGCGGCGTCGGCGACAGCGTGATCAGCGGCGCCAAAATCGCCGGTGCGACCACGATCATCGCCGTCGACCTCGACGACCAAAAGCTGGAATGGGCCAAAGCCTTCGGCGCGACCCACACCGTCAACCCCAAACAAGGCGATCCTATCGCCAAGATCAAGGAGCTGACGGGCGGCTTCGGCGTCAACTACTCCTTCGAGGCGGTCGGTATCCCGCAAACCCTCGAGCAGGCACTCTTCTCGCGCGACTTGGCTGGCACCTGTATTATGATCGGCGTGCCCGGCCCGGGCCCCAAGCTCGAACTCGAACTGCAGCGCTTCTTCGACTTGGGCGGCAAGCTGGGCGTCTCGTGGTACGGCGACTGTCTGCCCACGCGCGACTTCCCCATGCTGGCCGAATGGTACCGCCAAGGCAAGCTCAACCTCGACGGCGTAGTCAGCCGAACCATCGATCTAAACGACACCGAAGAGGCCTTTGAGGCCATGAAACGGGGCGAGACCCTGCGCTCTGTGATCGTATTCGACTAAAACGTGTAGCTTGAGCGTATGTCAATAGCAAGATGGCATACGCTCAGCGTTCGATCTACTAACTTCCAAGGAAAGCGACAGTGTTCGAGCTGATTAAAGAATTAACCGAGCTTGACGGCCCTGTAGGTCAAGAGGCGGTCGTCCTTGACTATATCGAAAAGCATTGGCAAGAGCTGGGCGCAAGCACCGAGCGTACGAAGATCGGCAATGTGATCGCCCGCACCAACGGCTCCGGCCCCAAACTGCTGCTGATCGCCCACGCCGACGAGCTCTGCTACTTGGTGCGCGCGATCGACCCACGCGGCTTTCTCTGGCTAGCCAACGGCCAAGCTTGGCAGCGTACTACCAGCCTGCGCGACTGGTTCACAGTCGGGCAGCGCGTTACGATTTTGGCTCGCTCCGGCCCCATTCCGGGCGTGATCGCCTCGGCCAGCGGCCACGCCGCCACACTGGTCCTGCCCAACCCCTCCGAGCTGACGTGGAACGACTTCTGGGTCGACACTGGCCTCTCGGCTGAGGAGCTGCAAGAGCGCGGCGTCACCCCCGGCACGCGCGTCGTTTGGCATGCCAGCACCGAGCTGTTCGGACGCAATGTAGTCGGCAAGGCGCTCGATGACCGCGTGCCTTTGGCCGTGATCAGCGAAGTGCTGCACCGTGTTCCGCTCGAAGAGCGCGCTTGGGATGTGACATTGGTAGCCAGCGTGCAAGAAGAGATCGGTCTGATCGGTGCGTCGGCACTGGCAGCGCGCGAAGACTTCGATGCCGCCATCGTGGTTGAGATCGGCCTAGCGGGCGATATTCCGACCGTCAACCAGCAGGCCATTCCGCTCGCCTTGGGCAAAGGCCCAGTCTTGGTTCACAAAGACGCCATGGTGCACTACGACCACAAGTTAACCGCTGCGCTCGAGAAGGTCGCTAACGACAACAATATCCCGATCCAGCACGCCATCTTCGGCTCGTTCGGCAGCGACGGCGCAGCCCTGATGCGGGCTGATATCCCTTCGGCGATGGTCGCCTTCGCCGCGCGTTACACCCACAGCCCCTTCGAGACCGGCAACCTCGACGATATGGAAGCTTTGGTCGAATGGCTCTGCGCTTTTGTGCGTACACCCAAACAGGGCTAACACCAAACTTAAAGACCTTCACACTTCCTAAAAACAAAACGAGGGAAGGAGTTGTATGACATTTCGCGCTATGACGCGAAATGTCATACAACAAATACAGTCAAGTTTAGCTCTGCCGAAGGCCGAAAAGAAAGTGTTCTTTTGGATTTAGGATAATCTCCCCTCATTCACCGGAAGCACGGCAAAGGCTGCGCTTCCAGTGCTGCCCTCCTCAAAACAAAATCGTTTTTCATGCCAGATCCGTTTACAAAATGGCGCTCTTGTAAGGCAAAAACGGGAAAAGAGTTGTGAGACATTTCGCGCTGTCGCGCGAAATGTCTCACAACAAAAAAGATCAAGTTCCACTCTGCCGAAGACCAAATAAAAGTAATCAACCCGATTTGGTATCATTTCTCATCCATAGTCGAATTCAGCCTAGAGAAGCTGTTTCATGTAGGTAGATATCGCACTCAACAAAGCTAGATCAGAAAAGAAGGAACATCTATGATCCAACGAGTCGCAATGCCCCACCTTGTGATCTTCCTTCCGGGCATTATGGGCAGCGTATTGCAAAAAGATGGCAAAGATCTCTGGGCGATCTCAGGCCAGGCGCTTGGCAAAGTAGCCCAGACTCTGGGCAAACGCGTCGAAGAGCTCTATCTCCACGATCACGATCTCGAACGCGATCAGCTCGACGACGGCATTCGTGCCACTCGTCTGATCGAAGATATCTACGATATCCCGAACTTTATCAAAGGCTCGGGCTATCGCCTTGTGCAACAACGCCTACACGAACGCTTCGAACTCAGCCAAGGCGATCGAGACAAGCCTCAACCCCACCAGAATTTCTTCACCTTTCCCTACGACTGGCGGCGCGATATCCGCGTTCCCGCCCGCCAGCTTCAGCGCTTTATCGGCGAGCAGTTGCCCAAGTGGCGCGACTATTCCGGCAACAAAGATGCGAAGGTGATTCTGATCGCCCACAGTATGGGCGGCTTAGTTGCTCGTTATTATGTCGAGTTACTCGGTGGCTACCCCGATGTTTTCCGCTTCTACACGCTCGGCACGCCCCACCGTGGAGCGCCCAAAACGATCGAAGTCCTAAGTAACGGCCTAGAGAACAATCTGTCGCCCTTGCCCAAACGTATCTTTGGTCCCTGGCTAGCCGATCTCTCGAAGATCGTGCGCTCTTTCGACTCGTGTTATCAACTTCTGCCGATCTATCCGATGGTTAAGATGGGAGAGACGTATGCGCGCATCACTGCGCTGAGCAATATTCCCAATATCGATCAGGAGCGGGCAATGAAAGCGCGCAATGTATTGGTCGAGATCAACGAAACGGCTCGGAAGCGCCATGAAAAAGACCACAATCCAGGGGGCAGTTGTCGAGCGGTACTCGGTATCAACCAAGACACCTATCAGACCGCCTTCTTCGAGTCGGATGGGCGTTTGGCGCTCAGTTTTCACTCACTCCCCAATCTAGGGATGCTCAACGGCGATGGCACCGTCCCGGAATTCGCGGCCACGCCGCTTGAGGTTCAGAGCTTGAAGCTCGACAGAACACGAGTGATCGCCCAACACCACGGCTGGCTGCCAAATAGCTCTGGAGCGATCGATATTCTCTTCTCGGATCTTGCCACAGAGCTACTTCACCAGTATTTGCCTGAGCTTGGAGGGGATAGCCGAGCCGGTATCAAACTGAAAACAGAGGAGCTGTACGCCGTGGATGAGCCAGTTGTGCTCGATATCAAGACCATCGGCTTAGATAGGTCCCATCTCCCTCTCGAGCTTGAGCTAGTGCAAGTCGATGGCGAGTTCAAGCAAAAACAGCGCTTAAAAAGCCTCGAAAACGAGCTACAACATAGCATCGAAGGTCTGCCAGCCGGACTGTACGAAATCAGCCTGCGCAGCACCGCCACACTCGGCGACCAGAACTTCGAAACCAGCAGCGCCTTCCAAGTGGTCGATCCAAAGCAGCTCGCGCTTTAACACTCCGCGTTATCAGGTTGTGTGTTTTACGCTCGTACAGATCAAGCGATCGACTGGCAGCAAACAGGCGTGTGTCTTGTTAGCTTGCGCTGGCGACGAGGTCTCTCGCATCCATTCGATCCCTGGCGCGTCCGCCTTCGGCTATCAGGTTGTCGCCCACTCAAACAGGCAGCACTTCGCAGCTTGCGTTTCGCTGCCCATCGCCCAAAGACGCCTCTACCAGAACTGGTAGAGGCGTAGTTATACAACATCCGTTTGTTCATTTTCTCTTTGGCCTTCGGCAGAGCGGAACGGGTCTCTTTGTGCATCGTCGGCTTTGGGGAGGTCTTCGGCACACAGCTACAAGCCACATTTGTTGGGCGGGATGTTGGTAGCCGTAGGCGGACGCGCCAAGAAGCTTCCTTTTGGGACAAACCCTAGCCGCCACTTGCGAGCTTAGACAATCTGCCAAACGCTGCCGTTTTGGGTTTTGGTGATCTCGATCTGGGTCGGGAAGAGATCTTTCAGCTCTTGAATGTGGGTGATCACCAAGATGCGCTTGAAGTCGTTGCGCACGCTGCTGATCGCTTCGACCAAACGCTCGCGTCCACGGGTATCCAGCGCGCCAAAGCCCTCGTCGATCACCAAGGTTTCGAGGCGTGCTCCGGCCCGCCGCGCTAGCAGCTTTGACATCGCGATGCGAATAGCGAAGTTGACACGGAATGACTCGCCGCCCGAAAAGGCGTCGTAGGTGCGGGTGCCGAGCGTATCGGCGATCTTAATCTCGAGCGTCTCTTGGGTATCGCCCTTCTTGGTTTCGCGCTGCGTCTCGACCGAAACATGCATCTGGTTGTCGGTCATGCGGCCCAAAAGCGCATTGGCCTCGCGCTCGATCTCGGGGATCGAAGTCTCGATCAGCATAGCCTGCACACCCTTTTTGCCATAGGCTTCGGCCAGCTCGGCCATAATGCTATGGCGCTCCAACAAGGCCCGCCGCTCGTTCTCCTGCTCCATCAACTGGGCATCGGCTTCGACCGCGAGTTTAAGGTTGGCCTCGGCTTCACCCAGATCGCGCTGAGCGACGGCCAGATCGCGCTTCAGCTTGCGCTCTTCCAACTCAGCCTGCTCGCGTTCGGCAGCAGCGCCCCGCAAGGCCCGCACTTTGGCCTCAAGCTCTTGGATCTGCAGGGTGAGCTGCTCGATCTCGGCCTGGCGCTGTTCGATGCGAGCCGCCACGTCGCCCAAGCGAAAACGGCTTAGCTCGATCTGCTGGTCGGCGCTGCTCAACTGCTGCTGTTGCTCTTGCCAAGGAGAAAGCTCCTCAACCAGCGCTCGTGTCTCATCGAAGAGCTGTTTATCGTAGCCGAGCGCCTGAATCTCGGCCTCGATCGCCTTGCCCTGGGCACGGATGTCGTGAGCATAATCATTTTCGGCTAACTGAGTCTCTAAGCTGGCCAAGGTCGCCTCCTGCTCGGGCAGGGCCGCGATCTCGTCTCGCAACAGCTCCAGTTCGCGGCGGCGCTGTGTGATCGCACCCTCCAGCACATTCTGCTGGCGCAGTTGGCTTTCAAGCCCACGCAACGTTTGATCGAGTTTGCGCCGCTCGCTCTCCAAGGCGGCTGTATCGCCACCCAGAGCGACGATCTCGGCTTGCAGATCAGCCAGCTCTTGCTGAGCCTCCTGATCGAAATCTTTGGCCTCGATTTGGCTCACAACCGAGTCTAAAGTCTCCTGAACCTTTGCGCGCTCGTCTTGCACGCTCGCCAAACGCTCGAGCGACTTCTGCAATTCGCCGATCTTGGCCACGATTTGCAAACGCTGAGCGATCTGCGCTTCGAGCGTTTGAATCTCTTCGAGCAGGGCGGCGCGACGCTGTTTGCTCTGGTCGGCGTGCTTTTTAGCGCTCTGATAGTCGACACGCAACTGTTGCAGCTCTTCGTCGTAGTGGGCGCGCACCTGCTCGACCCCATCGTGACCTAGCTCGCTGCCGCAGACCGGACAGCTCGGATCATCGCTTGAGAGCATATTTTTGCGTTCTTTGAGCGCTTCGGCTTGGGTTTGAATGCTCTTACACAGCGAACTGTGGTCGATCTCTTCTTGGGCCAACTGCTGCTCGTCTTGCTTGAACTGCTGCAACTGCTGCTGCTCATTCTCCAGCAGATCGCGCTGTTGCAGAGCCTCGTTTAACTCGCTCTGCAGACGCGGCAACTGAGCCAAGTCGTTATCGAGACGGCGCAGCAAACGCTGATTCTCTTCGCGGGTCGCCACCAAGGACTCGCGCCGCATCTCGATGCGCTTGAGCAATTGCTCGCGCCGCAAGCTCAGGCTGTTGTGGCGGCTCAACTGCGCTTCGAGCGTCTCGCGTTGCTTCAACAGTTCGTCGCGCTGCTGGGCCAAGGGCGCCAGCTCGACCAACTGCTGCTCGTTCTGCTCTAGCTCGCGCACTTGGGTCTCGTACTGCTGGGCGCGGGTCTGCAAGCGCTTGAGTTCGTTGCGAGCCAGCTCGATGCGGCTCTTCAGGCTGTTATGCTCTTCGAGCAACTGCAGCTTGAGATCTTTGCGCCGCTCGTTCAGTTCGTCGAAACGGTCGCGCAGGCTCTCTAGGCGGGCCAGCTCTTTGCGAGCCTGGTTCAAACTGGCGATCCCTTCCATAATCGCGTCGCGCCGCGCCAGCAAATCTTCGGCTTGGGCGATGGTGGCCTGCAGTTCGTTGCGTCTCTGCTCGTCTTGGGCCTGCTCGACGCGTAGCTTCTCGATCTGGGCTTGGCGTTCGCGCCGCAGACGTTCGGCATCTTCCAGCTCGCGCATCTGCTCTTGGGCGCGCTGCAAACGCTGGTTGGCGCGCTCGAGCGCCTCATTCAATTCGGCGACCCACTGAGAAGCGCGATCGAAAGCATCTTGATAGATCGGGCGCTTGTCGGCCTGAAGCTGCAAGTGTTCGATCAGCGATTCAACACCTTTGATCTTGTCGTGAAGCTGCTTAACGCGCTCCTTAGCCTTTTGCTCGAGATCGGCGTACTCTTTTAAGTCGAGGATATCGGCCAAGACCTGTTTGCGCTCAGAGGGTGCCTTGCGCGTAAACTCATCGGCGCGACCCTGCAAAAGAAAAGCTGAGTTGATGAAGGTGTCGTACTTCATGCGCAAGAGATCGACAATCTTCTCTTCGGTTTGGCGAATCTGCAACTCGCCGATTGCCTTCCAGACGCCTTGGTTGCGCACCTGCAGATCGAGCGAGCTTTTGCCACTACGCCTGCCGCTCCCGCGCTGATACTTACGAATAACGCGATAGTCTTGGCCGCCCAAGCTAAAGACCAGCTCGACCTCCATCTCGTTAGCGCCGATGGCGAGTAACTCCTCATCGCTCATGCGCGCCTTGCCCCACAACACCCAAGTGATCGCGTCGAGCAAGGCCGACTTGCCAGCCCCGTTCTCGCCCGACAGACACGCGATGTCGATACCATCGAGGCGTAATTCGGGCACATCTTCGCGATAACACATAAAGTTTCGCACACTCAGCGTCTGAGGAATCATGAGCAGCACTCCCTATCGATCAGTCCACGCTTGCACACTGCAGTTATAATACATTTTTGAGAATTCAAAATAAACAAGAGTTCGTTGCTTTTGCAATGCCTACTTCGGTATAGATTAGCGTCCCTAGGCCCAAGAAGTCAGTCTGAGCCATTATACTATGCTCAGGTTTGAACAGCAAATTCGTTCTAAAAGCTAAATCCGCAAACCTCATTCGTTTAAATTTATAATTTATTATGACATTTTACGTATACTTGACAAAGAAAAAACTGGAAATTTAGTTTATAATTACGAAACCACTGTCTGAGACTGGTTTTTTTAGCTACTGTAGCTCCCGCTAATCGAGGTCCGACTTCTCGAAAGATAGATCTAACACGCGATCCACGTCTCAACGAAGAGAGATCTCTCTATTAGATTACGAGGTACTGGTTTTATGGAAAACCCTCCTAATCCCGCACCAAATCCTACAAGCGTTCAAGAACACTTCATGCACGAAAAGGCCGAGATTAGCGAAAGACTCCAAACCTTTTTCCGACACCATCTACCTTCATATAGCCAAGCAAGCCCTGAACAGCAGAACCTTATCATTCAAACGACGCTCGACCACATGGCAGTGCTGATCGAGCAAAAGGGCGATAAACCCTTTACACGCATCTTCATCGATGGAGCGCTGGCCAGTGTAAAGATCAACTTCACCGAGATCCCCATCTACTTTAAAGGCGTGAGACACACCCTACGACCTGCTTTCCGCCCTTTTCTGATTCGCCATGACCGCCCGACGATTATGCTGCTCGAGCAGATCATCGAAGAGCTGATCGATGCCCAAAATAACCATCTGATCGACTGGATGGAAAAGCAGCAGCAACGTCACAAGCAGCTGAACGAAGCTGTCTCTCAGCAGCAGCTCGAGTCGCAGCTCTTTACTATTTTGGCCGAAAAAACGCCCGATGCGATCGCGGTTACCGATAGTCAGGGTAAGATCACGTACGCCAACCCAAGTTTTCATCAGTCTTTAGTGCTCGAAAGTTCTGCGGTCGGTCGCAACATAAAAGAGTTTATCAAAAACACAGAAGAGTTCGATCCCATCTTTGAAGGGATCGCAAAAGATGGAATGTGGTCGGGTTTAATCGAGTTTCAGCGCACGATAGGCGACCCATTTGTCGGCCATCTCACCGTCTTTGCGATCGTTGATGATAATGGCCAGCTGATCGCAGTGCCCGGCATTCTGCGCGACATCAGCAAAGAGCTCAGCCAAGAACAAGAACATTCGCGCCTGCAACAAGAGCTGATCGAAACGCAACAGATGATGTTGCGCGAACTGAGCACACCGATTATTCCGCTGACCGATTCGATCCTTGTTATGCCGTTGATCGGGCGTATCGACACCAGCCGGGCTCAACAGGCCATGGAGAGCTTGCTCGAAGGCGTGGTGCAGTACGCCGCCGAGATCGTTATCCTCGACATCACCGGTGTGCCCTATATCGACGCCGATATCGCCGACACCCTGCTGCGCATCGCGCGGGCGGTCGGCCTGCTGGGCGCGCGTATGATGCTGACGGGCATTCGCGCCGAAGTCGCCCAAACGCTGGTCGCCTTCGATCTCGGGCTCGAATCGATCGAAACCCAAGCGACGCTGCAAAGTGGCATCCGCCAAGCCCTGCAATCGCTCAACGACAATACGGGCAACCCATTTTCGTTGATCTAAACGCTCAAAGAGAGAGAGCCTACACACGCTCTCTCTCATCTCTAAGCTCATTTTACGCTATAGTATCTGTCCTCAACACTGGCGAAAAAGTTCCTCTCCTGCCAACCGACCATAAGCGCGTCCGCCTACGGCTACCAAAATCGTCGCCCATCCATACAGGCGATCCTTGCGCTGCGTGCGCAGTGATTCGCTGTGTGGCAAAGCGAAGATCAACGAAAAGCCACGCTCTACGCTGCCGCAGGCGATTCGCTCGTTTGAGAGGCAAGGATGCTTGTAGCCGTAGGCGGACGCGCTAGGGATCGAATGGAGGGTCAAGAGCTCGCCGCTGGATGGCTGAACGTATCAAGCAGAATTGCCAAAACAAGCGTATGGCGCATATGGCTCTAACAGCGAAGAGGCCTCGGCATGCTATAATAGGAAAAGTGGCGCTGGTAATATGTCGTCGCTGGGGAGCAATCCTCAGAGGAACTTCCCGACTCCTCGCCTGAACCGTTTGGTTCAGAAGGCTACCTCGTGAAACAGCAAGCGAGGGCACAAGAAGCGCAAGCGACTTGTGACGCAAGACGGCAACAGAGAGCAGGTCCGCCGAGCGATCGGTAAGGAGTGAAAGGGCCGGGTAAGAGCCGGCCAGCGTTGGCAGCAATGTCAGCGGCTAGGCGACCGCGCTAGCTGATGGGGAGCAAGGTGCGTGGGATAGGCTCATCATTGGGAGTATGATGCGTTTCGGCGCAGCATACGTTTGTACCAACCCGTCTATTCGCATCGCCGCCAGGACGGCGAGGCTGGGTAACACCCAGCAAGCTAGGAATGGCCTCCGCAATGCGGAGAGAGAGATGACGACACACGACAGAATCGGGGGTATCGTTACCAGCGCCATCCCTCACTCTCACCTAGATTCCCAACTGTAAGAGACCCTCAAGCGGAATGCGCACCCACGTGGGGCGATTGTTCAGCTCATACAACAGCTCGTAGAGCGCTTTATCTAAAATGTAGAGATCGAGCAAGCCCTGTAGCTCGCTGACCTGCGTGGGCACAAGCTGTGAGCCGTGCATGGTCTTTAGATAACTGCTTAGGAAGGTGCCGCTAACCCAAGCATGCCAGCGGGCCGCCCATGGTTCGAGCTGGGCAAGTTCCACAGACGAATAGCTCACGCGAGGCGCTTGGCCCATCAACACGGCATAGGGCGCATAGTGAAACGAGCGCAACATACCCGCCACATCTTGCAAAGGCGAGCTTTTGCGCCGTCGCTCTTGCAAAGAACGAGCCGGCTCTCCTTCAAAGTCAATGATCACAAAATCGTTGCCGGTATAGAGCACCTGACCAAGGTGGTAGTCGCCGTGCACGCGAATGCGCAGAGCCGAACAAGGTTGCGCGAGAGTGGTATGAATGCGGCCGAGCAGACGATCTTGCGCTTGCAAAATGCGCTGGGCATCGGCCTGAAGCGTGACGGGCAGACTCTCGATGCGCGCTTGTAAGGTCTGGAAGGTGCGAAGGGCGCGCTCGCTCAACTCGCGATCGAGCCGCTGGCGCACCAGCTCGTCCATCGCCTCGGGCGCGAAATCTGGCTCGTTAGGGTCAGAGGCGAGCGCCCGATGAAACTGAGCGGTCAACTCGCCTAAACGGGCCGCCGCGCGCTGATAGGGGCCTAGCAACAGCTTGGCTTGCTCGGGCAGGGGCTGAACGGCCAGTTCGAGCAAGGACTGGGCGGGACGGTTCGGCTGCTTGAGGCTTTTAGCGCGCTCGAAGGCGGCCACAATCTCCGAAATGGTGTAGCTCCAAGCGTCGCCTCGGTTGGGCACAAAGGCTTGCATCACCGCCAAACTGGCTGGCTGCTCGCCCGGCGCGAGGTATTCGATACCAGCGGCCAAGTGCGACATCTGGCTGAACTGGCCCTGCTTGGTCAAAAAGCGCCCGATCTCTAGCTCGGGGTTAATGCCCGCCTCGATACGCCGAAAAAGCTTCATAATCAGCCGATCGGCATAGATCAACGATGTATTGCTCTGTTCGGCGGTGCCCACTTTGGCGGGCAAGGGTTGCTGATCGCGACCGCGCAACTGCCAGAAAGCCGTGCTCTGCGAGATGCGCAGGCTGCCGCGCTCGCCCTGAAAGCTGCGCTCTGTTTCGATAAACGAGAGCAGGGCGGCGCTGAAACGCTGATCGAGCAAGCCGTCAAACAGCACTCCTAGGCCCGTACTGCTCTGAACCCGCGCCAGCAGCGCGTTCGATCTGATGGGTTGCAGTTCGCTTAGCTCGTCCTCACTAGCGTGCGCCAACAACAGGGCATAACGATCTGACTGGCCCTCGCTATAGCCAACTTCGATCAACAACAGATAGGCGCTTCGATCAGCATAGACGATAGGAATCAGATCGGCGATCGTCGCGGCGGTGATCTGACGCGCCTTGGCACCAAACCAACGCTGTTGATAGAGATAGGTTGGCAGCAGAGCCTCGATCGCTTTTCGCTCTTGGAGAGCGAAAAGCGATTCCCAGCCCGCACTGCTGATCAAAAGCGGAAGCTGATCGTATGTCATAGGTAATAATCAAAGTCGTGTTCGCTGCGCACACGGCGACGAATCACAAAGAGGTGCGCCGGAAGATAGGAAGGATTGAGCTCAACATAGTTGCGCGATCCATGCCAGATATAGCGGGCATCGGTCAGCAGGTCGTGTACTTGATAGGGTTGGTGCTCGTCGAGACCAAGCTCGCCCAGCGGCAGATCGACGAAGGCCGACTGAACATAGTTGGGGTCGAGGTTCACCACGACCAAGATCTGATCGCTGCCATCTTCGCTGGTCTTGGTATAAGCGATGATCTGATCGTTGGTGGTTGGCACAAAGCGCAGATTGTGGTTGCTCTGCAAGGCTTTATGCTCGCGTCGGGCCTTATTCACCACCGTAATCAAGGGCGCCAAGCTATTGGGATCGTCCCAATTCCAAGTCTTGATCTCGTACTTCTCTGAGTTGAGATACTCCTCTTTGCCGGGAGCGATCGGCGTGTTTTCGCACAGCTCAAAGGCCGGACCGTACATGCCATAGCTGGGGCCAAGAGTCGCCATCAAAACCAAACGGCTCATAAAGGCCGGACGCCCGCCGTACTGCAGGTATTCGGTCAAGATATCGGGCGTATTCGACCAGAGGTTCGGCCCACAATACTCCTTGACCTCGGTAGTGGTCAGCTCAGTCAGGTACTCGGTGATCTCGGCCTTGGTGTTGCGCCATGGGAAGTAGTTGTAAGACTGAGTGAAGCCCAGCTTAGCTAAGCGATAGAGCACTTTGGGGCGCGTAAAGGCTTCCGAAAGGAAGATCGTATCGGGATAGTCGCGCTTGACCTCGGCGATCACCCACTGCCAGAAGGGGAAGGGTTTGGTATGAGGGTTATCGACCCGGAAAATCCGCACACCCTGTTCGCACCAAAAGATAAAGACGCTCTTCAGCTCCTCCCACAAGCCTTGCCAATCTTCGCTCTCGAAGTTGAACGGATAGATGTCTTGGTACTTCTTGGGCGGATTTTCGGCGTACTGAATCGTGCCGTCGGGGCGGATCTTAAACCACTCGGGATGTTCTTTGACATAGGGGTGATCGGGTGCGCACTGGAAGGCAATATCCATAGCGATCTCGATCCCCAGATCGGCCGCAACCGCCAGCATATGCTTAAAGTCTTCAAGCGTGCCCAGCTCGCTCAAAATCGACTTATGGCCGCCTTCGCTAGAGCCGATCGCCCATGGGCTGCCCACATCGCCTTCGAGCGCTTCGGTCGTATTGTTACGCCCCTTGCGGAAGGTGAAGCCGATCGGGTGGATCGGCGGCAGATAGAGCACATCGAAGCCCATCGAGGCCACGTAGGGCAGGCGCTTTTCGACATCTTTGAAGGTGCCGTGCTTGCCCGGCTCGCTCGAGGTCGAACGGGGGAAGAGTTCGTACCAAGCTCCGAAGCGCGCGCGCTCGCGATTGACTTCGACCTGCAAGATCCGCTCGTACTGGGTCGCAAACGAGCGCTCAGCGTAGCGAGCCATCAACGCGGCCAGCTCAGGCGACAGGGCTTGCTCTGTGATATCGCCAGCGCCAGCCCGCAGTTGAGCCGCAAAGGTCTTGAGGCGCGTCGCATCGGCTCCAGAAGCGAAGCGAGCCGCATCGAGAATTAGCTGCTCGCCTATCAGCAGATCGACAGTCGCGACCTGATCGGCGGCGAGGCGCTTCTCCATATCGCGCGCCCAAGTTTTGAAGTGATCGACCCAAGCCAAAATGGTGTATTCGTAGCGTCCAAGCTCTTCGACGCGGAAGGAGGCACGCCAGCGATCGTTGGTGATGAAGCTCATCGGAACTTCTTGCCAACGCTCGGCGCCCGCCTTGCGATAGAGCAGCAAAACCGAGATAGCATCATGCCCATCGGTGAAAGCATCAGCTTCGACGTCGACTCGATCGCCGATCACTCGCTTGATCGGGAAGGCGCCTGCATCGATCTGGGGCGTAACCCCTTCGATCACCACGCGACTGCGCCCCGTCTCTGGAAAGGTGCGATCTCCGGTTTCATCGAGCAGCTCTGGGCTGCGGATTGCTTCTATGCTCACGCGATTCCCCCTTATATCAATGACGCAGCGATGCGCCGCAGTTGATTACTTCACAAGAGACTTATAGAGCGCCAAGGTACGCTCCGCGATAGCTGTCCAGCTAAAATGCTCTTCTACACGCTTACGCCCCGCCTTACCGAAGCGCTCGCGCAGACTCGGATCGAGCGCAACCCGGTTGATCGCGCTGGCAAGATCGTGCGAAAAGGCCGCCGGATCGACCGGATCGAAGGTACCTTCCTTCAGCTTCAAGTCGACTAAGAGGCCGGTCTCCTCCGGCACAACCACTTCGGGAATGCCGCCCACAGCCGAAGCGACCACGGCGGTTTCGCAGGCCATCGCCTCGAGGTTGATAATGCCGAACGGTTCGTAGACCGAAGGACAGCAGAAGACGGCAGCGTGCGAATAGAACTGGATCACTTCGTCGCGCGGCAACATCTCGCGCACCCAGATCACGCCTTCGCGGTTGCGGCTGACCTCTGCAACCCGCGTCTCCATCTCTTCGCCGATCTCTTTGGTATCGGGTGCGCCCGCACACAGCACAACCTGAATAGAAGGATCGATCTCGGGAATGGCATTGACAAGGTGAATGATGCCTTTTTGGCGGGTGATGCGTCCGACAAACAGCACGAAGGGGCGCGAAGGATCGACGCCGCGCTTCACTAAGGCATCGCTAGCGCTTTGGGCACGGTATTGATCGAGGTCGATACCGTTGTGAATCACATGGATCTTGGCGGGATCAACATTAAAAAAGCGTAAAACATCATTGCGCGTCTCTTGCGACACCGCTACGATCGCATCGGCGTCTTCGATGCCGGTCTTCTCGATCCAGCTGCTCAGATGGTAGCCGTTACCGAGCTGTTCGACCTTCCAAGGGCGCAACGGCTCAAGCGAGTGAATCGTCACAACCAAGGGCACGTTCCAGAGCTTTTTGGCTAAAAAACCAGCCATATCGGTGTACCACGTGTGACAGTGCACCACATCGGCATCGAGCTGGTCTTTGGCCATAGCCAAACTGCGGTACATCGCATCGAGCGCACCCCCAAAGCGTGGGTCGGTATTTACTTTGGCTTCGCTCCAAGCGCCATAGCCGCGCACTTTAAGATTGGGTTGGTCGATCACTTGGTCGCCAAACGAGCGTACTTCAACCGGAACCAAACGCGCCAGTTCGCGGCTCAGATACTCGACGTGCACACCAGCGCCGCCATAGACATTGGGAGGATATTCGTTGGTGAAGAGTGCGACTTTGTTCAGATCCGCCATCGTTCCACCCTTATATTTCAATAAAAAGGTTGTATCCTAACAAAAGCTGTAAACCGAAAACATGGCGTACACCAGATGTTAGCGTCTAGTTTCCATACTGCTTCACTGCGTCGGACGGATGAGTAGATTGGAAAGAGGCTATCTCCATAATAACATATTCTTTCCGCACTGAGGTACGCCTTTTCTCATTTCAAGTGAATAGATGGCAACACAAACACAAGGCCGCTCCGTTTATACTACATCCGATGAGCGAGCATGTCAGCCTTTCAGCAGATTTGTTATGACACCGTTTACAGCCGAGACTTCGCTGGCTATAGGCTAGGCCGCTCGTCGCGCGCTTGCTCGACAGGGCAATGCTCTTGACATCCCTATAGTTTAGTGCTAAACTAAAATCATGAAAAGCGCAGCATCATCAAACAGCCTGCGCCAGCCAGCCGTCTTAGCGTGGTTACGGCTCGCGCGGGTCTTTCAGAAGATCAATACCAAGTCGGAACGCTTCTTTCGCTCGCAAGACCTCAACAGCGCTCAATTCGATGTGCTGGCCAAGGTCGGAGCGTCGAGCGGCATCACCCAACAAGAGCTAGCGGCTGCCCTGCTAGTGACCAAAGGCAATATCTCGCAACTCTTGGCAAAAATGGAGCAAGACGGACTGATCGTGCGTCGCCAAGAAGGGCGCAGCAATCTGCTATCGCTCAGCGAGCGTGGGCAAAAACTCTACGAGGAAGTGGTGCCTCAGCAAGAGCAGCTGATCGCTGAACTCCTCCAAGGCTTGACGCGCGATGAGCAGTTCGAGCTCTTGCACCTTTTGCGCAAACTCGATCATCAGCTTGAAGCCTAGCCTACAAGCTAGCGCGCCACAACAGATAGCTAGGGCCACAGCGGAGCTTTGGGTCCGTTTGGCAACAAAAGTTTAGTTCTAAACAAAGGCACTGTTATGCGAACGTCACTGCTCGGCCTGCATCACATCACTGCTATCGTCAACGATCCCCAAGAGAACGTTGATTTCTATACCCAAGTGCTCGGTTTGCGCTTGGTCAAACAGACCGTCAACTTCGACGATCCCTATACCTATCACCTCTATTTCGGTGATAACAACGCCAATCCTGGTACGATTGTGACCTTTTTTATCTGGCCCGATGCTGTGGCCGCCAGCCATGGCTCCGACGAGATCAAAAGCCTCGCTTTTCGTGTGCCCCAAGGAGCGTTCAGTTTCTGGCAAGAGCATCTCAGCTTTCACCAGTGGCGCTTCAGCGATCCCGAAGAGCGTTTCGGCCAACAGGTAATGTCGTTTTACGATCCGGCGGGTATGTTGATCGAGCTGGTCGAAGAGCCGACCCACGATCCAAAAGCCTCGTTCGACGATATCATTCCTGCCCAAGCCGCTATTCAAGGACTGTTCGGTGTAACACTGGTAGTGCGTAACGCCCAAGCCAGCGCGCAGTTTCTTGTGCAGCAGCTCGGCTTGCAGCTCTTGGGTAGCGAAGACGGCCAAACCCGCTATATCTTCGAACGCGAAGGCGAAAGCGCAGCGATCACGCTGATCGAGCGCCCCGAGATCTCGCGCGGGCGACAAGGCTCAGGGACGATCCACCATCTTGCTTGGCGGGTCAGCGATCGTGCCGCTCTGACAACATGGCAAGAGCAGTTGCGCGCCTCGGGTTTGAATGTGACTCCGATACGCGATCGCTTCTATTTCGAGTCGATCTATTTTCGCGAAGCAAACGGGATTCTGTTTGAATTTGCTACGGAAGGGCCGGGTTTTACCCGCAACGAAGCGCTCGACGAGCTTGGCAGCAGCTTAGTGCTCCCGCCTTGGTTCGAGCCACAGCGCGATCAGATCGAGCGCCGTCTGCCGCCCTTCCAAGCGCCGACCAGCAAACAGGAAGCGTCGAAGCAAGTACGAAAGGTGACCGAAATGCCAACCCCAAATTTGTCGTTTATTCACCAATACGTCGCACCTCAAAGCCCAGATGCGCCCACGCTGCTGCTTTTGCACGGCACCGGAGGCAACGAGCACGACCTGCTTTCGGTCGGCAAAGCGATCCATCCCCAGGCTGGCTTGCTTAGCCCGCGCGGTCAGGTGCTCGAACACGGCATGCCGCGCTTCTTCCGACGGCTGGCCGAAGGCGTCTTTGATCTCGATGACTTGCGTCGCCGCACCGAAGACTTGGCGAACTTTGTCAGCAGCGCCAGCAAAGCCTACAACTTCGATCCTTCCAAAGTAATCGCGGTAGGCTATTCGAATGGAGCAAATATCGCCGCCAGCCTCATGCTGCTGCGCCCGACGATCTTGGCCGGAGCGATCTTGTTCCACGCTATGGTGCCGCTGGTGCCCGATCACCTGCCCGATCTAGGCCGCATTCCGGTCTTTATGGGTGCTGGCGAGTACGATGCGCTGATTCCGCGCCGCGAGACCGAGCGTCTAGCCACCCTGTTGCAACAGGCTGGCGCGGTGGTCGAGCTCTTCTGGCAGCCCAGCGGCCACGGTCTCAACCAAAACGAAATCGATGCGGCCACGAACTGGTTACAACACGTTCAACGGGTCGCCCCGCACCAAGTCTAACTACGACGAGAGCCTTGGTAAACACTACCAAGGCTCTCATTTCGCTTGATTGCAGCGTGTATTGCTTTAGCGACTAGGTCTCTTCCGCAAAGAAAGCGGCTAGCGCGTCCGCCTCCGGCTACAAACAGCCCTTCCGCCCATACGGGCTGCTCTCTGCGCTCTGAAGCCGCCCCCAAATCACGTAATACCAAATCCGTTTAAAGACGTGCATGCTCTTCGCTCAGAAAAACGAAAAGCCGGGAAAGATCTAGTCACGTTCCGCTCTGCCGAAGGCCAAAGAGAACCTAATCAACCGGATTTGGTATAAGCAAATGAATTTCCGATAGCTCGCGCCAAGCAGCTATCAGTTTTGAGTCGCCAGAAACGCTTCGGCAGCCTTGACACGCTGCTGAGTCTGCTCACGCAACTGCTGCACCGCCCGTTGGAACTGCTCGGCACCAAGCTCTTGCTCCATATAGGGCGCGATCAGCTGGGCGATCCGCTGGTACTTCGCTTCCAGAGCGTTCGCATCGATGGCCTTGCCCTCGCCGACCAAGCTGCGCATCGCCTCGATATAGGCCGCGTAATACGTCGGATCGTCGAGCACAAAGCGGATCAGCGGCCAGTTATCGCCGATCTCGGCGCGATCCAACGACACGCTGCGCATGCCTGCGAAACCGCCCCGTCCTCCCGGGCCGCCCCAGCCCGGACGTCCACCTTGGCCCTCGCCTGCACCATTGGCGGGAGGCTGTGGCGGCGGATTTTGACCGTTTTGGGCATCGGGCGGCAGCTCACCACCGGGCCTGCCTCCGCCCGGCCAGCGACCACCAATAGCGCCGCCGTTCAAAACCATATTGTGATCCCACGAGATCCAATTGATCTGGCCCGTATCAGGGTCGTTGTAGAGGTAGTAGTTATGAGCCATCGCACCGTAGCTATCCCAGTGCTGAATCACCGAGCTGATCGCCAGCCACTTCAGGAAGTCGTTTACATTAAAGATCGCTTCCAATTCAGCTCGCCATACCTCGGGGTCGCTGGTGCGCTTTTCGGAGTGTAACACCTCGAAGAGCTTTTCGATGTCGCTCCAGTCGGCGGCTTTGCTGTTATTCTCTTTCTCAAACGACTGCTTTATGGCGCTCTCGGTGCCAGCAGCAAACGAGGCCGCTGTACCGCTCGGCTTATAGATATTGCCCTCATCCTCACCAAAGAACTTCTTAACTACAGTATCGTCGGTCTCTTCAATCATCGTGTAGAGGCCGATCACTTTAGGGCCTTCTCCGTAGTCGATCGAAACGTAGTAGTAAGCCGTCTCTGAAGCGGGCAGGCCAGCAGCTTCCAAAATATCGTAGGTGAGCGTGTCGCGCATAGCGCTGTCGTCGCTGAAGTTATTCGAGAACGATAGCGTCTGGAAGCCATAAAAACGCTGGTTCTTGATGGCGGGAATATCGTCCTCAAACTTGTCGAACTTCAGTTTGAAGGGCAGCTTCAAGGTTGTGCTATCGCCCCACGCGCTGCGCAGCGAAGAGTTACCCTTGTAGCGGATGCCCACATCGGTCCAAGTCTGACCGTTAAAGCTGATGGTCGAAGGCACCCACATGGGATTCTCGCTCTTTTCGAGCATGCCCATTCCGCCGGGGCCTCCCGGGCCGCCAGGTCCACCACCCCAGCCACCCTGCGGCGGTGGAGGCATCTCACCATTGCCTCCCTGCTGCGGCGGTCGCCCAAAGCCACCGCGCCCAGTGCGCCCACGCTCACCATACAGTTCAGTCATATTGTCCTGCATGGCCTGCCAGTTCTCTGGGCTGATCGTTATCAGAATCTCGTTGACTTTGTCTTGCGGAAAGACAACTTCGTAATTCGGTTCAGCTTGATCGCTATGGCTCTCATTCGACCAGCCAGCAGGGCGACCAGCCGTGTCAGTCGATGCCGAATCGCCAGTTGTTGGGGAGCCCGCCTCAGAGGCGACGCTCGCTGAAGTATCTGCTTGCTGAGCGCTACATGCTGCCAAAGTCGGCAGCATAAGCGCTATCAGCATCGCTCTAAGCCATCGTGATTTCATCTATCTCTACCTCACAAACACTTTGGTACGACCTAGCATTCTCGAACCAAAGCCAACACATCTCGATGGCTCAAGATCTGGTTAGGACTTCAGATCTCTTTCATCGTACAAAACGGTCACTTGGGCAACATCGCGCAAGAAATCGATCGGGCCGATCTCGACCTGCTTAACCGGCAAACCGGTGCGCTGGCGCAGATCAGCGATCATCTCGGCCCGCTTCGAGGGAACGATCAAGTCGATTCGTTCGTAGACGACCTGATGGCGAGCCAAAAAGCGAAAACCCCAACTACGCTCTAAAATAAAGAGCACAGCCATCACCATGAAGTTGGCGAACAGTACCTTCGGCCACTCGTCCATGGCGATCAAAATGGAGTTCATCACAGGCAAAGCGATCAGCGTGAAGAGATAGGTCATTTCGCGACTGGGCATCTCTTCGGTGCGATAACGCAGAATGGAGAAGATCGCAAACAGACCAAAACCAATACCGATGCTGAGCTCTACATTGCTCAAGAGAGCTAAGACAAAAAAGATTACTGTATTAAAAGCAACAAATGAGAACACATAGTTCTTATTCTGCGTTACAGGGTAATAAATACCTCGAATAATCAAAAGGGCTACAACAAGGTTAAAAAATGCTCCAATGATAAGTGTAATGAGGTCAAGAGACATTATCTAGATCCTTTCATCAATTTACTCACTTGTTGTAACTTCGGCTTAAAGTTATTGTGTTTGATATGTGGGTATAAGAGTGCCACACCGATACAATATTTGCTAAAGCCCATAGGACGAGAGAGGGCCGAACGCATCTGCAGGATAAAGGGCGATCGACGTTGAATACCGTCTTGTTTCACCTCTACCACCACAACCTCAGATAATTCGAGAGATCGTTCCCCAAAGTTGTAACTTAGACCGAGATCGATCGTTACACGCTCGGGATGCAGCTTTCCTACTAAGGTAATGCGCGAAAAGCTATTCCAAAGTTTAGCTTCAAGGGTCTTGCTCGAAAAAGGCACATGACGTTCGAGGAAACGAGCCTCCTCCGACGAAATCTCGGTAACAAGTGTTTCGGTTGGCAGACGCTGCTTGTTGGTTCGATCATCGCTCGTTTTATGTTTTACCTCTAAAAAAGAGCTATCACTTGTAAGATAACGGCGACTACGTACTTTATATTTGTTGCTGCGACCAGCATGGTGCATCAAATACAAAGCGAAATCAGTGCTATCAAAATAGAGCGTTTGATAGGGATGCAGGCGCACTTGATCGATCTCGAGCACACGGTAATCTTGCACAAGATTCGGTATAATCTGACGTAATCGAGCGATACTACAGAGATATTTTGTATCGTTTCGATTCAATAGAGCGACTGAATCCATCTCTGCAAGGCTGATCAGATCAAAATGCGTCAACTCCTGCGCGATCTCAGATCGAAGCATGTCATCATCAGATGCGTCTTTGAAGATCGCATCTAAAGGAGCAACTCGCAGATCTGATATCACTTTTTTACGTTGGTAGATCGTTGTCATATATGTCCTCGCACAGCTCTCAAGGAGCGTATATCGTTATGTTAGATCGAAGCTATAAAGAAGCGATGCAGAACATCGTTCTTTTATTCAATTGCCTCATAATGTTAATGAACAAGATTACCAACTAACAGGATAGCACTTTTTTGTGTAGAACTTGTGTGGATTCGATTTGAAAAACCACATTTACACAGATAAGGTTAAGATAGAGATCGATCTGTGGGTTTCAAGCAGAGATCAGTCTAGCAGCGCTAGCAGTCTGGCTTGATCTGTGGTACTGTTCTACAAGCGCCAACAAAAGGCTGCGTTTGCAAAACGTTTTTCTATCATCAGCATAAGGAATGATACTGTGTGGTTGATCGTTGGGCTCGGAAATCCGGGCGAAGAGTATAAACAGACCCGCCATAATATCGGCTTCGAGTGCCTTAACACGCTCGCCGATCGCCATGGGCTAGACTTCGATGATAAACGCGCCAAAGCGCGCATCGCTGTGGGGAATATCGCCGGGCAACGCGTAGTTCTGGCGAAGCCCTTCACCTATATGAACCTCAGCGGCCAAGCCGTTAGCGGCCTGTGCTCGTGGTATAAAGTTGACCCCGCAAGCGAACTGCTAGTGGTTTACGATGATCTCGATCTGGCCTTCGGGGCGCTGCGTCTGCGCGAGAAGGGTGGGCCAGGCACCCACAACGGCATGAAGTCGATCGTCAACCTGTTAGGCAGCCAAAACTTCCGCCGCCTACGCATGGGCATCGGCAACGTGCCCCAAGGTTGGGATGCCGCCAAATATGTTCTAGGCCGCTTTACGAAAGAGGAGCAGGAGAAGCTGCCCGACTTCCAGAATCGGGCCGCCGACGCGATCGAGCTGATTTTGCGCGAAGGCTTTACAACGGCTATGAATCGCTACAACGGCGGCGACAAACCGCCGCGCCCCAAGAAGCCGCGTCCCGAACAGCTAGACAAAGCGAGCGAGGCGACCGCCCAAGCGCACGAAGCGCCCGCCCAGCCGAGCAACGAAAACAGCCAGCCGGTCGCGGAAGCCTAGCTTTCCAGCGAACACAAACGCTCCCTCGCACGCGAGGGAGCTCTTTTTTTGCTCTTGATCGAAAGGGTGCTTTAAGCGGGTTGCGCATCGCACTCTTCGACGGGCTTGTCGTAGCCTGTCCTTCGACAGGCTCAGGGTACGAAAAGTTGAGTTTATCTCTCACTCTATCGCTGTGTGTGCAGTGCGGCACCCTTCTCCCGCAATGCGGGAGAAGGGTCGGGGATGAGGGCGGCTAGCCCTGTTTAGTAGCCGTAGGCGGACGCGCTACACGCCGACTGGGAGCTAGAAGCCTCTCCGCCAGATGATGATACGGAACGGGAGAAGCACTTGTGAGGCGAGCGTGGCTAGGCGTCGATGCCGGGCCGCACCTGCAAACCATTTTCGTCGGCCTGCTCGATCACGGCCAAGCTAGTGATCGGCACTTGGTAACGGGCCAGATCGCGTCGACCGTTACTATAGCCCTTCTCGACGATGGCCGCTATGCCGACCAGCTGGGCGCGGGCCTGCTGAATGATGTCGTGCAGCGCCACGATCGTGCGGCCGCTGGCCAAAATATCATCAACGACTAGAACGCGGTCGTTAGGCTGTAAAAACGAGCTTGCAACTACAAGATCAAACGATCCACCGTGCGTGGGCGAAGGGGCTGTCGCGCTATAGACATCGGCTCCCAATGTGCCCAAACGGCGTTTACGTGCAAACACCAATGGCAGTCCCAAAGCTGTCGCCACTGCCAAAGCGGGCGCGATGCCACTGGTCTCGGCTGTCAAGACCTTTGTTAGGCCATAGTCGCGCCAACGAGCAGCCAAAGCTTGCCCACATTCAGCCAACAGCGCGGCATCAACTTGGTGGTTCAAAAAATCGCTCACACGCACCATCCCTTTGCCAAGGTGGCGCTCACCCTCTAACAGTCGCTCAATCAGGCGTTGCATGGCTCTCCTCTGGAGCTAATAGAGCGTCGAATACTGCTGCTCTAGATCGCTATAAAAATCAATAGACCGCACAGGCCGCTTTTTCACAGACACTGTCCGGTCGTAGCATTCGTTGCTATGCATTCTGCTGCCTTGTTGTACACAATGCGCAGCCTTATGATACACCAAAGCGAAGCGCAGCTGAGCAGACCCTACTCAAGCCGCTAGTAGGTGAGAATCCGCCGTTATGTAGATCGAGAGCGGAGCTAGAGCGCTTGGCGCTGCTTGCTATCTTGCTTGCGCGAGCTGCTGGCTGGCAGCTCGGAGCGTAGGAGGGTGGCCTCGACCATACTTTGGAAGGCACGACGATCGGCGCTGCGCACAATGGCCTGCTCGTGGGCACGCGAGAGAGCGACCGGATAACCTTGGCCCTTCATACACTGGTCGTAGAGCAGGGTGTGGATCAGATCGACCCAATCGGGGCGTTCGGCCACCCATTGAGGAATCTCAACACGCGCCAGTTCGCGCCCGACTCGCATGTAGAAGAAGTGAATGCGGTGCGGCCCGTACATCTCGATATTGATCTTGCTCATCGAGAGGTAGATTGGCCCGCGCTGGCCCTCAGCCAAGCTGTTGCCCAAGATATCGCTGTCGCTGAGGCCTTGGCAATGGCTACAAGAAGGCTTACGCCCCGCTTTCACATCGCTACATTCGCTGCACTTGGCGCCTCGCCCAGCATCGAGCTGAATATCGGGGCAGAACATCAGGCGGATGATGCCCGCCACCTCGGGCGAGCGCGGTCGGCTGATATAGCTCGCCACGGGGATCTGGCGCTCGCGCATGTGGTCGAGGTAGGCCAGATAGGGCTTGAGGAAGTAGTCTTGCACAAAGCCTTCGGCGTTGGCCAGCGACCAACGCACCAGCGTGCCATCTTGGAGCGCGATGGCAGGCACAGAGCCGTCGATGAACTCGTCGGCCAACGCCGCCAGCGCCACGCCCTCTTCGACGTCGCGCCGTGCGCTGAGCAGGCTGCCCTCGATGGCGACGCGGCGCGCACCGCCATCGCTGATGTAGAGATCGTCTTCGCTGTAGTAGAGGCTCGGTCGCGAGGAGAGCTTGGCTAATGGATCGCGGCCATAGCGCAGATAGACGCGGCCCATATTGAGCAGATAACAGGCCAACATCCCGTGGCGGTCGACATCGATCTGCGAGCCGTCGGTCGCCACCAGCGCATAGTCGGAAGGGCGCTGCGGCAGGTCGCGCGAGAAATTGAAAGGCTCGACCGGACGCGCCAAGAGCCAGTTGGAACTTTCGCGGCTGAGATCGACCGCGCGCGCCCAATCCTCTTCGGCGCCCGTCTCTTCCAGATAGCGCCCCAAGGTCAACATCTGGCGTTCAACTGTATCAGAAACGCTCGCCACCAAATTTGTGCTCATACGGCGCACTTGTGTGCTCAGTTGGGTGAGATCTAATGCCATGCGACCACCTTCGCAAATATGTTCGTTATTTTCTGCACAATAGCATGTCGCCTCTGTAAAGTCAAGATCGGGCCGATAGCTGATCGCTGCGCTCGGCTGTTAGGGCCTCGGGATCAGGGCTGAGCGCTCGCTCAAGACGGGGCTGCGTCCAGATCAAGCCCAACAGCAGCCCAAGGCCGATCAGCTGATTGACGCGAATGCCGCCCGGCAGCAGCAGCGAATCGCCCCGCAAGGCTTCGATCAGCAGCATGCTCAGGGCCTGCGCGCCCAGCCAAGCCCGAAACAAGCTGCCGCTCGGCACTGCTCGGCGTGCCAGCCACCAGAGGTAGAGCGCGCTCAGCAGGGCCGCTCCCAGTAGCAGCAGTTGAGTCGGGTGGCGCTTGGTGCCGAACAGCTCGATGCCCCAAGCCAGCTCGGTGGGCGCGCCATAGGCTTCGCCGCTCAAAAGCAAGCCCAGACTCGCGCAGGCCTGCGCAAGGGGCAGGGCCAAGGCCGCCGCATCGGCCAGCTCAGCGCTCGGCAGGCGCTTCCAGCGGCAGTAGAGCCAGGCCACCGCCCAAGCACCCAAGAGCGCGCCGCCCCAGCCGAAGTCGCTGATGCGCAGCGCGTACCAGAGCTGCAGGTGCTGGGCATAGAGCTGCCAATGAAAGAGGCCGAACCAGATCCGCCCACCCAGCAGCGCCGCCGCCAGAGCCAGATAGACAACTGAGCCGCTGGCCTGCAGCAGCTCCGCGCCATTACGCCGCAGCAGCAGGCGTTCAAAGAGCGCGTGGGCCAGCAGAACGCCCACGATCAACAGCAGGCCGCCGCTGGCCAAACGCAGCGGGCCCAGCTCAAGGAGCGGATACATCGTCGCCTCCTTCGGTTAGCAGCTGCTCGATCACGCCCGCCATCACGCTCTGGGTCAGCGGCCCGCGATAGAGCGTGCGGATCACGCCTTGACGATCGATGAAGAAGCTGCTCGGCAGCGCTTGGGTCGCATAGAGGCGGCTCACCGCGCCGTCGCTATCGAGCAAGACCGGAAAGCTCAAGCCGTGTTCGCGCATAAAATCGGCTACCAGAGCGCGCTCTTCGGCCTGATTGACCGCCAAAACCACAAAGCCGCGCTCGCCGTAGCGCCGCTGGGCCTCTTCGATCATAGGCAGTTCGGCGCGGCAGGGCGGGCACCACGTCGCCCAGATATTGACCAAGACAACTTTGCCGCGCAGCTCGCTCAGGGCCACCTGCTGGCCCGCCAAGTCACTCAGCACAAAATCGGGCGCGAGATGATTGGCCAAAGGACGCGCCTCGCCGATCGGCGCAGGCGTTTGGGCGGCGATGCTGCTTGCCTCGGGCCGCACCCGCGTCGCAACGATAAAGACGGAGCCAACAAGCGCCACAAATAGCAAGCTCAGCAAGCGTTTTCGATCGCTCATACAAGATCCGATACATTATTCAAACTCTGGCGGAAAGGCCTCTAGCCCCATTCGGCTTCTGGCGCGTCCGCCTACGGCTATCAACATCCTTTCCATACACGAGGGCTGGTCATCTTGCGCTGAGGCGCAATGTGTCTCAGCGCAATCATCGCCGCTCGTTGCAGCGCTGAACCCGCAGAAGACGCATCGAGCAGCAAAGATCAGCGCATCGAAGCGCGGCTCCCTTCTCCCGCATTGCGGGAGAAGGGCCGGGGATGAGGGCCAGCTAGCCGCTCTGTTAGCCGTAGGCGGACGCGGTTCTCGCCTTTTGTTTGGATTGAGTCGTCCCCGCCTGAAGTACAAACTACGGCGCATAACAAAGCAGCGAGGAAGACAACCCCGCTGCTCGTCTCTGCTACAAACTCAACTACTGAGCGTCGATTCGGGCGATCCACTGGTGTGGGTTGCGAATCTCGTTCAGGTTGGGCAGGTTCTCGGCTTTCTCCCAGACTTTGGCGGCGAAAGCGATGCCGCGCTCGGCCACGACCGCGTTCACAAAAGCCTCGCCCTGCTGGTACTGAGCCAGCTTCAGATCCATACCCGTCACACGGTTAAAGACCAGCTCGAAGAGATTCTTGTTGCGCTGGCGCTGCTCAATGCGCTGCTCGATCTGGTCGAAGCTGGGCAGAAGCTGGCGACCGATGGCGTTCATCATATGGTTGCTATAACCTTCGACCAACGACATCAGAGCTTGCAGCTCGTCGAAGAGCTGACGCTGCTCGGCAGTTAGCACCGTTTCGATCCAGTGCTTGCCGTCTTTGTTCTGCTTGTTGCCCTCTAAAACCCGCACCAGTATCTCGGCTAGATTGGTGCCAAGGCCATCTAACTGACCATTCAGCTGATCAAAATAGCGGCGCACCAAGCCGTTGAAGTGTTCGCGTACCCACGGGTAGGCTTCAAACTCGAAGGCATGGGTCGTCTCGTGCAGCGCGATCCAGAGCCGAAAGTCTTCGTCGTTGAGGCCGAGCGACTTCTGAACACGGTCGATATTCGGCTCGACATAGTAGAGCGCACCATGCACGCTCGGCTCGGGCGAAAGCAGGCTCAGATCGTACTGGCCCAAGACACGCCGCGCCAAGAAACCGAGCAGGACGCCGATCTCCGCGCCAATAATTTTGCTGTTCCAGCCACCCAAAACGCTCGAGAGCGGGCCTTTGGCGCCGCCGTTGCGCAGATAGATCTCTTCGATCGGGGCGAAGAGGTGCTCGAAGGATTTCAGATTCGCTTCCAGCCACTCGCGGCGATCGAAGACATAAACCTTCTCAAGCGGATTAGGCAAGTGCACATTGAGGTACTCGGAGATGAGAGGAACACTACGCTGGACAAGTTCACTGTACTGTTCTTCCCGCATCGCGCGGTCGAGCACAGGGTGATCTTTCCATTGTGAGACCCGCAACGCGACCGAGCGCGCCTGTTCCCAGTCGATCAGTTGCGAAGGTCGTTGGGCGTGATCACGAGTACGTGTATGCAGGTAGTAACGCACGCCTGCACCAGCCACCACACCAAGGAGAAGTGCCGTGCCTAGCCGACGCAGATCGCTTGCTTGTTTCGGCGTCACATCGGTTCCTTTCAATTGTTACTGTTCAACATTCCTCTGACAGTATAACACGCTCTTTTGGGCAAACCCAACCCAAAAAGCCGAAAATCGCTATGGTATAATGTCGGACGTTGTACAAGCGAGATTAGTTTCAAAGCGCTTACAAGCAAAATCGCCTACTAGCCTAAAGCATAAAGCGCTGAGCCAATTGTAGTCAAGCAGTCGCCCTTGCTGGTGAAGAGAAATAGCAAACGAGTGTAAAGGTTTTAGCGATGTCTCTTGTGATGATCAACCAACGTGTCGGCTACCTTCCGGGCTCTAACAACCTCGGCTTCGTCTTCGATGAGCAGAACGGAGCGGTGGTAATCGATACGGGCATCGATAAAGATACGGGCCGCGCTGTTAAAAAAGCGCTCAACGCCGCCGGCCGCAGCCTTGTCGCGATTATTTCGACCCACCACCACGCCGACCATGTGGGCGGCAACGACTTCTTGTTGCGGGCCTACCCCGAGGCCGTGGTTTATGCCAGCCCAGTAGAAGCCGCCTTGATGCAGAACCCGCTCTTTGAGCCGATCTACCTCAGCTTGGGCGCCAATCCGCCCAAAGCCTACCGCACCAGTTGGCTGCTCTCGAAGGGCACACGCGTCGATCACTATCTCAACGAAGGGCGGCTCGAGATCAACCAGCTCGTATTCGAGGTGATCGCCCTGCCGGGCCATAGCATCCAGCAGATCGGTGTGGCGATCGATGATGTTTGCTTTGCCGCCGACAGCTTTTTAGGCCCAAAGATCGTGGCTCAGCACGGCATTCCCTATACCCACGATGTTGCACAGCAATTGGCGAGCCTTGAACGCGTCGCAGCCCGCTCTGAGCGCTATTTTCTGCCTGGGCACGGCACGCTGGTCGAGCGCGACGAGCTTGAAGCGGTGCTACACGTCAACCGCGATGCGATCCTCAACAGCAGTGAGACGATTCTGGCAAGCCTCAGCAAGCCAGCTTCGATCAGCGCGATCACAGCTAGCGTCGCCGAGCGTATGGGGCGCACCTTCAACAATCTCGCACAGCACGCCATCTTCCAAAGTGTGGTGGCTGCGCATCTCAGTTATCTCGAAAGCTGCGGCAAAGCCGAGCAGATCTTAGAACAAGGAGAGGCCCGTTGGAGAGCATTGTAACCGTCGATACCACTGTGCGCGTGCGCTACGCCGAAACCGACGCCCAAGGTATCGTTCATCATAGCAGCTACATTATTTGGTTTGAAGTTGGGCGCAGCGAGCTGTTCCGTTCGCGCGGCAGCAGCTATCGTGAGCTCGAAGAACGCGGTTTCATCACGGTACTCTCCGATCTGCAAGTGCGCTACCACGCTGCCGCCCGCTACGACGACCTGCTTACGATCCGCACCTCGCTGCTGAGCCTGCGCAGCCGCCAGCTCAGCTTCGGTTATCAGATCATCGATCAAGCCCGCGATCTGCTCTTGGTCTCGGGCCAAACCAACCACCTTGTGCTCGACCGCGCGACCCATAAGCCGATTCGGCTGCCCAATGATCTGCTAGCGCTGCTGCAGGGCGCGCCCGTCAGTTAAGCATATAGACCAGCTCCGTCACTTCAGCATTGCGCGTGTCGGAAAAAGCTTGTTCTTGTGCGCAGAACTGGAAACCATTTTTCTCTAAGACACGTTGCGATGCTTTATTATCGGCCACACAGCGCGCATAGAGCGGACGGTGAGCGTACTGATCAAGGAAGAGGCCCAGCGCAGCCGTGGCGATTCCAAGGCCCCAATAGGCCCGATCGATCCAGTAGCCTAGCTCGCGCCGTCCCTCGTGCTCGTAACAAAGCACATTGCCAACCACCATATCGTCGTAACAGATCGTGCGCTTGATCAAGGTCTGATCGGCGCAGATGATCTCCCACTGGGCGTAATGCAGCAGCAGATCGCCTGGCTTGCAGCCTCCAAAACCTGCCATATAACCCGCCTCGGGATCGCTCTGGAAGCGGAAAAAGAACGCGATATCGTCGCTCTCGACATTGCGCAAGTAAATCAACTGAGCGCTCAACTGAGAATCGTGCATCGACAAGCCTCCTCATGCCTTTCTACAGAGCGGAAGGTCCCTTTTTTGTAGCTCTCTCCCTCAATTCGCACTATCTATCAGCAGATTCAACCGGTTCCGTGCCTATTTGGGTTTCGGCAGAACGGAACTTATACCTAATCCGTTCGATCACTTCAACACTCTGGCGGCTTGGTCTCTTCCCCAAAGATGGCTGCTAACGCGTCCGCCTACGGCTACCAACAGCTCGCCCGTAAGCAGAGTGTGGTAGTTGTGTGCCGACAAACCGCCCAACATTCAACGATTCAGGCGGATTTCGTATCAATTCTGTTTGTTGTACTCTCTCCCGCGCTTTTGTAGGTCCACGTTGCGGACATGCACGTCTGTAAGCGGGTTTCGCTCCCTTCTCCCGCGTTGCGGGAGAAGGGCCGGGGATGAGGGCAGGAGCTAGCATCTGATAGCCGAAGGCGGACGCGCTAGAAGCCGAATGGGAGCTAGCAGCCTAGCCGCCAAAGCGATGCACGACCCAAGCGCGCTCGCTGGCGCTACTCAGAAGAGAGCCGCCTTGAGATCGGCGAAACCAGCGTGTTCGAGGTAGAGGTAGATCGAGAGCAGAGCGAGCTGTTCCTCGGGCGCGGCTCCGCTGAGATCGCCCAGATGCTCCTCGTGCTCGCCTTGGGCTCGGTAGAGCGCCCCGTCGCGCACAAAGAGCGCCCGCCCGCCCTGCTCGCGTCGAGTGGCAATCGCAGCGAGGCCCTGCTGGCTGCCTGTGCTCACAAACACGCACTCGCAAGTCGCATAATCGGCCAAGGCGAGCGTGCGCGCATCGTCGGCGTTGATCACGGCCAGCGCATTGGATGCAGTGTTGAGCGCAAGCGCTAGGCCCGCAGAGTCGAACCACATGGCTGGGTCGATGCAAAACGGCGCTGGATCGGGCAGATCAAGGATGGCGCAGAACCAACTCTGCTCGAAGGGCAAACCTTGGCGCAGGATGCTAGCGACTTCGAGTCCCACCAGCGCCTGCTCAAGTTTTTGATCGGCAAAAACTTGCCGCGCTAGGGTATGATTAAACTGATCGACGAGCTGAATGGCGGGTTGGGCTTGAGCGAACAGGCTTTGGAGGCGGTTGAGCGCATGCGCACGGGCGTGATCGCCAAGCCAAACCGCGATCGGAATCAAACCGAGCGCTTGCCAATCGGGTTGAAATGCGGGGTTCTGCAGCACTTGGGCTTGATCGAACTGGAAGCTGTTTTTGCCCAGGCCGATCTGCCAGCGCCCATCGCCCAAATCTAAAAGCGGCAGATGGTACTGGAGACAGCTGGCTTGAAGCTGCAAGATCGGTAACGGAATGCGCTCTTGGCGGCGCTTGCGTTGCAACTGATAGATGGCCTCTTCGCTATCCCAGCTCTCGTCGTCGCTTTGTTCAGCTTGGTATTCACGAACAAGCAGCTCGGCGATGGCGCAGACGAAGGCTGGCTGAGGCGTTACACATTCGAGTTTGATACGCCAATCGCCAGATAGTTCTTGGCTATTGAGCTCTACAAAGCCGATCACAAGCCCAACGCGTTGCGCAAGCGCTTTAAGGCGCGTCACAAACCAATCGCCGATCGGCTCTGAAGAGCGGAGCGAGATTAGAACAGCAGGCTGAAACGAGACGATATTCGGGCCTTCCAGAGCAAACAGACTCTCGATATGAAGCGCCATAACTTTCCCGTTTGAAGCGTAGCAGTCTATCAACTATCTTAAGCATACCATGCTCCATGGGCGACATCCAAGCCTTTGCTGCGAATCACAAAGCGCTCTGGCCAACGCCAGCAGCATCGATAACTTCAGACGCGCTTTTTCAGATCTGAGCCCAAAACCAGTATAATGATTTTGGAGCCTGTAGAGCAGAAAATTTGAGATTTCCTCGAAATTTGGAACGTTTCTGCCAAAAGCTCCGTTTATACGGTTATGTGGATAGCCTTGCTAGATCGTGTCGCGGTTCCTCAATGAAGGAGAATTCTATGGTGCATAACCGTCCGCTTCTTGTGATATTGATCGCACTTCTGCTGCTTCAAGGCTGTCAATTCGGCCAGCAAGCAAGCAATTTTCCCACCCCAAGTGCAGAGGTCGCTCCCACCACTTCATCAGAAGCCAATGAACTTGAACCCACAAGTTCAAGCAACGAAACAAACCCTAGTAACGAACCGGCTGAGCTCAGTGGCGTGATCCCCAGCCTCGACTCGATCGCGCCGATCGCTGCCGTTATTCCCGCCAACTACACGGCAGGAAGCAGCAAAGGTCGCTTCGCCGACTATCCCAAACCAAAGCCCTTGGCAGAGCCAAAAAGCTCCGGGCTTACGATCGCACCCGATCTCTCAAACGTTCAGGTTGCGATGATCATCAGCGAGCAACAACGCCAGCAGCTCGGCCAGCACGGCTTTGTGATCAGCCCCGATACGACAAAAGAGTTTTACGAAGTCTACGAACGCGCTCGCTACAACTTCGAGCCAACCTTTATTACCAGCGACTCGCTCTTGCATGTCTACCACCTCTTATTCGACAAGACATTACGTCAAGCTGAGCGCAACTCGTTTATTCCGATGCTGACGCGCCTCGACTGGGAGCTATTGCGCAGCAGCGTAGCTCAAGCCGAAGCGCTCGCTGACAAAGACCCAGCTTGGGCCGAGGCCGCCCGACGCAACGCCGCCTATTTCGCGGTAGCGGTCAAGCTGCTCGATCCCAGTTGGGAGGTGCCCGCCGAACTGCGCGACCTAACCGACCCCGATCTGGCCGCAATCGCCGCCCACGATTCGCCCGGCCCTTCGGCGATCTTCCCCAACCTACCCTTGGGCGAAGACTGGACCCAATACGTGCCGCGCGGCCACTACACCCAGTCGCCCGAGCTTGAAAACTACTTCCGGGCGATGATGTGGCACGGGCGTATGACCATGCGCGCCAGCGATCCGCTAGAGACACGCCAAGCCGCCCTGCTCACTATGGCCTGGCGCGATACCAAGATCGACGGCATGAGCGCCCGCGACCTGTGGGACGGCATCTATCAGCCGACCGTCTTCTTTGTGGGCCGCAGCGACGACCTGATGCCTATCGAATACCAGAGCGCGCTGGAAAGCGCCTACGGTTCGACCCAATCGCCCACCGATCTGCTCGACGCCGCCAAGTTCGAAAGCTTCCAGAAGGCTGTTAGCCAACTGCGACCGCCCTTGATTTTGGGCATCTTGATCACCGACGACATGCCGATCGAGGAGACCACCAAGGGCCTGCGTTTTATGGGCCAGCGCTTCACACCCGACTCGGCCCTCATGCGCGAGCTGATCCATCGTAATGTCGAAGGGCGCGGCCTGCCCAAAGGTCTCGACATCTTCGCGGTCTTAGGTTCCGAGCGCGCTTTAGAGCATCTCGAGGCTATGGGCGAGACTCAGTTCCCCAACTACAACGAGCGCATGGCGAAACTGCGCCAACAGTTCGCGGCCTACGACGAAGAGACCTGGACCCAGAACCTCTACTGGAGCTGGATCTACGCCCTCCAGCCGCTGCTCGAGCAGCCCGACCCCAACCTGCCGCAGTTTATGCAGTCGCCGCTCTGGCAAGATAAACAGCTCAACACCGCGCTCGGCTCGTGGACAGAGCTGCGCCGCGATACCATTCTCTACGCCAAGCAGGTCTACGCCGAAGGCGGCGCTGGCGGTCTGCCACCGCCCGTTCCTACCCCGCCCAAAGGCTATGTCGAGCCGGTTCCCGAGCTCTTCGCACGTATCTCGGCCCTTGGCCAAATGACGATCGTTGGCCTGAAAGAGCGCGGTCTCTTGGCCGAAAACGATGAGCTGGCACTCAATCAGCTCGTCTCGACCGCCGACCAGCTCGCAACTATCGCCAATAAGCAGTTGGCTGGCGAACAGGTCAGCGACGACGAATACGATTTCATTCGTCGCTACGGCGTGACGCTCGAAGGTCTGACCTTCTCGGCCTCCGACGCGATGGAGAGCGCGAGCGGCGGCGGCTTCCCGGATCCCGAAGGCGGCGAAGATCCCCAAGTCGCCGTGGTCGCCGATGTCGCCACCGATATCGAGACTCAGCAAGTGCTCGAAGAGGGCGTTGGGCGCGTCTTTACAATCTACGTTGTCGTACCGATCGAGGGCCAATTGGTGCTAACCAAGGGCGGCGTCTTCAGTCACTACGAGTTCATTCAGCCTATGAGCAGTCGCCTGAGCGACGAAAAGTGGCGCGAATTGCTCGACGCAGGCCAAGCGCCGCCGCTCGAAGATTGGAAGAAGGCCATGATGGTTGAAGAGCACGCGGCTAGCCCGCTGCAAGAGACCGTCGTCAACTTCCACGACGCCTTGCTTCAATCGCTCTGGTATGTCGAAGAAGCACCCGCCACCTCGTATACCACGGGCGCAGCCCACGACATGATCGCCGCTCAAATAGCCGATCTCAGGCAGAAGAACCAGTTCGTCGGCGTCTACCGCGAGCGCATCGAGTTCCGCTCGTTCGACTTCATCGATAACAACAACGCCGTGGTAACGACCCGCGAATTTATGCGCGAAGAACTGCGCCAAGGCACGGTCTACGATGAAGACGAACCGCCAATTGTCGGTGTACGACCAGACTACAGCGTCGATGTCACCTACACGCTTGTGAAAGAAAACGACATGTGGCTGATCAGCCAGATCGTCTCGAACCCTGCTTTCCAACTCTGGCAACAGCCCTAAACACGGGAAAGCACCGCTCTAGAGAAACGATGAATGGGATGGCACGCTATTGTGCAACATCCCATTCATCAAACATCCGCTGCTCGCCAAAACAAGCTCATTCCACATCCGCTTGTTTCTTTCAGCACTCTGGCGGCCAGGTCTCTAGCTTCCATTCATTCCTCACCGCGTCCGCCTACGGCTACCAACATCCCGCCCTCCAAACAGCACCGCAGCCGCCCCCGCGCAGTGGAAGTTTTCGCGATCTCTTCGAGCAAACGTAGCGTTGAGTGCATTGAGCGCGCTCTCTTCTAACCCGCATCAATCCGCACCTTCAGGCTCGCAGAGGCTCAATCACTCGGCACCGGAGTAACATATGCCAAGTCTGTCTCGACGCCTTCTCCTGACGCTGGCTTTTATAAGCACTGTTCTCGCCCTAACGCTCGGCCTGCAAGCCGCCCAGCCAGACGAGCCATCCGAGCTCGCTGAACAAGCGCTCTATCTGCCCTTTATCGCCAGCGATATTGATGGAAACACAGCTACCCCCAGCCAGCAATCGACTCAGACGGCCAGCGTCACCAATACTTCGACCAACGACGCACTTCCGCCAGTGAGTGCTACCGCTTCGCCAAGCCTCAGCCCAAGCGCAACGGCGAGCAGCAGCGTTACCAGTCTTGCCAATACTCCTACCCTCAGCCCGAGCAGCCCCCAGCCAAGCCTTACAGCCAGCTCGCCACAAGCGCCCAGCCCAAGCTCAACCGATGAGCAGCTAGCCAGCCCGACCTCAACCGATGAGTCTCCTAGTGCCACAGCAACTGAAGAGCAGATTCCGAGTGCGAGCGCTACCGATCAAGCGTCTCCTAGCGTGACCCGCACGCCTTCGAATACACCGACCCCAACGCCCAGAGTCGGCTATTGGCAGGGTACTAGCAACACTAATCGCCAGATCAGCTTCTACGTTGTGCCCGCGCCGCATCTCATCATCGAAAATCTCTCTATCCAAATCAACCAGCCCTGCACCGCTCAGCTCAATATCAGCTTTGCGGGCGAGATCATCGCCGATGAAGTCGAGTACTACGGAAGCTCACCCTACACCTATCGCTTCCAAGCAAGCTTCGATTCGACAAGCCAGGCGAGCGGCAGCTTCGAGATTATCGGCATCTGTGGCGGAAATGGCGCCAGTCTGACTTGGACAGCTAACTGGGTCGACGGGGCACAGCCAACCCATCGCCCAAGCTTAACACCTACACCAAGCCATACCACCACACCTTAGATTTAATAGCAGCTCCGGTTGAAGGCGTTCTGTTTTTGGGCTTCGACAAAGTGGAACGCAACTATAGTATGAGGTTTCGCGCAACAGTGCGAAACCTCATACTACTTTTTTCTGGTGTATGGCTTCTACTCCACTGATTTCATGCTGTATAGCTCAGAAAAAAGATGATATATTTATTTACAAACTACAATATTCCCATCTTAGCCAGTCAAGCTGTCTCAAGCAAGAAACCACATCATGTTTCAGGGTTGCAATCGTTCAGTTATTGCAGGAGTTACACATGCCAACTTCGGTTCGTCGCCTCCTTCTGATCACAGCCATTCTAAGCAGTATCTTCTTTGTAAGCCTTGGCCTTCAAGCCGCCCAGTCAAACGACGAGGCAGTGCTCAACGGCACTGAACAGCAGATCTACCTTCCTTATATTCGCCTATTCGAGAATATCACTCGAGAGCCTACTCAGACAAGCAGCGCTACAGCTTCCCACACTGTAACCCTCGCTCCTAGCCCAACAGCATCTGCAACTGTCACGAACGCTCCCAACACCCCAACAGCTACAGCCACTGATACACCAACAGCCACACCAACCGATCTACCGACATCGACTCCGACCGACACCCCTGTTTCGCCCACCATTACGCACACTGCTCCACCAAGCAACACCCCTGTTTCGCCCACCATTACGTACACTGCTCCACCAAGCAACACTCCTGTTTCGCCCACCATTACGCACACTGCTCCACCAAGCAACACCCCTGTTTCGCCCACCATTACGTACACTGCTCCACCAAGCAACACCCCTGTTTCGCCCACCATTACGTACACTGCTCCACCAAGCAACACTCCTGTTTCGCCCACCATTACGCACACTGCTCCACCAAGCAACACCCCTGTTACAGCTACTATTACTGCCACTAACGAAGGCGTATAAATCGATTCCTGTTTTCGTTTAAAATCACAACAAAAGAGGATCTACACGTTAACGTAGATCCTCTCTTTGCGAAAGCGAATACAACGAAGGTTTGTGCTGTGTCGAAGGGAAAGCTCTATCTGCTGACACGCTTTAGTCTGCTTGTGCTGCTGGTCCTAGCTTGTAGCGCCTGCTGGGTACAAACGCCCACGTCGCAAACGCCAGCTAGCCCAACGCTGCCAACGCCAACGCCGACAACCCAAGAGAGCCTTAGTCTGCCCACAGCGAGTTCTAAGCCCAGCCCGACCATCCAAAGCGCACCGAGCGAGCCGATCTCGATTGTGGCGGTTGGCGACATTATGTTAGGTCGCTTTGTTGGCAAGTATATCGAGCGCAACGGTCTGACCTATCCTTTCAGCGCCACACTCGATCTGCTGCAGGCCGACCTCACGCTCGGCAACCTTGAAAGCCCACTGACCACACGCCGCGCACCCCAAGAGCTTCGGCCCGGGCCCTACCGCCTGCCAGCCGACCCGGCCACTATCGCCGGTCTGGAAACGGCCGGTTTCGATGCTCTCTCGCTCGCCAACAACCACGCCCTCGACGCCGGGCCAGAGGGTTTGCAAGAGTCTGTGCGCGTGTTAGAGGCCGCCCAGATCAAGCCGCTGGGTGTGGGCGCTAACCTCGAAGCGGCCCGCCAGATCCACACCATCGAACGCAATGGGCTGCGCATCGCGCTCTTAGCGGCCAACGATGTCGGCGACCCCCAAGATCGCCCCGATGAAGACCAAGGCTGGGGCCGCGCCCCGCTCGACGAAACCTTTCTCGAAAACGTAAAGATCGCTCGCAGCCAAGCCGACCTAGTAATTGTATTGGTTCACTGGGGCGTCGAATACAGTCCCACTCCATCGCGCCGCCAACACGAGCAGGCCGATGTCTTGGTAGCGGCGGGAGCCGACCTGATTCTGGGCAGCCATCCCCATGTGCTGCAGCCGATTGTCGAGCGTGAGCAGCAGGGCCGCAAGATATTGATCGCCTTCTCGTTGGGCAACTTTATCTTCGATCAGCCCTTCTCGCCAGCCACCAGCCAATCGGCCATTCTGCGCATGCATGCCGACCGCAACGGCCTACTCGATTTCACAGTCGATCCGCTCGTAATCGTCAATGGTCAGCCGCGACCGCTGGCAGCCAGCGATCCTCAATACAGCCAGATTTTGCAACAGTTAGGCCTCGCCGAGCAGGAGCAGCCGACGTCTACGCCTGATCAAAGCGCTGCACCCAGTCTTTTCCACTTCCAAGCCGAGCGCCTAAGCTCCGCACAAGCTCCTGTTAGCGAAGCACCCATAGTCGCCAGCAGCCAGATCCTTAGCGCCAGCCTCGACCTGCACGGCAACGGCAGCCAGCTTTTGATCGAGCTGAGCGAAGCAGGTCTGGCCCAACTGCACGCAGGGCCACATACTAGCGACGAGGTGGTGTGGCACAACGAAGAGCTAAACTGGTACATCAGCCAGGTCGCGCCCGGCGACGCCGATAACGATGGGCGCTACGAGTTCTTATTGATCGTTTGGAAGCCCGATGAGCGAGGCGTTTTGAGCTGTCACCCCTTTTTGTTGGGCTGGCGCGGCGGGCGCTACCGCATCATTTGGGGAGGATCGGCGCTGGCACGGCCGATCCAAGCGGCTCTGATCGCCGACAGCGATGGCGATGGCAACAACGAGCTACTGGTGATCGATGGCGGCAGCGAGCCGCATCAGCAAGGGGATCGACTGGTGGTGTTGCGCTGGAACGGCTGGCTGTTTGAACAGCAGGACGCAAGCCCGATCGCGCCCAGCAATACGCTCCGTCTGCTCGCCGACCCCGAGCAGCCGAACCAGCTCTTGATCGAGACAGCCAACCTGTAGCAGGTTTCTTGAGTTGCGGGTTCGCGATCAAGTGCGAGCAGCGGATGAGGAATGGCTTCAGGTTCTTGATGCGCTTTGGGGCTAGCACGAACAGGCTCCCTTCGCCCCCCATTGCGGGAGCTATGCATTAGCCAAAAGTCGCGTCGGCAGCAAAAGGCGATCGTTCGCATACCATCGCGAGATTATCCTTGAGAGTACAGAACGCGGAGAGCTTGTATGCGATTTCGCATAGCGAAATCGCATACAACATCAACATTCACCCCCTCGCCCGCAGTGCGGGAGAGGGGGCCGGGGGGTGAGGGCAGATAACGCTGACCGTATGTCGATTTGTGGGTAATGTACAGATTGCGGGAGAAGGGCTGGGGATGAGGGTAGGCTAGCCGCTCTGGTAGCCGAAGGCGGACGCGGTGAGGAGTGTATGGAGGGTGATGACCAAGCCGCTAGCTAAACATAGCGCGCTATAACGCAGCGAGAGGTTTCGCAATCGGGGGCGAAACCTCTCTGCAAGAAAGCGATCATCATGTGGCTAGAGGAAGCTCGAACAAGGAGCGCTCCAGCTGGCTCGATGATCGTGCTGTCGCATTAAACGCCCTTCACAGCGCCCGCTGTTAGGCCCGACATAAACTGGCGCGCCGAGAGGAAGAAGATGATCATCATCGGCACGATCGCGATAGTGGCGCCCAACATCTGCACGCCGATCTCTTGGCCATAGAGGTTGCGCAACGATGCCAGACCGATCGGGATCGTAAATAGCGCAGTGTTCTTCAAAATCAAAAGCGGCCAGAAGTACTCGTTCCACTTGCCCAAGAAGGTCAAGATCGCGAGCGCACCCAAGGCCGGCTTGATAATCGGCAACACAATATTCCAATAGATGCGGAATTCATGCGCTCCATCGATACGAGCTGAATCCATCAGATCGGTAGGCACAGATCCTTCAATATATTGACGCATCCAGAAGAAGCCGAACGCGTTCGCAATGCCAGGAATGATCAGCGGCCACCAGGTGTCGAACCATCCGAACCAGCGCATCAGCATAAAGGACGGAATGATACCGAGCACGTTGGGAATCATCATGGTCGCAAGCATCAACATAAAGAGCACTTCGCGCCCGGGGAAGCGGAACTTCGCGAAGCCGTAGCCACCCAACGAGCAGAAGAAGAGCACTAACAGGGTAAATGAGCCTGAAACGATCAAGCTATTGATCATAATGCCCCAGATCGAGATACCCGATGTGAGGTAGAGGCGCGACATAAGCTCTTCGTAGTTCATGCTCAGCGCATGAGAAGGCAAGATCGGTGGTGGTACAACTAACAAGGTGCTCGAACGGTGGGTCGAGGCGATCACCATCCAATAAAAGGGGAAGGCCGTCGCCAATGCACCAGCGAACAAAATAAGATACAACACCACCATACCAACGGGGCCTAGCAGGCGATCGCGCTTGCTCACACGCAATTTGGGACGGGACTTAACAGCATCTCTGGTAACACTTGCCATCGCTCTCTCCTTCGCTTAGTCTGTCAGATTCCGGCCCAGGAAGCGGTTATAGAAGAAGGAGAAGCCGAAAATCAGCACAAAGAGTGCAAACGACATCGCCGAACCATAACCAAACTTCACATACTGGAACGAGGCGTTATAGATGTACATCAGGGTCGTAAGACCAGCTTGATCGGTGCCGCCCGGTGAGGTCGATGAACCGCCAGCGCTACCGGCTGTTAATAGCAGCGGCTCTTCAAAGAGCTGCAGCGAACCGATAATCGACAAAATAACCGTAAAGGTGATGACTGGGCGCATCAAGGGCAGGGTGATATGCCAGAAGATGTCGCGCTGTTTTGCACCGTCTACCTTGGCCGCCTCGTATAGATCGCTCGGAATGCTCTGCAGGCCTGCTAGGTAGATAATTGTGTTGTAGCCTGTCCAACGCCAGATCACCAGCAGCGCGATAGCTGGTTTGATCCACATTGCAGAGCCTAACCAGTCGATAGGCGGAATGCCGACATAGGAGAGCAGATAGTTTAAGATACCGAAGCGCGTTCCGAACAGGGCACCGAACACAATCGCCATCGCCACCGAAGAGGCGATAACGGGCGTGAAGAAGGCGGTTCGGAAGGCATCCTTAAAGCGAATGTAGCCGCTGTTCAGGATAAAAGCAAGGATAAAGGCCAGCGAGAGCTGGGGGATCAGCGTGCCAAACATGAGCCAAACGGTATTGAAAACCGCTTTCCACCAGATCTCATCTTGAAACAAGCGGATATAGTTTTGAAAACCCACCCAGCGTTGTTCACTGAGGCCATCCCATTCTTTAAAGCTAAGCACAAGCGCATAGACGTTGGGAAACAGGCCAAAGATCGCATACAAAATAAAAAAGGGTGAGATGAAAAGATACGGCCAGAAACTTCGGCGTATCTCGTGCCAAAGCTCTTGATTTTTGGTTCTTTTTGCTGAAGGGATGCTGGCTGTTGCCATGGCGACCTCGCTTCGTCACGGTCACAAGCGAGCATACGCTTGTGCTAGAGCTACTATTCACCAGTGATGGGCAGGGCACCACATGGGTGCCACTGCCCTCAAACCCTGCTCATTCTTCAAACGCTTTTGCGTTCGAAGAACGGGTGATCAACTAGGCCGAGAGTCCGGGAACTTGTTTGAGCAAGGTCTCCTGAGCATCCTTCATAGCTTGAGCCGGATCCTTACCTTCCTTCATGGCCTTTGTGACCTCCGCGCCGACGATGTCGCCAGCCTCTTGGTCGTGCGGGCTGACCAAGTTGGTCGGTACTTTATCGGAGATCTCAAGCCAGATACGGAAGGCGCGCTGGCCGCCATAGAACGGCACCGGCTCGTCGTAGATCGGGTCATCCCAAGCCGGGCGATAGGCCGGGTACACGCCGGAGTTCTTGAAGATTGCGTTCTGGCCTTCAGCAGTACAGCAGATGTACTGGAGATATTTCCAAGCCGACTCCTGCTTCTTCGACTGCTCGGGGATCGAGAGGAACGAACCACCCCAGTTGAAGTCACCGCCCGGAGCACGAATAATGCGCCACTTGCCGACCGTATCGGGATGGTCGCGAGTCATACCACCCTGCATCCAACAAGCGATGATCATGCCGCCCAAAGCGCCCTGCTGCATAGCAGCTTGGAAGTCAGCGCCCCACCATGGCACATCGGCATCGATCTTGTTTTTGCGGAACTCAACCGCTTTCTCGAGTGCGGGAGTACCTTTCTCAACGATCACAACCTTGCCATCGCGGAACCAACCGTGGCCCTGCTGCTCGACCATCGCCGTAAAGATCTCGGTACCAGCATCGGCCATAATCGATGTTTGAGGAGTGGCGGCCTTCAGCTTGCGACCGATCTCCATCCAGTCGTCCCAAGTCTGAACCATCTCTTGCAGTTTTTCGGGGTCGGTTTCGAGACCAGCAGCCTCAAATTTATCGACGCGATACCACACAGCCGCCGGGCCCACATCCCAGGGCATGGCAATCAAACGGCCATCAGATGTCGATCCCTGCACCCACTTGTATTCCACCATATCGGCCTTGTACTTGGCACCCTCGGCAAATGCACCTGAAGTTAGGTCAACCAAGCCACCTTTATTGGTGAACATACCGACTTTGCCGATCTCGAGCGCACAGACATCGGGAGCGCCACTGCCTGCTGCCAAGGAGGTCAGGAGTTTTTGGTGGGTATCGTCGTAGGAGAGCTTCTTGAAGTCGACTTTGATGTTGGGGTGAAGCTTCTCAAAACCCGGGGTTGCAGCCGCCAGAGAGTCATCCCAGAACCAAACTTCAACCGTCTCCTGAGCGACTCCGAGCTGAGCCGGAGCCTCTGTATCACCGCTCGATGCCGGAGCCGAAGGGGCGCCTATGCCGCCACAGGCGCTCAAGAGACTCGCCGCGCCAATACCACCAACGCCCGCTGCCGCAATCCGTAAGAAATTACGTCGAGAAACCGTATGTTGCCCAAGCTTTTTAGCCATTGTGGGGTTCCTTCCTTCGTTGGAACGAGAGCTCAACAAACAAGAATCTGATAATCGCCCAGCATTTACGAGTCGATAGGGTTTACGCCTATACGCGCCATTGCGAGTTCATCACAACAGGTCGTCTCTAAAATCCGGTCCTTTTCGATCGACCGCAAGCCTCCTTTCTAGTGAAGCGTTTAGCTGAACGGCGGTTGACAGCTATCGCGCACTACCAAGCTTGTAGCAAGCTCGATTTGCTTTGCTGTCAGCTCTTCACCAGAGATCATGTCTAATAACAGTTCCATAGCTGTTCGGCCTATATCAAAAAGCGGCTGTCGGATGGTTGTGAGACGTGGATGAGCGTAGGCCGAAGAGGGAATATCATCGAAGCCGATCACCGATACTTCTTCAGGTATACGAATATGATGTGCTTGTAAAGCGTCGATCACACCTAAAGCGCTTACATCGTTGCAGGCAAAGATGGCGGTCGGAAGAGTATCTAAACGTAATAACTGCTCACCTGCGCGAACACCACCTTGAAATTCAAAATCACCAACACAGATCAGTTGTGGGTCGATGGGTATCCCAGCTGCTTCTAAAGCGGCACAGTAGCCCTCAACTCGACGGTCGCTGCTCACTATGCCCGGCAGGCCGGTCACACATGCGATCCTGCGATGCCCTAAACCGATCAAATATGAGGTGGCCTCATAAGCGCCTTGCCAATTGGTCGCGCTCACGCTCGCGCTCTCTTGAGTCTCGTCGTTAAAATCGATCACGACGTGCGGAATGGGGCGCTGGCGTACGATCGGTAAACTCTCTCGATAGGGCGAAACTAAGAGCAGGCCATCTACTATGCCATTGCTCATCTGCATCAGGTACGAAGTTTCTCGGAACGGGCGGCGGTGAGTAGTATAGAGCAATAGGTCGTAGGAGGTCGTATCAAGTGCTGTTTCGATACCGCGCACGATCTCGCTAATGTAGGCCGTACCCAGATCTTGTACCAACAGACCGATCATCTGCGAGCGGCCACCAGCCAGCATACGGGCGTGTTGGTTCACCACATAGCCCAAACGTTGCATGGCACGTAACACGCGTTCGCGTTTATCAGAGCGGACATTGTGTTTATTGTTGATGACTCGCGATACGGTGGTATATGAGACTCCCGCTTCACGAGCAACATCAATAATCGTCGGTCCACCACTACTGCGTGTTGATGCTTTTGGAGAGCTTGGCCGCGTCATAGCCTACCACGTTCTTCACTGAAGATGAGAACAAGCATAGCAAAGCTTGCCTATACACCAGTTCAACACATAACCAAACAGATGCTAGTAAGCAACACAGGCTATGCGCATAGAGCCCCTGCAGCCAAATAGTCACTACACCAAAGGCTAGCGATTCCGCTTCTCAGGTGAAAACGATATCAATTTCGAAAAATTTGAAAATCAATGTGAACGTTTGCAAAACGAATTTAACATATAATATTTAAAATGTCAAGGACTTTCAAATCAAAATATTTGTTCTAGAATTATTACTAATAGCAATTAAATTAGCTTTTAACAAGCAACAGAAAGCGAACTAGCTGTCTAAAAAAACGTGACAAGCTCTGCCGCTCAGTTAAAACAATTTTTGAATAAGCAATTTCAAAAAGCAGTGAATTTAATTGAGAACGTTTTCAGGTAAAGATTATTACGCAGCCGTTTTCATATACCTATTCTTAACGATTCTCTAACAGCACTCCCCACAGATCTCTCTCTGATTCGTGTTACCGATGAGGTTTAAGCGAGGTTTTGTTTCGGACAATGCACCGTATAAGCGGATTGCGCAGTGAGCATCGGCTGGCAGGCATTGAAACGGCTTGGTGTTTGCGCCAAGCCGGTCGCTGCGAAAGCAGCGAAGTGCTGCTGTACTTTCAGGCTTGGCGACTTGATAGCCGTAGGCGGACGCGGTGAGGACCTGTTTTGAGGGGAAAACGTAGCCGCTAGAGCTGTGTAGGACTAGACTCGCTGGAGAATAGAACACTGCATGGTCTTTGCAATAACAGAGAAGAGCGTTCTTCGGGCACAAATAAAACCCATACAAAGCAACCATTGAAGCGCTTGTGTATGGGTTTCAGTAATGTGAAAGTAGCATACGTTTTAGACCATATTACGCTGATGGATGACCAACAAGGGTATGGTTGAGTGTTTCAAAACGCGGTCGGTTACACTACCCAAGGCCCAGCGCCGCCATCCGCTCGCTCCGTGGGTCGCCATTACGATCAGATCACACTGCTCACGATTGGCCGTCTCGATGATCATATCGGGCACAGAGCCGCTTGTAATAGAGGTCGAAACTTTGATATGACGATTACCCAACGCTTTAACCGCTTGTTCCAACTGTTGCCGCACCTCAAGATAACGTGGGTCATCTTGATTCAGTTGTCGTTGCAGGCCTGTATCGCGCAAGCTCGCGTCTAAACTACTAGGAACAACATGCACCAAGAGTATCTCGGCTGCGGCATAAAAAGCGATCTCGCGCGCATGTGGCAGGGCCTGCATAGCGCACGACGAGCCATCGAAGGGCACCAATATGCGACGCAAGCGCGGCTGACGTACCAAGGGCATGCTGCTGCGCATCACCAACACCGGGCAAGAGGCTCGCTGAGCGACCTTCATGGTGACGCTGCCCGGCAACCAACGCTGTAAACCATTGAGGCCATGCGTCGCCATTACTATCATCGCGGCTCGCTCTCGCTCGGCTACCTCAACGATCGTCTCGGCTGGGTCGCCCAACTGAACATCGATATCGAAGGGGATATTCAAATGGCGCAAATGTTCAGCCTGAGTCGCAAGATAGGTGGCTGCAACGCTCTGTTGCTGAGATAATGGACCGCCGTATACCGTTGTTGAAGTTAGACGCGGACCGGTCAAGGAGTGCGAGAGTTCAGCCACTTCATCGCCAAAACTTGAAACAGCAACGGGTGCCGGTATAACTCGCAGCAAGTAGAGGCGCATTTTTAAGGTAGCCGCCAACATGCGCGCATAAGGTACTACTTGTTCTGCATATGTTGATCCATCTAGTGGCACAAGGATCGTTTTCATAGTGTGCTCTCCAAAGAAGACGTCTCTTCCTAGAGTAGCACGCTAGAAGCTTCTAAAAAAAATAAAGTGATAACTATTGTGGCATTTTGACAATCAGCTACAAATCTGCCAGGTTCAGAGCCGATTCTGTCGGCTCCTCGTTATGCTCCTGAACGAAGCCCTTGATATCGATTCGCCACAGCAGCAAGATACATGCTAAGAGGCCAATACCTTCGAGCAGGAAGACTAAGCCATAAGCAAAACCGACCGAGGCCGTAAACCGCAAGCCCTGATCGCGAAGGATGCCGCCCAAGCCTACTCCGACGCCCCGGAACAAGAGCTGCGCCATCGACCATAGGCCTAGATACGCACCCGCCTGTTTATTGACCGTCATGGCCGCCAAGAGCGACATTGAGCCCATGGTATAGATGCCCATGCCCAAGCCGAAGGCGATCAGGGTGGGGATCAACAGCCATTCTTCGCGCGTCACTGCGATCGCGGTCAAGAAGAAGAAGGGAACGGCGGTTAAAAACAGGCCGATAATCGCTACCGGTTTCTGCTCGCTGGGAACGCGGCGGCGCGTGATAATCACTGTACCGATCATGCCAACCAAAACGCCGACGCCCCAATAGGCATTGAAGCGGGTGGTTTGGCGCACGTTATAGCCAAATATATCGGCCCCAAATGGTTCGAGGATCGAGTCTTGGGCGAAGGAACAGATCGCACCTAGCGCAAGGTAGATGAAAAAGAGGCGCGCTCGAGAATCTTTCCAAGTTGCCGCCAACATGCTGCGAAATGGCGCTGGCTTTTCTGCCGGAGCATAGGAGCGCGGCTCTTCGCCCAAGAGCGGAATGATCCAGAAGAAGGCCGCCATGCCCATACCGATCAAAACGATCCGCCAAAACTGCTCAGACGAATAGCTGCCCATCATCAGCGAATAGACCGCTGGCACAAACGAGAAGCTGCCGATCAAGATAATCTGAACGATACTGATCGCCATACCCTGGCGTGCGGGCGGCGCGTTATCGCGCACCAGCGCCAGATAGGGCGCGCCCGAGAGCAGATTGCCCACACCATAGAGAATAAAAGAAAAGGTAACCAACAACCAAGCCAGCCACGAGAAGGGATCTTCGGCCAGCATAATGGTTGTAATCGGCAGAAAAGGCATAGCGATCAGCATCAACAAGCGCCCAAGCCAGATATAGGAAAGGCGATGGCTACCCCACAGCTTCGTCGTATCAGAGCGATAACCTGCCCAAATGCCAAGTGGCGCAAGCAAAAAGCGCAGTGCTGATAGCAGAGCGACCGGTGTCGATGCGATATTGAGATCGCTGATCATCACGCGGTTCCAAACGCCCGAAACCAAAATATCGCTGAAAGTTGAGCCGATCTGAAAGAGACCGACTTTGATCGTTCGAAGTACACTAAAGCGCTGTTCTTGCATACGGTTCACACATACAAGAAAGAGCGTCTATTGCAAGCCCACGCGATTACGAGAACTGCAACAAACGCTCTTTCTCCTAAGCAAAGCGTAATCACTTACAATAAGTTGATCAACAGAACAAAAGGCGGCTTACAGGTGAGGAGCGCCGATCTTCTTGATCCACTTAACACCAGGAGGATCAGGCTTCTTATTGGGGTTGAAGCGGAACCAGCCCAACTCGGCTCGCACAGCTTGTTCTTTGAGCTCGGTCGCACCCCAAATGAACGAACCGCCTGCAATGCCCATCAAAGCCGAGATCAGACCGTTCGATACAAACAGCGACGCGATGATTATCAGAATGCCGATCGCTAGCGGGTAGGGCCACCAGAGGTATCCCAAGTAATATTCCATGCGGATAACCCACACAAAGCCCATACCGATGATGAAGAGGCCGAAAAAGCCAATGATCAAACCTGCCCACATCATTTAGGCACCAACCTTCTTGTAATCACCGACAACATTCGTATTCGAAGTAGCAGAGTGCGCCTGATCGTTCAAAACAATCGGCTTGCCAGTAGGTTCGCGATCGAGCAGATCCTCGGTCGTAGCTAAACCTTGGGCCAACAGCGCGGCATGGCGAGGGTTATTGGGGTTGGCCGGAGCATGCTTGTGCATAATGCGCTTGCTCTGGCGATACATCTCGAAGGCATCCCACAAGAGGGTAATACCAACCATGCTAGAGACACCTGATACGATCAGGTTTGGAGCAAACAGAGAGTAAACAATAAGAGCCAGACCAGCTACAATCAAGGCAATCGTTGGCGGCCAGATGTTGGCGCTCTTTGCTTCAAGGATACGCACGCCAACATGACCCCACCAAATACTGAGGAATGTTGCAAGCGCTAAACACACGCCAGCCCATTGTAATGTCATGGTAAATGTCCTTTATAGTGAGTTTTTCTACAAAAAACTATGCAAACCTACGTATTTGTTACATATTGTACAAATAGTATGTAACTACGTCAAGTTTACAGCGCCGTCATTACGATCGCAAAGCCGCAAAACGCAACCCTTCTCATAATCGACCTATTTCATTGCGAGGGCTACGGGCGGCGCTTCATAGATAGCGCAGCCGCGTCAATAGGTAGAGCAAACTGCCAACCAACAGATTCATCAAGATCAGACAAACCACCAAGGCATAAAAAAAGCCGAAAAACTGACTGACCGCCAAGAGATAACTGCCTGCAAAATCACCGATCCAGATCGTTGCTACATTAAAGACGAATAGAGCGATAGTCAAGGTCACAAAACCGGTGATCGCGCCTTCGATATCAGAGCTGCTCAAACTGATCGAGGTGCCGATCGCAAAAGTGATATAAGCGAAGAGATAGAAACGCCAGTCTGTCAGATTTTCAAAGCGAAATAACGAAGCGAGAATGGTCTTAACAATCTCGAACAACTGCTGGCCGAAGGCGCTCAGGGTTGCGCTCAGCGATGCGCCCGTGTTCTCTAAGCTCAAAACAACGTGCTGCTGCGAACCAACTAGCCACCAATAGAGCAAATAGATCACAAAGCTGCCGAACAGAATCGGTCCGATTCCAACGAAAAAGATCCCGATCCGTTGATAGAGGTTGCGCGGATCATAGCGCGATCGCACATACCCTAAGGTACCACTCTTTGCGTCGGGAGCAAAGAGCTTGAGTTCAACGATTCGATGGCGAAATAGCAACAAAAAAACAACATGGCCAAGTTCATGGATCGAGGTGCCCAACCAACCAAATAGGGCTAGATAGGTATGGAGACCGAAGCATTGACAGGCCAGATTACGCACCCAACTCGCGATCACACTCATTCCAATACACAACAAGACACAAGGCCCCAACAACACAAGCAACTGAGCGATACTCGCCATGGTCACCTGCACAAGATAGTTGACTACATGCTGAACGATACTCTCCACCCTGATCTAACCTTTCCAAACAAAAGCAAGCCTCTCAAATAGATTTCAACGCTCAGCAAGCCAAGATTTGGCGTATCTTTAGGGCCATCTATGCGGTGCCAACTATAAGAATACCAAGCGCTCGGTTGATCAGTTTTCTAGGAAGGTTTTGTGTATGCAGATATCAAAGTGCTACCCAAAACACGAGCACTTCAGCATCCCTACAGCCGCACTGCTCGCCTCTATAGAGCACTCGAGCAACCAGTCACACTCTGTGCCATCGCTTCAACAACTGCTCAATCTCTTTGGTGCTCTGATCGACAACGATAATTCGTTGATTGTACAGCAACTTCAGCTCTCCGAACTCGTACACACCTCCCACGATCTCCAACAGGTGCGCGAGCGCTTCGTCTATACCCAACAGCGCGTCAAAGAACTGCTGCAAGAGCTTGAGCCACTACTGAGCGAGCGAGACGAAGAAGGTGAGATCGAACAGATCATCGGGCTACAAGAGCGCGCCAGTCAGCTTGTTCAGGCGCTTCAACAGCTCGCGCTCAGCACCTACGAATGGGCAAATATCTTACGCCGTAGCCCCTAAACACACGCCAACCCGACCTATTCGCTCACCCCCTTCATCAGCATCGCGCTCAAAGGCGAGCACACCTCATACCAAATTCGGTAGATCACTTACTTTTTGGCCTTCGGCAGAGCGGAACGTGTCTCTTTCCTTTCCCCGGTTTTGTTTTCCTGCGTTGAGAGAGTACGACTCTTCTAAAAGATCCGTTTTCCAAAGGCTGAAAGTGTTAACACGGCCGCCAATTCAGCCGTCGCATTATGGGCATCGAGGATAGGGTTCACCTCGACCACATCCATGCTCGCCATCTGGTTGGTTTGAGCGATCAGTTCCATAGCCAGATGGGCTTCGCGATACGAGATACCGCCGGGAACGGGCGTACCAACGCCGGGCGCTTGACGCGGATCGAGTGCATCGATATCGAGGCTCAGGTGGAACGGCTTGTTGCCACGACTCACAATCAGCAGGGCCTCGTCCATCACATCGGCCATGCCACGCCGATCGACATCGTGCATAGTGAAGACATGGATACCGCTGGAACGCAGCGCCTCGCGCTCTTCGTTGTCGATGTCGCGCACCGCCACCAAGGCCACTCGCTCTGGCTGAACGGCAGGCTTGCTTCCAGCGATGCCCGTTAAAGCTGGATGGCCGCGTCCCGTCAATACGGCCAAGCTCATGCCGTGAATATTGCCGCTCGGTGTGGTCTCGGCGGTATTGAAATCGGCATGGGCATCGATCCAAAGCAAGCCCAGTTCACGCCCTTGGGCCGAGCCAGAGACCGAACCGATCGCAAGGTTGTGATCGCCGCCCAACACAAGCGGCGTGCGCCCCTGAGCCAAGACCTTGGCGACCTCGCGCTTCAGCGCATGGTTCAATTCCACGATCGGCTCAAGATAACGCAGCTTCTCGCCTGGGGCTGGTATCGGGCAGGTTTCGGCCAGCGGCACCGCAATATTGCCGAGATCTTCGATACGGTGCCCCAAGCTCTCCAGCCGTTCGCATAAACCGGCGTAACGAATAGCGCTCGGTCCCATGTCCACCCCGCGCCGCCCTGCGCCGAGATCGACTGGCACTCCAATAATGGCGATATCTCGTTGTTCCATTGCATAAGCTCCTTTGCTTACTGTGTTCAGATTGCCATCACTTGTAGTGTAATACGAAACAGCCCAGAGCATGCGCTTCTCAAGCAGTATCCACCTACTTTCTCTTAGGCGCGCCAAAGAACAAACCAAGTAAGTAAGCTACACATCCTAACACCAAATCCGTTTAAAGACCGCCTGCGCACAACGCGGAGAAACGAAGGAAAGAGTTGCATGCGATGTCGCGCTACCGCGCAAAAATGGTCAAGTTCCACTCTGCCGAAGGTCAAAAAGCAACAACACTATCGGATTTGCTATTACACCAAAAACAACGCAAAACCACAGTTCAGTTGTCTCATAGTTCACCCATACAACAAAAAGAGTTACGCTCTGCGCGCTCAAAGGCCAAACTCAAGCCCAACATCAAGCATACAAGGCTACCCACACTCGCGCGATATCTGGTATGCTCTAGCAGCTTGCCCTGCAAGCTTCGTGTACGCCTGAGCACAGCAATTTGCCTTCTCGGCACTCCTCAGGCATGATTAAGCGGATAGTTCATCACGAGGAGGATATATGCGTATCGCATTTGTATCAGACATCCACGATCACGTCTGGAATCTGCGCGCCGCGCTCAACACGATTGTTGAACAACAGATCGACCACCTGATCTGCTGCGGCGATCTCTGCTCACCTTTTGTGCTCAACCTCATGGCCAGTCAGTATCGGGGCCCCATTATCTGCATCATGGGCAACAACGAAGGCGATTGGCGCACCATCTCGGGCATCGCCCTGCAACAAAACGTGCAGCGCTCCAGCAACCGCAAGATCCAACTGGCGGGCCAATACTTCACCACCACTTTGGCGGGCAAACGCATCGCGGTCAACCACTACCCCGAGATCGCCCGCGACATCGCCGATAGCAAACAGTACGATCTGGTCTGCTTCGGCCACAACCATCAATACGAACTGAAGCTCGAAGGCACCAAGCTTCTGCTCAATCCCGGCAGCTTGATGGGCTACAACCCGGGCGCACCCGAAGGTCAGCGCGACATCCCCGCAACCTTCGCCATTTACAACAGCGACGTAGCACCCGACCAAGCCGTGAGCTTCTACGTCGTCAGCAAGCCCTGGCGCAGCAGCGACGATCCGGGCGAAGTCCAGCCCTTCGACGTCGCCATTCACCGCCAACCATCCAACTAAGTTCTGCGCTCAAAGGCAACCCACAAACCTGCCATCAAAAACTGTGAGCTATCTCGCGCAGCAACGCGAAATAGCTCACAACACAACCTCACATTCCACGCTGCCGCAGTCCCCAAAACCCAAACCAACCCACTCAACTTCTGTCATTTAGTGTTGTGATAGCTGTCACTTGCCTAGAAGTGCGCTCACAGCTATAGTTATACCAAATCCGTTTAAAGACGTGCATGCTCTTCGCTCAGAAAAACGAAAAGCCGGGAAAAGCAAAAAGAGTCACGTTCCGCTCTGCCGAAGACCAAAAAGAACCTAATCAACCGGATTTGGTATTACAACAAAACCAAGCGAACATTCTACATAGTCTTATGGTGAACATATGAGTGTACTTCGCGAGGGCGCACGCCCTGCCCCAAGCCCATTTCCGCCCCAAAAAAATATGGTGTGGATCCCGGGCGGCGAGTTCTTAATGGGCTCGAACGACTTCTATCCCGAAGAGGGACCAGTCCATCGCGTCAGAGTCGATGGCTTCTGGATGGATCAATACCCCGTGACGGTCGCCGACTTCCGACGTTTCGTCAAAGCGACCGGCTATGTCACCGTGGCCGAGCGCGAAGTCGACCCCAGTCAATACCCGGGAGCCGACCCATCCTTGCTGGTGCCCGGCTCCTTAGTCTTTCAACAGCCCAACCGCCCCGTTAACCTCAACGACTACCGCCAGTGGTGGGCATTTGTGCCCGGCGCAAACTGGAAACATCCCTACGGACCAAACAGCAACCTCAACGGCCTCGACCGCCACCCCGTCACCCACATCGCCTACGAAGATGCCGAAGCCTACGCCGCTTGGGCAGGCAAAGAGCTGCCGACCGAAGCCGAGTGGGAGTTCGCAGCGCGCGGCGGTCTAGAAGGAAAAATCTACGTCTGGGGTGACGAATTCACCCCCAACGGCAAACACATGGCCAACACCTGGCAGGGCGAATTCCCCTGGCAAAATCTCAAGAGCGATGGCTACGAACGCACCTCGCCCGTGGGCAGCTTCCCCAAAAACGGCTACGGTCTCTACGACATGGCGGGCAATGTCTGGGAATGGACCTGCGACTTCTACACGCCTCGCCATCCCGAAGACGCCCCCAAACCCTGCTGCATACCCCACAACCCGCGTGTCACATCGCCCGACCAAAGCTACGCCATCGGAGAGCCAGGCTCCCACATTCCCCAAAAGGTCATCAAAGGTGGCTCGCACCTCTGCGCGCCCAACTACTGCCTGCGCTATCGCCCCTCGGCCCGCCAACGCGAAGCGCTCGATACCTCAACCAGCCACATCGGCTTTCGCTGCATCATCCGCGTGCCGCCCCAATAAGCCGATAGCCCAAACCACAATAACAAAGCGCCCTGTTAGCTCCAATCGTCTAACAGAGCGCTTTTGCATACAGCAAACCGTCTTCTAAAACCAACAAACCCGTTCTTTAACGCTGGCGGAAAAGGCGCTAACCTTCCATACAGTCTCAAGCGCGTCCGCCTACGGCTATCAAATGCCTCTCCATCCAGACGGATCGTACCCTTCGACAAGCTCAGGGTACGATCCACTGCCTTCGACAAGCAACGATGTATCCTTGAGAGCACAGAACGGGGAGATCAACATTCACTCCCTCGCCCGCAGTGCGGGAGAGGGGACCGGGGGGGAGGGCAGATAGCTCTGAGCTTATGGAGATGTGTGGGTAATGTACAGCTTGCGGCAGAAGGGCTGGGGATGAGGGCCGCTAACAGCACGAAGCTTAACGATCAGCAAGCAGTACGATAGCCATCGAGAGCCGAGCATTACAGACCAGCCTCACGGGCACGCGCGATCGCCTCGCTACGTTCGCTCACCTCAAGCTTGCCGAAAATATTTGTAACATGGTTGCGCACCGTCTTCGAGCTGATATGCAATCGCGCCGCGATCTCGTTATTCGACAAGCCACTGGCGATCAGACTCAGCACTTCGCGCTCGCGCTCCGACAGCTCGGGGAAGGGCTGCGCCCGCTCGCTTCGACTAAACACCCGCGTGAGGCGCTGCGCCATGGCCGGGCTAAAGATCGCCTCGCCATTGCTGGCCGCGCTGATCGCCCGTGCGACCTCGTTACAGTCGGCGCCCTTCAGCAGATAGCCCCGCGCACCGACCCGCATCGCCGCCACCAACGATTCATCGTCTTCGAGCATGGTCAACATCAAGATACCGATGTGTGGGCAGCTCTGTTGGATCTGCTGAGTCGCCTCGATCCCGCTGCGGCGCGGCATATGGATATCCATCAAGATGATGTCGGGCTGCAACTGCAGCGCCAACTCAAGCGCCTCATCGCCGTCGCTCGCTTCGCCCACCACCTCAAGGTTAGGGATCGCCTTCAACAGCGCCCGCAAGCCCTTGCGAAAAAAGGCATGATCGTCGGCGATCAAAATCCGTGTCGTTTCCATTAACTCACCTCTCGCGGTAAGCTCACCCACACCTCGGTGCCGCCCTCCGCATGGGCGCGCAGCTCGCACAAGCCGCCCAGCTCGCGCGCCCGTTCGCGAATCGAGTGCAGTCCGATCCCGGAACGATAGCCATCGGAGATTCCGACCCCATCGTCTCGAATAGCAAGCTCTAACGCGCCGTCGGCTTTGATCTCGATCCAACAAGTTGCCGCCCGAGCGTGACGAATCACATTGTTGAGTGCTTCGATCACGATATAGTAACACGCTAACTCGACCGCAGCGGGCAGATGCGGCAAAGGCTCCTCCACATGCAGCTCGACCTTGATCCGACCGCTGCGCGCCATATTCTCGCAGTGATCGCGCAGAGTCGCCGCCAAGCCCAGTTGCCCCAGCGAGATCGGCCAGAGCTGATAGACCAACTGACGCACCGCCGCGATCGTAGCCTGCAGTTCCTGCTTCACCTCGGTCAGCAACTCGATGCTCGTATCGGGGTCGTCGCGCAGCAAACTGCGCGCCGCATCGATCTGCATCACCAAACCCGCCAAGGTCGGCCCCAGCCCATCGTGCAGATCGCGCTGCAAGCGTCGCCGCTCTTCCTCGCGCGCGCTCACCAAGCGCTCGCGCGAATACTGCAGATCAGCGTTCAATAACACCGTATGGGCCGCGATACTCACCTGCTGCGCCAGATCGCTCAACAGCCGAATCTCGCGCTGATCAAACAGCTCGTCGCCGTTGCGCTGGCCCACATTCATCGCGCCGATCTGCTCAGACTGATAGACCAGCGGTAAGCTGAGCTGAGCATCGACTGGCGCGCCGCTCGCAACCTGAGTCTTGCCGCTAGCATGGTCGCTGTTTAGCTCGATCGCCACATAAGGCAGCTTCAAGGTCTCGCGCAGCGTCTCGGCCACGGTTGGCAACACCGCCTCGGGCGAGATAGCCAGCGCCAAACGCTGCTTAAAACCCGCCAAAACGCGGTACGGATCGTCGCGATGCCCGAACAAGAGCTTGCTCAGCGCCTCTTGCAGATACAAACGCAGCTGCTGAAAGATCAGCGCGATCAGACCGGTCGCCACGATCTGCAGCAATAAGGCATTCCCGCCCGAAATCAGCCCCAAGCGCACCAAAAACGAGCCGAAACCGATCACAATCGCGATATACAGCCCGACGATCAGCGCGCTCAACAGAAAATAGACCAACGTGCGATGAATAAGCGTGTTGATGTTAAACAGCTTATAGCGCAAAACGGCGATCCCGATCGCCGCCCACACCCCCGCCAGCGCAAACGTAAACCAGATCTGCCCGATCAGCTCCGGTAGAAACCATTGCATGATCCGATCGCCCACAAACAGCACCATAATGCTATACAGCAGCCACTTGATCTGGTTGCGCTCCGCTGCATTGGTCTTCCACAAGCGCACACTAAGCCCAAGCACCATCGCGCAGAAGTTGAGCGACCAGGTAAAGGCCGCGATCAACTCCCACGAGCCATGCAAAGGTAAAAAACCGAACGGATTCGGCAAACCGGGAGTCTCAAGATCATCCTGCCGAAAGGCCATCAAAAAGCTAACCAACGCCACGCTTGTCAGCATCCAATAGACCAGCCACCTCCAAGCTGGCGAGAGCAGCTTGCCGCTCGGAAAGTAGAGCGGCAACAGCAGCAAACCGCTCACAATCCCAGGCCCCCACAGCCAATACGCGAACCAAATGATCCAACTCGCGCCCGGCAGCGAGCCAGGCACAGTCTGTAAGCCATAGATCCCATATTGGCGCGCGAACTCGCCCCCGCTAAAGCACAGCGCATGCACAAGCAGACACCAGCCGACCGGATTGCGCGGCTGGCGCGCGATCACAATGCCGCCCACATAGGCGGCTACCGGCTCGCTCACAATAAAGCTCAGACTATAAAACGAGTAGCCGTTCTGCAGACAGAGCCAGATCGAGGCAAGCACCAGCACAAGCACCGCAGCACCAGACAAGAGACTTGGCAACCAGATCGACTGCCAAGTCTGAAGTGCTTGCGGACGCGAGCGAAGCTCACTCATCATCGTCCTTAACCATTTCTACCGAGATCTAAGGCGCCACCGAAACGGAGGAGGGAATATTTGCAGTCTCACCCTGCGCGACAGAAGCGCTCTGCCAGATCGCCAAACCGAGCAGGAACCAGCCGATCGCCAACCAAGTGAAGAAGAGCAGGCCGACCACAGTCCCCGACATATCGCTGCCCGTCACAATCGCAAAGAGGATGCTACAAGGCAGAGCTATGCCACAGATCATCACAATAAAACGTCGCCAGCCCGTCAATACAGCGCGCACCGCTATTGTAACTCCTAATATAAACATCCACATCATACTTACGGGCCAAGCGATATCGCTAATAATAAACAGCGGATGTTCATCGCTCAAGAGTGCGCTCGCCTCAAAGAAGCCAAACAGAGCGGCCAAAATCACCAATACGATCTGAAAACCTTGTGCGATTCGTCCCCAGAGATCGCGCCCGCTCGCCCCCAGCCTCCACAGAGCGATCTGGCTGCATAACGAACCGATCATAAAGATCAAGCTAGCACTGCCAACAATCAGATTATTTTCTTTGCCATTTGGAATCAGCGCTTCCAACAACATCGCGGGAGCACATACCATAGCAACAATACTTAATAGACGCAGCTTCACCGATCTCTCCTTTGTTTCAAACCGATCAACGCTCGCAGTCTATCAAGCCAAGCGTCCCAATGTCATCAGCAAGCCTGTCCTATTTCCGTCCAACTTTGTCCCATATGCCCTAGGACAAGCAAAGAGACTCGCAGACAGCCTCGCATAACGGCGGGCGCTATGCTACACTGAGGTCAGGCAAGCGGAATAGTCACACTCTAGCGCTTGTAGAAAAGCAATGTCTGTCTATCGAGAGGGGAAACATCCATGAGATATAGTTTGAGCGGTGAGATCGCCCAACGAGTACGTTTAGATTTCGAACCAAACGAGGCAGCTTGGGTCAGCAAAGGCGCGCTGATGGCCTATTCCGAAGGTATTCACTGGGAGCCACGTGTGCCCGGCGGTTTGGGCGGCGCGATTCGACGCTCGCTCGCAGGCGAAGGCATCTCGCTCACCTACGTCGAGACCAAATACCCCAACCAATTCGCACTCTTAGCCTCGAGCTCGCCGGGTCACATCGCCGAATGGGATCTCAGCAACGGAGCGGTGGTCGCAACCCGAGGCTCCTTCCTCGCGGCTTGGGGCACACACATCGATATCAATGTGATCGTTGCGCAACGCACAGGCGCCGCCCTCTTCGGCGGGGCCGGGCTCTTCTTGCAGCGCGTCTCGGGTCAGGGCAAAGTGCTCATCCACGGTAGCGGCGACTTCGAGCGCCACGAGCTAACCCAAGGCCAAAAGCTCTTTGTCAGCACTGGCCACCTCGCAGCCTTCTCCGATAGCGTCGATTACGACATCCAAAGCGTAGGCGGCCTCGGCAAAGCGGTCTTCGGCGGCGAAGGTCTCTTTATGACCAAACTAACTGGGCCGGGCGTCGTGCTGCTCCAAACCCTCAAACGAGGCACCGCCGTTGCCAGCACCACAGGTTAAGCCCCCATCCTCAGCGCTTTGCCTCAGCGCAGCGGCCCCAAGACACAGAAACACGTCTTACCACTGAGACACTGAGACACTGAGAGATAAAGAGAATGAATTCGGAGCTTCAAGCATCACATGCTTACAAGCAACCTACACCGCATTCGCAAATATATCAATCTAATCTCTAAAAGACTCTGTGCCTCAGTGCCTCTGTGGTGAATAAAAAAGCCTCTGTAGTGAATAAAAGAGCCTCAGTGGTGAATAAAAAAGCCTCTGTGGTGAATTAATTACCTACTACTGAGATACTGAGACACTGAGACACTGAGAGATAAAGAGAATGAATTCGGAGCTTCAAGCATCACATGCTTACAAGCAACCTGCACCGCATTCGTAAATATATCAATCTAATCTCTAAAAGACTCTGTGCCTCTGTGCCTCAGTGGTGAATAAAAAAGCCTCTGTAGTGAATAAAAAAGCCTCAGTAGTGAACTAAAAAGGATAGACCATCGGCAGGAAGAACACCATCAAAATCCCCATCGAAATCTGCAAGGGCAGGCCGATCTTGATATATTCAAAGAAGCTATAGCGCCCGGCATTCATCACCAAAGCGTTGGGCGGAGTCGAAAAAGGCGAGGCAAAACACATACTAGCCCCAACCGCTACCGCAAACAGAAATGGATACGGGCTAACGCCCGCGCTCAACGCCGCTTGTAGCGCGATCGGCCCGAACAGCACCGCCGTAGCTGTATTGCTGATAAAAATCGTCAGCGCCGAAGTCGCAAAATAGACCCCCGCCAACAAAAGGTAGGGGCCAGAGCTTCCCAACTGGGCCACCAACAGATCAGAGATCAGTCCGGCCGCTCCCGTCTTCTCAAACGCGGTCGACATCGGCAGCATAGCCCCGATCAGCACCACGCTCTCCCAGTTGATACTGCTATAAGCCTCTTCCATATTGCGCAAACAGCCCGTCAGCAGCATCGCCACAGCCGCCAGCAGCACCGCCGTCACCGCCGCCACCACGTTAAAGGCCATCGCCAAAACCATAACCAGCATAATCACGCCCGCAATCGGCGCTTTCTGGTCGAGCGTCACCTTGGCCGCCTCGTTCAAAGGCTGCCCCACCAACACCATGTCGTGTTGCTGATCGGCCAACTTAGCGATGTCCTCCCACTTGCCGTGAATCAACATCGCATCGCCGGCCCGCAGCGGAATATCTTTGATAATATGCGACAGATACTCATTCTGCCGCTGAATGCCCAGCACCATCACCTGATACTTCTCGCGAAACCGTATCTCGGCGATGCTACGGTTGACCAAACTTGAGTTCGGCATCACAAACACTTCAGCATACCCGAACTCCTGCATATTGGTCGAGAGCTGACGGTGCTTCTCCAACACCAATTGATAGTCGGCAATAAAGCGCTGAATATGTTGCTCCTCGCCGTAGCAATAAAACAGATCGCCCTCTTCGATGCGCACCTTCGGCCCAGGCGAAAGCTCGTTGCCGCGTGCGAAGATCGAGCGCGGCTGCTGCTTTACAATCTTGCCGATCGTCACCTCATAGCGAGCTGGGATCTGCAACTCGGCCAGAGTCTGGCCAACCAAGGTCGATTCGCTCGGAACCCGCAGCTTATACGACTGGTTGCGCAGGTTATACTCCTCGACCAGCTCTGTGATCGAGCGACCCTTGTGACGAGTGGCGTTGGAGAGTTCCTCTGGCTTCACCAGCAGCTTGCTACTAAAAAACAGAAACAGCATGCCGAACAGCAGGCCCGCCAGACCGCTCGGCGCGAACGCAAAGAAGCCCAGCGGCTCGAAGCCAGCTTCAACCAGAATCTCTTGAATCACCAAGTTGGGCGGGGTACTGATCAAGGTGAAGGAGGCCATACTGCTTGCAAAAGCCAGCGGCATCAAATAGCGCCGCGCGCTGATGCCCGCACTGGCCGCCATGCTCACAACGATCGGGATCATCACCGCAACCGTGCCGGTATTGCTCACAAAGGTGCCAACCAAAGCCGTCGCAAGCATCACCACGATCAAAAGCAGGTCTTCGTTCGCGCCAGCCAAGCGCAGCAGCTTACTGCTGATCATCTTAGCCAGCCCGGTGCGAAAGATCGCCGCGCCCACCACAAACAGCCCGACCATCATGATCACGACCGAATTCGAAAAACCCGCCAGAGCTTCGCTCGGTTCGAGAATATTCAAGAGCAATAAGGCCAGCAGAGCGCACAAAGCCACCAGATCCGAGCGAATCCGGCCCCATACAAAGAAGCCAGAAGTGATCAGCAGAATAAGCAGAGTCAATTGAAGTGAACTAAACACAAACAAAATATCCTCTAGGCAAGCATTTTTCAGTCTTTTCGCAACATATAACGTAGAAGGCTTTCGCTATTCTACTCGAAGTGCTGGTGAGCGCTCATCATTCAGCGCCTTTATTCTTGTGGTCACTCGTCGACAATGATCCGATAACGCTGACTTGCTTCTTGGCCTTGGTTTTGACCCGTATAACCGGTGCGAATCAGATGGGCACCTGGCTCTAGTGGCTTTAACAAGACCCAATAACCGTCGGAAACCAGATCAGGAACGCCGCCATCAAGGCTGTAACACTCCAAAGAAGAAGCGCGATAATCAAAGGGATTATCGAGCGAGAAGTCGTCAACAATGGCAAACAGATCCGTTAGTTGAACATGCATATATTCCTCGCGCATCTCACCAGCGGGGCAGTCTTGTTGAGGTTCTTTGAACGCGCTTTGCGACATAATGATCGGAAAGAAAAGATAGCTTCCCGCCGGAATATGGCACTCGCCCTGCTCGGCAGCTACAAAAAAGTTATCGGCAAGCAACCAAACATCGCCATTGGCATTCAAAGCACCACAGGTTGGCTGGCGCGCAGCATTCTGCATAAGCGGCCCAGCCCAAAGTGACCACTGCTCAACCAGCTCGCCGCGTGAATACAAGGGTGTGCCTTGGTCGGCGGGAATAAACGGCGACAAAGGCGAGAAGGTCGCGGTCGGAACGCGCTCTGTAGGCGCTGCGCCGCTTTGAACAGGCTCAGAAACGTTTTGACTAGGCCCACTACAACTGCTTAACAGCAACACGCACAGTAAAAACGCTGGCAGGAAGCTTCGAATACGCACGCGGCCATCCTTTCTGGTATGCTGCGCCAATCATTCTAGTCGATTGTATAAGCAGAACCTATCACTGACAAATAATAGCCTATCTGCTTGCCAAGCCTACAACTCTGGCGGCGTGGTCTCTCCCGCAAAGAAAGCTTCTAGCGCGTCCGCCTACGGCTATAAACAGCCTATCCGCCCAAACGAGTCTATCTCGTCCTGCTCAAAGCTCGCTCAAAACAGGTCGATTCAAACGAATGACCTATAGCCTCATCGAACGATCCAGCGGGCCTAACAGCTTGACAGAAGTGATAACGCTTTGGTAGCCTATACTTTACACACTTGCACGATCGCGCAGCCTAACAACAAAACGATCAACGAGGTTTGTATGGACGTATTCTCATTGCGCGAACAGATCATTCGCGATTACTCCTGTTATACCCAGAGCTTTCTTCAGATCCGCGACCAAACGATCGCCAACTATATCGAAAATGAGCTGCAAAACGGCAAGTTCTGGCCTTCCCCGCTCGCCCAACTTTCGCCAGCCTACGAGCCGGCCGAAAACGTGGCCGAATTGGTCGATGCCAAGGTTTTGCATCCCGACTGTGCGCGCATCTTCCAGACCGAGCGCAATGGCACGCTCCAGCCGCTTCAGCTCTATCGCCACCAGCGCACTGCCCTCGAATACGCCCAAGAGCGCAAACACTACGTCGTTACCACCGGAACAGGCTCGGGCAAGAGCCTAACCTACATGCTGCCGATCGTTGACCATGTGCTCAAGCACAATCCCGAGCAGGGCCGCGTTCGGGCCATCATCGTCTACCCCATGAACGCCCTGATCAACTCGCAGGTCGAGGCCCTCGAGCGCTTTTTCAAAAACTACGGGCCCAATCCGCCCATTCGTTTCGCGCGCTACACTGGCCAAGAGGGCGAAGCGGCCAAGCGCGAGATCCAAGCCAACCCGCCCCATATCCTGCTCACTAACTATGTGATGCTCGAACTGATGTTGACACGCCCCGAAGAGCGCGCCTTCGTCGATAGAGAGACCAGCGACCTCTCCTTCGTAGTTCTCGACGAACTGCACACCTATCGCGGGCGCCAAGGCGCAGATGTAGCTCTGCTGATGCGCCGTCTACGCGAGCGTAGCGGCAACCCCGATCTGCTCTGCATTGGCACCAGCGCCACCATGGCCAGCGGCGATAGCGCAGGGCGTCGCCGCGCCGTGGCCGAGGTCGCCAGCACCATCTTCGGGGTCGAGATCACAGCCGAGCAGGTCATCGAAGAGACCCTCGTCCGCACCACCTCCGGCCTGAAACACTACAGCGCCGACGAGCTGCGTCAGGTGCTCAGCCAGCCGCTGCCCACCAGCCCGACATGGGAAGAGTTCAGCAAGCACCCGCTCGCCCACTGGATCGAAAACACCTTCAGCCTGCAAGAGCAGGACGGTCGTCTCGAGCGCGCTCGACCGATCAATCTGCCCCAAGCTGCCGAGCGACTGGCCAAGGAGACTGGACTCGAGCTGCAACACTGCCTCCAAGCCATCGAGCACTTCTTCCGGCTGGCCGCACAGATCAGAACGCCCGAGGGCAAGCACGGCTTCAGCTTCAAGCTGCACCAATTTATCTCGCAGGGCGGCTCGATCAGCGCCACACTGCGCGCCGACGAGCGCCGCCAACTTCGCCTCGACGGCCAGTACTACATCAGCAACCAAGGGCAGCAAGAGATCCTGATGCCGCTGGTCTTCTGTCGCGAGTGCGGCCAGCACTACTACCTCTGCACCTATAACGAAAAGCAGCAAATCCTTATGCCGCGCCTCACGCTCGACTACCACAAGCAGCAAGACTCAGAGCAGCTCGAAGGCTATCTGCTGATCGATACGGATGTCTGGAGCAGCGAGGCTAATAGCAATGAGTTGCCCGAGTCGTGGTACAACCTCAAGCGCCGCAACGTCACCCTCAAAAAGGAATTCCAGCCCCACGTGCCGCGCCAACTCTGGGTCGACCCACTCGGCAAGGTTAGCCAGCGCCCCGACGAGCAGAGCAGCGAGGCGTGGTTTATGATCGCACCCTTCCTCACCTGTCTAAACTGCGGCGTCGTCTATACCAAGCGCGAACGCGAGTTCAGCAAGCTGGCAGGTCTCAGCAGCGAAGGGCGTAGCACCGCCACCACCTTGATCTCGGTGGCCGCCATCAATGAGATGCGCCGCGCCCAGCACCCCAAAGATGCCACCAAGCTGCTCAGCTTCACCGATAACCGCCAAGACGCCTCGTTGCAGGCAGGGCACTTCAACGACTTTGCCAGTGTCGCGCTTTTGCGAGCAGCGATCTACCAAGCCGTGCAGCAAAGCGACCCTAACCGACCGCTCGACTACATCAGCATGCCTCAAGCGGTCTTCAAAGCCATCGACCTGCCCCAAGAGAGTTATGCCCGCGACGTAGCCAGCTTTAGCAACGCACGCCGTCGCAACGAGCAAGCTTTCATTGATCTGCTCGAATACCGCATTTACGAAGACCTGCGCCGCAGTTGGCGCATCACGCAACCCAACCTTGAGCAGTGTGGCCTGCTTGAGATCGACTATCTCGACCTTAACGACCTCTGCGCAGCCGATCAGTTCTGGCAAGGCCACCCGCTTTTGGCCCAAGCCAGCCCGAGCCAGCGCGAACAGGTCAGCCGCACCGTCTTGAACTATATGCGCCGCGAGTTGGCGATCGATGCGCCCTTCTTACAGCCCGAAAAACAGCCCGAGTTCACTAAACGCATCAACGACCAGCTCAACGAGCACTGGAAGTTCGACGAACATGAGCGCCTGCGCAGCGCAAGCATCTTCTACGCGCCCTCCGACGAAGATCTGCCTAGCTCTGGGCGCAGCTTGGCGGCCCGTGGCACCATCGGGCGTTATCTGCGTGCGGTCAACACTTGGCCCCAACTCAAGCAGCAGCTCAGCGAAGAGCACTACGACGATCTGCTACAGGCCCTGCTCAACAGCCTACAAGCCGCCAACCTGATCACTAAGGTCACGTCGGGTAAAACAGACGGCTATCAGATCCGCCGCGATGTCCTGCTCTGGAAAGCATGCGACCGCGACTACGTGCCGGTCGACCCGATCCGTGCCCGTTATCGTCCGGGTGTCGTGCCTCAGCCCCGTCCGGTCAACCGTTTCTTCCGCGAGTTCTACCGCTCGGCCGCACGCAACCTGCGCGAGCTAGAGGGGCGCGAACATACCGGCCAGGTAGAGCAAGAGAAGCGCGAGAAGCGCGAAGAGCGCTTCCGCAAAGGCGACCTACAGGTCATGTTCTGTTCGCCAACCATGGAGCTAGGTATCGATATCTCCGATCTCAATATGGTACATCTGCGTAACGTGCCACCTACCCCCGCCAACTACGCCCAACGCAGCGGGCGCGCCGGACGCAGCGGCCAGGCCGCCATGGTGGTGACCTACTGCTCTATGGGCAGCGGCCACGATCAATACTTCTTCCAGCGCCCTGTCGATATGGTAGCGGGCGTCGTCGCCGCGCCCCAAATCGAGCTAGGCAATGAAGACTTGCTGCGCGCCCATGTGCACGCTACTTGGATGCGCTATAGCGGACTGCCCACCCTGCGCAGCATGCTCGACCTACTCGACGTGGAGCGCACTGGCTATCCGCTCAAACCCGAGATCCAAGCGGCCATCAGCTTCGATATCTATAGCAGCGGCTGCTACCAGAGCTGTCTCCAACTGATCGATGCCAGTAGCAAAGCTCTTGAGCAAGCCGCTTGGTTCAACAACGCTTGGCTGAAGAACTGTCTAGAGAACGCACCCCAAGAATTCGATCGCGCCTTCGATCGCTGGCGCGAATTGTATCGCCGCACCGAGCAAGAGATCAGCGATATGCGCCAAGCGGCCGACCGCTTAGCCAGCCAGCACCGCGACTCAAGCAAAGATCTGCTCAGCAAACGCAAAGAGTACGAGCGTCGCGAGCAAGAGGCCAAACGCCAGCGCGATCTGCTCAACAACAACCAGACTTCACGCCAAGGCGACAGCGATTTCTATCCCTATCGCTACCTCGCCAGCGAAGGATTCCTGCCGGGCTACAACTTCCCGCGCTTGCCCGTGCGCGCTTTTGTGCGCGGCAACGGCCCCAGCTCCGATGGCGGCATCTTCTTAAACCGTCCCCGCTTCTTGGCGATCAGCGAATTCGCGCCCCGCAACGTGATCTATCACGAGGGCAGCAAATTCCGCATCACCAAAGGTATCTTCCCAGTCGGTGCTACCAACGCAGCTAAGAAAATCCGCAAAGCCTGCAAAGAGTGTGGTTATCTCGCCAGTAAAGATGATGAGCGCTGCTGGCACTGTGGGACATACTTCAGCCACGAGCGCTTCGACTACTGGAGCAATTTGATCGACATGCCAACCATGAGCACAAACAGAGTCGAGCGCATCACTAGCGAAGACGAGGAGCGCCTGCGCGAGGGCTATGCTATTTCTACCCACTTCCGCTTCTCGAAAGACCAGCAAGGTACCCGTCGAACCGATGCCATAGTGCTCGATGCAGAGCAGAATCAGCTCCTTACACTGACTTACGCGCCCGCCGCCAGCATCTATCGCATCAATCACGGCTGGAAGCGCTACCGTACCGCCGGATTCAGCCTCAATCCGCTTACTGGCGAGTGGAAACAGAGCCCATTTCAAGACGATCAGGGCGATGATCAGCAGGCCAGCGAGAATGTACGCCTCATGGTCGAAGATACGCGCAACTTGCTCTTGGTCGAAACGGGCGATCTCAGCCCCGACAGCCCCGAGCAGATCAGCCTGCAATACGCGCTCCAAAGCGCGATCGCCGAACGCTTCCAACTCGAGACCCAAGAGCTGGCCTCCGACCGCATCGGCAAGCGCCTACTCTTCTGGGAGGCCGCCGAAGGTGGCGCGGGTGTCTTGCGTCGCCTCGTCGAAGACCCCGCTGCCTTAGCGCAGGTTGCCCAGACCGCCCTCGAGATCTGTCACTTCGACCCGCACGATGGCAGCGACCGAGATCACGACTGCAGCCGGGCCTGTTACCGCTGTCTGCTCTCCTATACCAATCAGGCCGATCACGCCCAGATCGACCGCCACAGCATTCACGATCTCTTGCAAGCGCTCAGCGGCGCATCGACCCAAGCGCTTCAGATCACGCCGCCCAGCAGCGCCAGTCAAAGCGGCGGCGACAGCAGCCAAAGCGGCGGCAGCGCCTCCCAATGGCCCGCCGAGATCCAAGCAGTGATCGAGGCCATCGCAGCCCATAGCAAGCTCCAACCCAAAGCGGTCAAACCGCAACACGATTGGTACGAGCTGTCCTATCAAGCCTCCTATATCGTACTGGTTAGCACTGATCCCGCTTCGAACGCTCGGCTGCAGGAACACGCTCGCGATCTAGAGGATAACGGCCTACTCCCGCAGTTCATCTCGCTCGCAGAGGATCTTTCGACGCAAGTTGCTCGCTTGAGCTTTGATTAAACGCACAGGTAGCCGATATGCAAGCATTTAAGGTTGGTTCCTTGGTCAAGTGCCGAGAGCGCGAATGGATCGTGCTCCCATCCTATAACGAGAAGCTTCTGATGCTGCGTCCCTTGGGCGGCAGCGAGGCCGAAGTCTGTGGGGTCTATCTCCCCATCGAGGGCAAAGATGTGCATCCCGCCACTTTCCCCAGCATTGAGCCTGCAGAGCATGGCGACTTCGAGGCGGGCCATCTCCTGCGCGAAGCGGCTCGCTTCAACCTGCGCAACGGCTCCGGACCTTTCCGCTCCTTCGGCCAGCTCAACTTCCGACCGCGCCCCTACCAGTTGGTGCCGCTCATTCTGGCCATCCGTCTGCTCGAACGCGCCATGCGCAGCAACCAGCCCGAAGAACAATCGATGCGCCTGCTGATCGCCGACGATGTGGGTATCGGTAAAACCGTCGAGGCTGGTCTGATCGCCCGCGAACTGCTCGACCGTGGCCATATTCAGCGCTTGGTTGTGCTCTGCCCGCCCCATCTCTGCGAGCAGTGGCAGCGCGAACTGCTGCAAAAGTTTGGTATCGACGCCAAGGTTGTCCGTTCAAGCACCATCAGCAGCCTTGAGCGCCAATTACCTGCCGATACCAATCTCTTTGAATACTTTCCCTTTACGATCACCAGCATCGATTACGTCAAGTCCGAGCGCCATCGCGCCGGGTTTATTCAACACTGCCCCGAGTTTGTGATCGTAGACGAAGCGCATACCGCCACCGAGAACAGTCAGTCCAATGGCCAGCAGCGTTATCAACTCTTGCGCGCCTTGGCCGACCGCCCCGAGCGCCATCTGCTCTTATTAACCGCCACGCCCCACAGCGGCATCAACGATGCCTTCTTGTCGCTGATCGGGCTGCTGCGTAAAAGCTTCGCCAACTTCAAACTTGACCAATTGAGCGATAGCCAACGCGCCCAACTGGCCCGCCACTTCGTCCAGCGTCGCCGCGCCGATGTCCAGCGTTGGTTGGGAGAGGGCGACTACACGCCATTTCCCGAGCGCGTCTCGGCCGAATTGAGCTATGAACTGCCGCGCCGCAGCGAATACCGTCAGCTCTACGAGGAAGTCTACAACTACACCCGCGAATTGATCAGCGATACCAGCGGTCAAGCGCCCCGCCGACGGGCGCGCTACTGGGCCGCCCTGGCCTTGCTGCGCTGTGTAATGAGCAGCCCTGCCGCTGCTGAGCGCACCTTTAGAAACCGCGCCACCGATCTGGTCAGCGAAGACGAACTACTTAACGATAGCGATTCGATCTTCCGCGAACAGATCTATGAAACGGCTCCCGAAGAGAGCAGCCAAGATATCGAACCGAGCCAGGCCATCGAGCAGTCGGGCCTGCCGATCGATCGCCTTCAACGGCTGGCCAACCGCGCCAGCAAACTTAAAGGCGCGGGCGATCTCAAGCTGCAAGGGCTGCTCAAGCCGCTGCGCCAACTGATCGAAGAAGGCTATAACCCGATCATCTACTGTCTCTACATCGCGACGGCTAACTATCTGGCCGAACAGCTCAACGCCGAGTTTAACCGACGCGATCTGAAGATTGTGGCCGTCACAGGCGAGCGCAGCGAAGAAGAGCGCGAGCAACTGATCGAAGAGCTTAGCCAGAGCCCGCGCCGCATCTTGGTGGCGACCGACTGTATGAGCGAGGGCATTAACCTACAGCGCAGCTTCGACGCCGTGATTCACTACGACCTGCCCTGGAACCCCAATCGCCTTGAACAACGCGAAGGGCGCGTCGACCGCTACGGCCAACCCGCCGACCAAGTGCGCACCATCATCTACTACGGCAAAAACAATCCGATCGACGAAGCCGTGCTCAAGGTCCTGCTGCGCAAAGCCCGCGCCATTCACCGCCAGCTCGGCATCACCGTCGCCGTGCCGGTCGACAGTGGCAGCATCGTCGAAAGCGTGATCGAACAGGTCTATCACACCGCCCCCGAACAGCTCTCGCTCCTCGATAGTCTGGAAGACTTCGATCCCTCGCTCAGCCACCAGATCGAACTGCAGTGGGACGAAGCCGTCGAGCGCGAAAAAGTCAGCCGCACCCGCTTCGCCCAACATAGCATCAAGCCCGAAGAGGTCGCCAAAGAGCTTGACGAGATCGACAATGTGCTCGGCGACCCCCAAGAGCTCGAACGCTTTGTGCGCGCGGCCTGCGCCCGTATGGGAGTCAGCCTTGTGCCCGAAGGCGACCACTGGCTGCTCTCGCCGAACGATAACAATCTGCCCTCCAGCATCGCCGAACGCCTTAAAACGCTCGTCCCGCAGAGCCGCTCTAAGGCCAATAACAAAGCAGAGCTGCGCCTCAGCTTCGACCCCAATCGCGCGCTGCCCAGCAATGTCGAGCTGGTGGGGCGCAACCACCCGCTCACCGACGCCATCGCCGACTATCTGCTCGAACAAGCCCTCGATAGCCAAGGCCGTCACGATCTGGTGGCCCGCAGCGGCATGATCGTCAGCACCCAAGTCGAGCGACGCCATATCCTGCTGCTCTTGCGCGTGCGCCTTTTGGTCAAACACGGGCGTCAAGCCCACCCCAGCCTGGCCGAAGAGGTCTTGCTTGTGGGCCAAAGCGGCAGCGGCAGCAACGCCAGCATGCTCAGCCAAGAAGATGCGCTCGCGCTGCTTGCCAAGGTTCAAGCCAGCAGAAATACCAGCCCGGGGGAGCGCAAGCGAGCCATCGAGCTAGCGCTCAAAGCCTACGATCAAGCAGCCCTTAACCAGATCGCAGAACAAAAAGCCGAGCAACTGCGCCAAACCTATGCGCGGCTCGGCGCCAGCATCGGCACCAGCAGCTCGGTTCAGATCGAAGCGCACCTGCCACCCGACCTGCTCGGCATCTACGTCATCCTACCCGACGCCTCAGCAACGTAGAATAGTATTTACCACTGAGACACTGAGACACTGAGAGATAAAGAGAATGTATCGGAGCTTCAAGCTTTACATGCTTAGGTGCAAACTTCACCGCATTCGCAAATATAGCGATATACTCTCTCAAAAACTCAGTGCCTCTCTGTGGTGAATAAACTATTTACCACTGAGGCACTGAGACACTGAGAGATAAAGAGAATGTATCGGAGCTTCAAGCTTTACACGCTTAGGTGCAAACCTCACCGCATTCGCAAATATATCAATCTAATCTCTCAAAAACTCAGTGCCTCTCTGTGGTGAATAAACTATTTACCACTGAGGCACTGAGACACTGAGAGATAAAGAGAATGTATCGGAGCTTCAAGCTTTACACGCTTAGGTGCAAACCTCACCGCATTCGCAAATATATCAATCTAATCTCTCAAAAACTCTGTGCCTCTGTGCCTCTGTGGTGAATTATGTCTCAAAAACTCAGTGCCTCTGTGCCTCTGTGGTAAATTAAAAAGCCTCTGTGGTGAATTAATTACCTACCACTGAGACACTGAGACACTGAGAAACTGAGAGTTAGAATCGGTACGTTCTATCTTATGCGCAAGCACTCAAACCTCACTGCATACATAAGCAATAACTCTCTAAAGACTCTGTGCCTCTGTGCCTCGCGTGGTGAATTAAAAAGCCTCTGTGGTAAATTAAAAAGCCTCTGTGGTGCATCACTATAGAGAAGACGATCTTATAAAACCCGTCGGAGAATGCCCTGACGAAGGACTGCAACATTGAAATTGATAAGTAAACCGGTGGATAGACCGCTCAACTTCAAATAAGTAAGTAGTTGAGCTTCATGTACATCATTCAGTTCCTTAACGGACTTAAGTTCAAGCAGAACAAGTCCTTCGACAATAATATCGATGCGATATCCGCAATCGAGTTCCACACCCTTATAACGAAGTGGCAACTCTACTTGGTTAGCACATTTCAAACCACGTAGACCTAACTCGTACACAAGACAAGTTTCGTAGGTAGATTCAAGTAATCCAGGGCCAAGCTCCTTATGAACATCGATAGCAGCGCCTATAATGGCATGCGTCAATTCCGAATGTTTATACACGACGCTTATCTCCTTGGATAACCAATAACCAAAGAATGTACCGTATAAACCATCGGAAAGAACACAGGTTTTACTACTGAGACAGGTTTTACCACTGAGGCACTGAGACACTGAGAGATAAAGAGAATGAATAGGAGCTTCAAGCTTTACACGCTTAGGTGCAAACCTCACCGCATTCGCAAATATAGCGATATACTCTCTAAAAAACTCAGTGCCTCTCTGTGGTGAATAAACTATTTACCACTGTGGCACTGAAACACTGAGAGATAAAGAGAATGAATAGGAGCTTCAAGCTTTACACGCTTAGGTGCAAACCTCACCGCATTCGCAAATATAGCGATATACTCTCTCAAAAACTCTGTGCCTCTGTGCCTCTGTGGTGAATAAACTATTTACCACTGAGACACTCAGACACTGAGACTGGTTTTACCACTGAGGCACTGAGACACTGAGAGATAAAGAGAATGAATAGGAGCTTCAAGCTTTACACGCTTAGGTGCAAACCTCACCGCATTCGCAAATATAGCGATATACTCTCTAAAAAACTCTGTGCCTCTCTGTGGTGAATAAACTATTTACCACAGAGGCACTGAGACACTGAGAGATAAAGAGAATGTATCGGAGCTTCAAGCTTTACACGCTTAGGTGCAAACCTCACCGCATTCGCAAATATAGCGATATACTCTCTCAAAAACTCTGTGCCTCTGTGCCTCTGTGGTAAATTATCTCTCAAAAACTCTGTGCCTCTGTGCCTCTGTGGTAAATTAAAAAGCCTCTGTGGTAAATTAAAAAGCCTCTGTGGTGAATGAATATAGATATGGTGATAGCGCTATGAGCTTTTCGACAATCATAACCGAAGGTGGATTACTACCCGCCGATCTTCTCGACCAGATCGCTGATGGAGAGCTGGAAGGCCAGACCCCGCGCGACTTCGATAGCACCAGTACACAGTCGGTCAACGACATGGCCGCCGATATCTGGCAGGTATTGCGCTCGCAATGGCAGCTCTTCCAACAGCGCATGGCCAAAACACCTGAGGGCGAAAAGCTTACCAGCGAAACCCGCCAACGTTGGGTGCTCCCGCTATTACAAAATCTGGGCTACGAACCTGTCTACAACCAAAACGCCTATCTTGTGGGCAACCATAAGTACGCGATCTCGCACCGCGCCGACCTCTACAGCGACGCGCCGCCCATTCACATCGCTGGAGCGCACACCAAGCTCGACACACGCGCCGAGAGCGGCGGCCCGCGCCTCTCGCCTCACGGCCTGATGCAAGAGTACCTTAATAGCACCGAACAGCTCTGGGGCATTGTCACCAACGGCCTGCGCCTGCGCCTGCTGCGCGATTCCTCGCGCTTTGCACGGCCCAGCTTTGTTGAATTCGACCTACAAGCTATGTTCGAGGAGGAGAAGTTTAGCGAGTTTCTGCTCTTCTTCAGGCTCTTGCACCGCAGCCGCCTGCCCAAGCAGGGCCAAGCCTCCCACGAGTGTCTGCTCGAGCGCTACCATCAGAGGGCCATCGAGAGCGGAGGACGTGTGCGCGAGGGCCTGCGCGATGGTGTTGAAGAGGCGCTGCTCAGCCTTGGCAATGGGCTGCTCAGCCACCCCTCCAACCACGAGCTACGCGAGAAGCTGCAGCGCGGCCTAAGCAGTGGCAAAGATGGCCATAACTCGCTCACGCCGCTCGGCTTCTACCGACAGCTACTGCGCCTCGTCTATCGTATGCTCTTTTTGATGGTTGCAGAAGAGCGCGGCTTGATTGCAGCTATCGCGCCGGGCCAAGACGAGGAGCTTAAGAGCACGAGCGCTTGGAGTCGTCTGCTCGGCCCCCAACAGAGCGAACAACCGCTCGCGATCTACCTCCAACACTACTCGCTCAGCCGTCTGCGTCGTCTGGCCGAAGAGAGCGCACTCCAAACCAGCAAACACGACGACCTCTGGCGCGGCCTGCAAGTCACCTTCCAGCTCTTTGAAGGCAGCAGCAGCGCCGAACCCGCCCAGCTTGGCCTCGCCCCGCTCGACGGCGACCTCTTCGGCGGCGATGCCATTCGCGATCTCAGCCAGCAGCAGATCAGCAACGCCGATCTGATCAAGGCGCTGCGCTCGCTCTCGCTCTATACCGAGCAAGAGAGCAACAGTCAGCGACGCGTCAACTACAGCGCGCTCGATGTGGAAGAGCTTGGCAGCGTCTATGAGAGCCTGCTCGATCTGCGCCCGGTCGTTGCAGCCGATGCTAGCAGCTTTGCATTCGCCAGCGGCACCGAACGCAAGACCACTGGATCGTACTACACCCGCCCCGAGCTGGTGCAAGAGCTGATTAAGAGCGCGCTCGAGCCGGTGTTGCTCGAACGCATCGCGCCCCGCGAGCTAAGCAAGGCCGAACGCGAGCAAGCCATCTTGTCGATCAAGGTCTGCGACCCCACCTGCGGCAGTGGCCACTTCTTGCTGGCCGCCGCCCGTCGCCTCGGGCGCGAACTGGCCCGTGTGCGCAGTGGAGAAGAGCAGCCCGCGCCCAGCGTCTTCCGCGAAGCCGTGCGCGACGTGATTCAACACTGTATCTTCGGCGTCGATCTCAACCCGCTCGCCGTCGATCTCTGCAAGCTCGCCCTTTGGCTGGAAGGACACAGCAGCGGCAAACCGCTCAGCTTCCTCGACCACCATATCCGCCATGGCAATGGACTGATCGGCACCACCTTCGATCTGGTGAAACAGGGCATTCCCGACGATGCCTACAAGCCCGTTAGCGGCGACGATAAAAGCGTAAGCAGCGCACTGCGCAAACGCAATAAAACAGAGCGCGAACTCTACCAAGCCAACAAACGCCAACATAGTCTCTTTGATCAAGAGCCTCAGGCACAAGAGGGTAGCGACTACGCCCAAGCCCTGCAAACGCTCGACAATCAAGCCAGTGACGATGTGACGGCTGTGCGCAGCAAAGCCAGCGACTACTATCGCCAGCGCGGCAAAGCCGAGCAGCTCTTCCAGAAGTTTAACCTCTGGTGCGCGGCCTTCTTTATGCCCCACAGCAAAGAGAATCTCGAACGTATTCCCACCACAAAGACCATCGCCGACTACGAAGATAACCCGCGCGCCGTGCGCGCCGACCTGCTGGGCGCCGCCAATGCCTTGGCCCATAGCGCTAACTTCTTTCACTGGGAACTTGAGTTCCCGCAGATCTTCCTTAACCCCGAGCGCCCCGCTGGCTTCGATGTGGTGCTTGGCAATCCCCCATGGGAGCGGATTAAGCTTCAAGAACAAGAGCACTTTGTTGATGTTCCAGAGATTCGCAATGCTGGAAATAAAGCAGCCCGCGATCGAGTAATCGCTGAATGGCGCAATGGTACACCCCAACAACGCATTCGCATCGCCGAATTTGATCAAGCTAAACATCGCGCTGAGAGTGAAAGCCGATTTGTACGAGCTTCAGGCCGTTTCCCTCTTACCGCAGTAGGTGATGTTAATACCTACGCCCTTTTTGCTGAGCATGCACGTACCATCATTAACGATACAGGTAGAGCGGGGATTATTGTACCTACTGGAATCGCCACCGATGATAATACTAAAGCCTTCTTTGCTTCTTTAAGCAGTAAAAAGCAGCTTATTAGCCTCTTTGACTTTGAAAATAGCCAACCGATCTTCCCAGGAGTCCATCGCAGCTATAAATTCTGTACACTTACCATAGGCAAAGCCAAGGAAGCAACGAAATTTATCTTCTTCGCCACTAATATCAACCATCTAGCGGATCCTCAGCGTCGCTTTACATTAAGCCCAGAGGAGATTGCACTTATTAATCCCAATACTCGTACCGCTCCAACCTTTCGTACCCAAGCTGATGCAGAGCTTACCAAAAAGATCTATCGCAAAGTGCCAGTTCTAATCACTGAAAACCAAAGCGATCAGTTACTTGCATCAAAAACTTCTTCAAATCCATGGAACATTCGTTTTATGAGTATGTTCCATATGGCTAACGATAGTGGTCTATTCCTTAACCAACCAACTGCTACTAGCTTGCCGCTCTATGAAGCCAAGCTGATTCATCAATATACCCATCGTTGGGCAAGCTATGAAAATGGTGATACTCGCGATCTTAGCCTTGATGAGCTACAAGACCCTCGCTTTACTATCACCCCACGCTATTGGGTAGAACCCGAACATGTCGAAAACAAACTGATAGAACGCAACTGGCAAAAACTATGGTTACTTGGTTGGCGCGATATTACTAATGCTACAAACGAACGAAGCATTATTGCTTCGCTTATTCCAATTGCAGCGGTAGGTGATACGTTTTTATTAATGTTCCCTGATCAACAAACGGTTGCTAAAACTCCTTGTCTTTTGGCGACTCTAAATAGTCTAACTTTTGACTTCGTAGCACGGCAAAAAATTGCTGGTGTACATGCCAAGTTCTTTACTATGAAACAGCTACCAGCTCTTCCACCGCAGACCTTTGGAAAAGCAGAGCTACTCTATATTGTGCCGCGAGTGCTAGAGCTGGTCTACACAGCCTACGATCTCCAGCCCTTTGCCCAAGATATCTGGGACGAATGCAAGCATGATCTCGATCTGCGCGAAAAGATCATGCTTCAGCGCCGCGCCAACCATAGCGCAACCCACCAGCTAGCCGACCCCCAACTTAGCGCAGCGGTCGACTCGCTCAGCCTCTTCCAAGACCAAGCGCCCCCGCCCTTTATCTGGCATGAAGAGCGCCGCGCCCAGCTACGCGCCGAACTCGACGCCTACATCGCCAAACTCTATGGCCTCAGCCGCGACGAGCTGCGCTACATCCTCGACCCCAAAGATGTCTACGGCCCAGACTTCCCGGGCGAGACCTTCCGCGTCCTAAAAGAGAAAGAAGAGAGGCTATACAAGGAATACCGCACCCGTCGCCTTGTGCTAGAGGCCTGGGACGCCCTCGAATAGCACAGGAACAAGTTTTACCACTGAGGGGAAAAAGTTTTACCACTGAGGGGAATAGTTTTACCACTGAGGCACTGAGACACTGAGAGATAAAGAGATTGAATGAATTATCTACCACTGAGGCACTGAGACACTGAGATAATGAGAGTTAGAATCGGTACGTTCTATCTTTTGCGCAAGCACTCAAACCACATTGCATACATAAGCAATCACTCTCTAAAGACTCTGTGCCTCTGTGCCTCTGTGGTGAATTATCAATAAAAAACTCTGTGCCTCTGTGCCTCTGTGGTGAATTAAAAAGCCTCTGTGGTGAATTAATTACCTACCACTGAGGCACTGAGACACTGAGATAATGAGAGTTAGAATCGGTACGTTCTATCTTATGCGCAAGCACTCAAACCTCACTGCATACATAAGCAATAACTCTCTAAAGACTCTGTGCCTCTGTGCCTCTGTGGTGAATTAAACAGCCTCTGTGGTGAATTCAAAGTATTGTGCAAGAACCCCTGTTCGTATTGCAGCCTTCCCCAAGCATTGTGCAAGAACCCCTGTTCGTATTGCAACTCGCCCCAAGCGTCGTGCAACTTGCCCCAAGCGTCGTGCAAGAACCCCTGTTCGTATTGCAACTCGCCCCAAGCATCGTGCAGCGTTCCCCAAGCACTGTGCAGCGTGCCCCAAGCACTGTGCAGCGTTCCCCAAGCACTATGCAGCGTGCCCCAAGCATCGTGCAAGGCCGACACCCGCCACATCCCCCACAGGCATAGCCTAAACAGCGTTCGGTAATAAATTGGTTAATTCTAATTACACGCAATATCTTCTGAACAACAACAACGGTACAGCTTTCAGAGCAGAGGCAATCGGGCCATTGCTCAGCGCTTTCGTCCAATACGAAAGCTAGCCAAAAGGAAACAAAGCGCCGTGGTTACATTACGTATTGCCGACCAACTCGACGACGCCCGTGTTATCTTTGGCTTAATCGAAACCGACCCCGGGCTGCAAAACTTCTTAGCGAGCTTTGGCTACAACCCAGCCAAGATCGCCGAGGGCCAAGCGCTCCTCATGGCAGCCTCCGATGCTCGCGATGCCGCCCACGCCGCCTTGGGCGATCAGTATGGCCTGACCGACCAACTGAATCAGCATCGCCAAGAGCTTAACAGAATGATCAGCAAACTGAAGGCGGCTATCAAAACCCTCTACCCCAACGACCGCGACATGCTCGAAACCACTGGTATTCGCTGTGCGCCCCGCGCCGCCTCTAAAAGCAGCGAAGTCACCGAGACCGAGGGCAACAAAGCGCGCCAAGCCAGTCGCTCGCAAGCGGCCCTGCTCGACCAAGCCCGCACCCTCTACAACGCGGTGCTCAACGAAGCAAGCCTGCTGGCCGAGCTAGAGAGCATCGGCTACAGTCGCGAACGGCTTGAAGAGGAGCGGCAGCGCATCGAGCACTATATGCAGCTCGACGTGTTGCAAGAGGCCCGTAAAAGCGAGGCCCGCGTCCAAACAGCCCTTCAGCGCGAGAAGCTGGCCGCCCTCACAAGCTGGCTGAAACGTATGCGCAAACTGGCACGCATCACCCAACCCGATCAAATCGCTTATCTCAATATGATTAGAGCCTAGTCTAGGGCTAGCGCTTCGCGCTTAGAGCGAACAAGCTGCTTAGATACACCTGTCGGAGAGCGATCTCCGGCAGGTGTTTTTGGCTGTTTGCGTTTTTGCAGCCTTTCGCTACTAATAAGAGAAAGGCTTCTATCTGCTTGTGTGCTCAAACATGCCGCAGGCTATGCTGCTAATAGCAAATCCGTTTAAAGACCTGCATGCTCTTAGCTCAGAAAAACGCAAAGCCGCGAAAAGCAAAAAGAGTCACGTTCCGCTCTGCCGAAGGCCAAATAGCAAGCGTGCTAGCGGATTTGGTATAAACGGGCCGAACGCTAGGCAGAGAGCCATATTTTCGCTATACTAGCATGCAGTATCTCGGCTATACGGGCCAGCCTGCCCGACTGTTGCCCTTGGGCCAGCGGATCGAGCGCATGGCGGCCTACCTCACCGCTTAACGGTCCGAAAGCTTGCAGCTTCAGCACTGTTGACAAGCATAGCCGCCCAGCCCTTCTGTATAGCGATAAGCTGATAGAAGCGCCATTCGCTCAAGCGCACTCTGACTAGCTATGGATTTGATCTATGCGAGAACCTGCGGAGAGTTCCAAAATCGTTTATGCCGCTATCGAGATCATCGTTGAGCAGATCTTTCACAAAGATAGCTCGCTCTTTAGGCCCGACCAGCCGATCTGGAGCGAGGCCAATCTACGCCTCCTCAATGAGAGGTTCATCGATACGCCCGCCAAAGCGCCAGGCCAGAACTTTATAGAACGCCTTAAAGACCAGCTAGCAGGCGCCTCCGATACGATCTATCAACTGATGGGCGAGCTGCTCTATGCCCATGTGGTGGTGGTAGGCAAGGGCCGTTTTGGAGGTCGGGCGAAACGCGGCTTGATCAATACGGTTTTGAGTTGGGCCGAGCATCCTGTCAGTATTCCTAAGCAGCTCGATGATGCCTTAGACGAAGGTATTATTAATCCTGGCATCGCTTTTTTAACCTTCCGCTATTTTCAAGTCAAGTTTCTGCTCGAAACAGTGCTGGCTTGGAAGCGCCTAGCAGAGAGCGAGCGCACTGCCCTGCTGAACGATCCTTGGGCCTTTAAGCAGTTTCTGTTTGCGCAACCGATCCACAGTGCTTATGCCCAGCGCGAGATCCTGCTACATATGGTCTTTCCGGATACCTTTGAGCGCATCGCATCACGCGATTTTAAACAGCACGCCGCCAAGCTCTATAGCAGCTATACAACTGAACAGCATAGCGATGTCGATCGCCAGCTCTACGCCATTCAACAGAGCTATAGCGCCAAATATGGGCGGCCTTTCGACTTCTTCAATCCGCCCCACACCAGCCCGCGCATCACCAGCAGCGAGAGCAGCAGCGCCAAAAGCTTGCCCAATAGCCTCGGCGACAAGCTGAGCAACTATGCCGAGCTAGCCCTGCGTATAGGCAAACCGCAAAGTGTTCAAGAACTGATCGAAGAGATCGGACGCATCACGCCTCGCATTGTCGACCGCGAACCAGAGCCGCAAAGCCTGATCGACGATCTCAAGCGCCTGCGGGTTATCCAAGATCGCGGCGATGGCAGCTATCAACGCTGGCCTCAGCTTAACGGAGCCAGCCGCAGCGAGTTGATTCGCTATATGGCCCTGATGTTGCTCGTGCAGAGCGAGCAAGGCTACGAGATGCCGATTCTGCGTGCACCGCTCGATGAGCAGCCCCACCCCGCCAGCGACTGGCCTTACGGCGAAGCGCTGCTGGCTTGGTACGAAGAGGCGGGCTTTGTCACAAGGGTTGGCTCGGGCTGGCAAAGCATTGCGAGCGCCTTCGAGCCGCCCACAGGCGAGAGCGTGATGCAGACCACCCTGCGCGATCTGTTTGAAAAGCTGAAACGGGTGCGCCGTTCGCGACAACAGCGCGATCAAGCTGTCAACAGTGTGCTGCCCTATATCGAGCCAGAGATTCTCCAAGCGCGTATTGCTGAGCTGCGGCGCGAGCTGATGGTCGATGAAGAAACCATTCTGCGCATCTATCGCGCGCTCTTGAGCGGCCAGCATGTGGTATTGAGCGGCCCTCCCGGCACCGGCAAAACCCATCTGGCACGCCGTCTGCCCAGCCTGCTCTGGAGCGATAGTGTGCAAGTCGAAGAGCTGAACTTCCCGACCGATCCCAATGACTCGCCCTTCGGCGAACTGGAATCCAAAACCCAAGCGCGCTACGGCTACGATGTGCTACTGACCACCGCAACCGAAGATTGGGGCGTGCGCCATGTGCTAGGCGGCTTAACGCCCCAGGTTGTTAGCAACCAGCAGGGCCAACAACTGGTCTATAAGATCCGCCTGGGTGTGTTGAGCCGCGCCGTATTGAGCAACTACGCCAATAGCGATGATGACGCTATTCCGCGCGAGTTTGTGCGCCGCGAATATCGCGACGAGCAGGGTCGCCGCTACCACGGGCGCTGGATCGTGATCGACGAGTTTACCCGTGCCCCCATCGATGCAGCCTTTGGCAGCCTGCTCACCACGCTCGGCAGCGACGATGCACCCCTAATGGTGCCCACGCCCGACGGCGGCGAGACAGCCGTACCGCTGCCCAAAGACTTCCGCATTCTAGCGACCCTCAATAGCTTCGACCGCCACTTCCTCAACCAGATCAGCGAAGCTATGAAACGCCGTTTTGTCTTTATCGACCTGCTGCCGCCCAGCCGCGATCAACGCAAGGATGAGGCAAGCATCGCACTTAGACGGGCCATCGAGGCGCTTAAAGCGCTCAACCCCGAGCTTGAGACCCTGCTCGACACCTATTTCGAGCGCGACAGCCAAGATCAGTTCCAAGTGCGCGATCCAGAGCACCAAACCGTAATCGAAGACTTCTGGAAGATCTATTGGGCTATCCGTACCTATCGCCAACTGGGCACCGCTCAGGCCATCGCCGCCCTAAAGAGCATGCTTATGGATGTGATGATCGAGACCGAATGGCCGGAAGCGCTCGATAGCGCCCTGAGCGATGTGCTGGCCGACCAGTTGCAGTTGTTGGCCCGCGATGAGCTGCGTGTGCTGCTGCTCTACCTCGAACATGCCGCCGATCGCGCTAGCTTCGTCAGCAAATTGCAAGAGGAACTGGGCAAGCTACCGAGCCAACGCCTGCAGGCCCAGCTCGAAATCCTCGGGCAGGAATCGCATACCAAGCTCAACTTGAAACACTTGGAAGAGCGCTTCGACTTCGGCCGCAAACTAGCTATCCCGCAGGATGGGCTGTTTGTCGCACGTCTCAAAGCATTTATCACTGAAACTGGCTTGTAGAGGATCAGCATTATGACACGAGATACAGCCGAGCAGGCCAGCTTTTACTACAAGGCAGCTCAGCAATTTGTTGAGCAGGTCTTGGCCAAAGATGGCTCGCTCTTTAGCCCCAACCAGCCGATCTGGACCCTCGATCAGCTTAGCGAGCTAGAGCGGCGTTTGGCGCTTCAGCCCGCCGAGGCCAGCAAAGGCTCTTTTCTAACAAACCTGCGCGCCCAGCTCGCCGGAGCCAGCGCCCCGATCTATCAACTGATGGCCGAGCTTTACTTCGTGCATGTGATGAACCCGGGCAATCTGAAGTCGGGCAGCGCCGAGAAGCAACAGACCATCAGAACGATTTTAGGCTGGGCCGAAGGCAGCGCCGACTTCCCAAACGAGTTAGCGCTGGCGCTCGACTATGGTTTGCCCAATACCGGCAGCGCCTTTTCGGTCTATCGCAACCAGCAACTAAGCTTCCTGCTCGATACCTTTCTGGCTTGGAAGCGGCTTATACCCGCCGAACGCGCCAACTACTTGAGCGATCCATGGCAATTTAAGCAGTTTCTCTTCAGTATTCCGATCGAGAAGGCGTATACCCAGCGCGAAGCACTCTTGCATATGGTCTTCCCCGATAGCTTTGAGCCGATCGTATCGCGCAGCCATAAGCAGCAGTTGGCCAAACAATACGCCCACTACGCCGATCAACACTTTGAAGATGTCGACCGCCAGCTCTTGGCGATCCGCGCGGGCTATCAAGCCAAGACTGGCAAGCAGCTCGACTTCTTTAAGCTGCCCGATGCAGCGGCCCACAGTAAGCTGGGCGACACAAACGCCAAGCAAACCGCGCTGCCCGCCAGCTTGGGCAATAAGCTAAGTAACTACGCCGAACTGGCTATTCGCATCACTCGTCCGCTTACAGCCGAACAGATCGTGCTGCTTGTGGGGCAGATCATTCCGCGCATTGTAGATAGGCCGCCACACCCCCAAACCTTGATCGACGATCTCAAGCGGCTGCGTGTTATCAGCTATGAAGGCGAAGGGCGCTACCAACGCCTGCCCCAACTGGCCGATGCAAGCCGCGAAGAGCTGATGAAGTATATGGCGCTGGCCCTGTTGATGAAGCCCGACCAGAGCTACGAGATGCCGATTCTGCGCGCACCGCTCGACGGCAAGCCGCACCCCGCCAGCGAATGGCCTTACGGCGAAGCGCTGTTAGATTGGTATGAAGAGGCGGGTCTGGTCGAGAAGAGCGCCGAGGGTTGGCGCAGTATTCCAGCAGCTTTCGAGCCTCCCACAGGCCAGAGCGTGATGCAGCGCAGCCTAGCCGAGCTGATCGAGAAGATAAAGCAGGTGCGCCGCTCGCATGCACAGCGCAACTATGCCGTAAACAATGTGCTACCTTACATCGAGCCACAACTTTTACAGCAACGCATCGAACAGTTGCGGCGTGAGCTGATGATCGATGAGAAAACCATTAAGCGCATCTATCGCGCGCTCTTGAGCGGCCAGCATGTTGTGCTGAGCGGCCCGCCCGGCACCGGCAAAACCCATCTGGCGCGTCGCCTGCCCAGCCTGCTCTGGAGCGATAGCGAGCCGTTTACAGAGCTCAACTTTGTAACCGATCCCAACCGCACGCCGTTCGAGCCGCTCGAAGAGCAACAACAAGCGCGCTATGGTTACGATGTGCTGCTAAGCACTGCAACCGAAGATTGGGGCGTGCGCCATGTGCTGGGCGGCTTAACGCCCCAAGTTGTTAACAACCAGCAGGGCCAACAACTGGTCTATAAGATCCGTCTGGGTGTGTTGAGCCGCGCCGTATTGAGCAACTACGCCAATAGCGATGACGATGCCATTCCGCGCGAGTTTGTGCGCCGTGAGATCCGCGACGAGCAGGGCCGCCGCTACCACGGCCGCTGGCTGGTGATCGACGAGTTTACGCGTGCGCCGATCGATGCAGCCTTCGGCAGCCTGCTCACCACGCTCGGCAGCGACGATGCACCCTTGATGGTGCCCACGCCCGACGGCGGCGAGACAGCCGTACCGCTGCCCAAAGACTTCCGCATTCTAGCGACCCTCAATAGCTTCGACCGCCACTTCCTCAACCAGATCAGCGAAGCTATGAAACGCCGTTTTGTCTTTATCGATCTGCTGCCGCCTAGCCGCAAGCAGCGCGACGATGAGGCTAAGATTGCGCTCAGACGAGCGGTTGGCGCGCTTAAAGCGCTCAATCCCGAGCTTGAGGGTATGATCGACGACTATCTCCAAGTTGACGCTGAGGACAATTGGCGCGCGATCAAAGACGAACACCAGAAGGTGATCGATGATTTCTGGCGGATCTATTGGGCTATTCGCAGCTATCGTCAACTGGGCACCGCGCAAGCTATCGCCGTGCTCAAAACCTTGCTGATGAGTGTGCTGATCACATCGGGCTTGCAACACGACGAGTCGAAGCTCTGGAGCACAGCGCTCGATAGCGCCCTGAGCGATGTGCTGGCCGACCAGTTGCAGTTGTTGGCCCGCGATGAGCTGCGTGTGCTGCTGCTCTACCTCGAACATGCGGCCGATCTCGATCAGTTCGCCAGCAAACTGCAAGCCGAACTCAACAAACTGCCCTCCCTGCGCCGCCAGTCGCAACTCGAAAGCCTTGGGCAGAGCGATCCCAATACGCTCGAGCGCGATGCTCTAGCCGAACGCTTCGACTTCGCTGCAGCGCTCAGTATCCCGCAGGACGGACTGTTTAAGAGACGGCTCAGGGCATTTATCGCCGAAGCAGGCTTGTAGGGGAGAGGGGATATGAGCGATCTGATGATCCAGGGCTTTCGTCACATGCAGGCGCGCATGATCGCCTTGATCTTGCGCTACGATGAGCAGCGCTTTCGCGACGAAATCGGCGAACGCGAAGGCTCTGGGCTAGCGCTCAGCAGCTTCAGCAACTACCGCGACTTGGCGGTGATCTTCCAGTTGCGCGATAGTTTGTTTGAAAGCATTCTGCCCAGCATTACGCGCCGCCTCAGTTTCGAGTCGCCCCATACGCTCGAGCGCGAAGAGCTGCCCGCACGTGGCCGCGTCAACTGGGTGCGCAGCTTTGAAGCCAACTGGAACGAGCGACCCGACCAAGCCCTGCTCCAAGTCTATACCCATGTGCGGCGGCGCGACTTCGCCACGCCTGGCAACCTGCTCACCATCATCACGCTCTTGCAGTATCAGGCCCATGCGCGCGAGCTGCTCGCCAAAGAGAGCGAGAGCAACCCCGATTCGGCTCTGCGCCACCCTCTGCACAGCATCATCGAAAGCTGCGAAAAGGCTCTGCACTTTCCGCAGTTTGCGGCTTTGCGCAACGCAGCTCAAGCAAAGCTTGACGCAGGCCGCGCCGAGGCGATTGAGGCCCAGCTTAGCGAGCGCTACCACCATATGCCCAGCGCCTACAGCCAGTTGCTCGAATGGCGCAGACGCTACAACGAGCTGCGCTTGATCGAAAACCAGCCAAACCAGGGCGAAGATGTGGTGGGCAGCGACCCCGAGAAGGCCGACATGCTCTTCCAACACTGGATCTTCTTCGAACTGGTCGATCTCTTCGAGAGCAGAGGTCTGCTCGATAGCTTCAACAGCAAAAGGCGCGAGATCCACTTCCGCTGGGGCGCTGAGCAGACTCCCTACCTACTCAAACACGAGGCGACCCGACCTGTTCTGTGGCATAACGCCCCAGGGGTGCGCCCTGACTACTATATCTATCGCAAAGGGCGTCACGAGATCCGCGATGGCAAGCAGCTGATCTGGCAAGAGCCGGGCTACATCCTCGATGCAAAGTACTACAAGCCCCGCGCGGGCGACCGCATGTTCACCGACCCGCTCAAACGTATGCTGGCCGACCTCCAACTGATCGGCGAACGTTATGGTAGCCTGCTCTTCGCCTACGACAAAGCCGATTCCAAGGCACCCGAGGAGCAGCAGAGCGCCCCAAGCACAGAGCAAGCCGAGCTTATGGCTCAGCAAGCCCAAGCCAGCGCCCAGCCCGCCCGCCTTGGGCCGATGCGCGCCACCCTAGATAACAGCTTCGAGCTAAGCCGCCATATCCAGATCGATGGCTGGCAGATTCCGCCCCACTACGCGCCAAGCAGCATCGCCACCTATCTAAACCAGGTGCTCGACCAAGTTCACGCCCGTCTGCACAGGCCCGTCGAGATCCACTGCTATGGCAGCATCGCCGATAGCGATACACTACGCCCCGCACCAGCCCCCGGCACTAGCCCCGCCAGCCTCAACGAGCAGTGCAGCGTCTGTGGCGGACCGTTGGCCTTCTGTCCCAAGCCGCATGTCAGCCCCTACCGCATCGATCGGGTCTGCCCCCAGTGCGACTGCCTAAAAAACAGACGGCTCTGCCATATCATCGGCCAAGAGCAGGCCGTTATCCCGCTGATGGTCAAGCGTGTACTGACTCAAGATGATCTGAACAAGAATATCGAACAGTTACGCAAATGGCTCCAAGATCTCATCCAAAAAACCCAAGACAATGAGGAGATCGAGCAAGCTCGTAACGCGGTGATCGAGGCGGTCGGCCAGTTAGCCGATGCCTATACAAAATACCGTAATCCTCAGTTCGGCCCGATCGAAGACGGTTTACGCAAAGGCAGCCTGCGCCGCTATTGGATCAGTGATCCAAACTCGATCGACCAGAAGTCGCGCGATATGTTGTTATCGGGCGAATATATTTGGTACGATATGGGCGAGGGCTCGGTGCCCGATTGGGCGGCTTGTGTGGTTCAACATCTGCGCGCCTTCGAAAACGAGCTCCATCGACGCTTCTATCGGCCAGCTCGCTTCGAGCTCATGTTCAAAGATAAACCCATGAAGCCCTATAACTTTACCTTCGGCAGCATCGTCAATATCTATGACTATCGTTACAAAGACCAAAACCACAACTGGCAAGCGCTGAACAAGTTTGTGCTCACTCCCAACAAGATCGCGCTAGAGCAGTTCGAAAAGTTTATGCAGCACCTCAAGGTCCTACACGAGATTCGCAATCGGGTCGCCCACCGCGATAGCGTCTCGAAAGCAGATGCGCTCACAGTGCGCACCACGCTGCTCGGCGATGAAGATGATTCGGGGCTGTTTTACGAGTTCTGTCGCGACTTCAAGGTGCTTCAAACAGCTAGCTCCTAGAAGATGCAAGCCGAGTTAAAGCGCAAACTTCAGCACAGAGGCTGTTTCACTCACCACTGTGACACTGAGACACCGAGAGATAAAGAGAAGGCCCAGAAAGCATATAGCTTGAGCATTGTTTCGAATATCTCAGCATACACAAGCACGACCTTTCAAAAGGCTCAGTGACTCTGTGCCCCTGTGGTAAATACGTCTTTATTAGAGCTCTTGAGCTAAAAAAACATCCCCGCCTTTTTGGTATCATAGACAGGCCGATGAAGCGGGCTATTATAGCTTAGGGCGCTGCTTAAGATGCGGCGCTCTATCTTTACGAGCCTCGTTGCAGGGCGGCTCCCTGCGCAAACGCCGCCGCCTGAACGCTCGGCATGGGGTAAGCAAGCTGTTGAGCAACAGCAAAAGGAGTAGGTAATTCCTGTGGAGCTAGCAACAATTAAGCTTGATCTGGCTGTGCGTACTGTGCGGGGCCTTCCGATGATCCTAGCAGGCTGTATCTTGTGGTTTGGCTTTAGTGTCGCAGGTCTTTTACTGCCAGCGGGACCATGGCAAGCCCTGATCTATTTGTTTGGGGCCGGATTGCTCTTGCCGGGCGGTCTAGCGATCGGCGCACTGATGAAGATCGATCTGTTCGCCAAAGGGAACGCGCTCAGCAACTTAGTGGGATATGTAGGTGGCCTCCAGATCCTGTTTATTCCGCTCATGATCGCCTGCTATCAGCTTATGCCCGAGGTTGTACCTTGGTTTCTGGCGATCTTAGTGGGCGCGCACTTCCTGCCATTCGTCTGGCTCTACGAGAGTCGGGCCTATCTCTTCTGCTCTATCGGCATGGTGCTAGCTGGGTCGCTCTCGGGCTGGCTGTGGGGAGCAAACAGCTTTGTGGTGACCCCTAGCTTGGTAAGCGTAGTGCTGATCTTGACGGCGCTGGGCCTGTGGCGCGAGCATCGCGCCCTCAGCGCTGCCTAAGCTTGGCCTAGCACGCCCGCCGCGCCTCGGCGCAGGCGAAGCATAACATCGCGCAGCGCTGAGCAAGAATGTTGGCCTTTCTTCGCTCTAGGGCACGTTGTAGCAAATCCGCTTGTTTCGTTTCTATTTGGCCTTGGGCAGAGTGGAGTTTGCCTATTCTTTCACACCTCGATTTTGTTTTCCTGCGTTCCATAAGCGCAGGTCTTTCAACAGATTTGCTACTACCCCGTGGGTGCGCCAAGTGCTGGGCGAGTGCGAGCTTGTTTAAGCGCGAGGGGCGCAAGCGGGCTTGAGCTTGGGGCAGGCAAGTGTTTCGGGGCTTTGGGGGGCGGCTGCGAAGCACAAAACGATAAGCCCGAGGCGGCGGGCAAAATGTTGATAGCCGTAGGCGGACGCGGTTAAGGCCCGCTTTGAGGTAAAGTCTTCGCCGTCAGAGCGCTACAGGCATCAAAGAGCTTGGGCGGCAAAGGTAGCGAGATCTGCTCTGGGCAAAAAGAGCGCTCTCGCTGCTCCTTTTTAGAACAACTGGCAGGAAATCGGGCCAGCTTTCTTGTATAGATTGTCCAATCCAAACGAAAGCGCAGAAGAGCGGCTCGCAAGCGCTGCCGATCAGAATGAGAACGGCCTCGCTACAGCCCGCAATAGGCCCGACTTGTGCCCGAACATGGGGCATAAATCGCGAGCTTGTTCTAGGACATGTCGATTTGGTATTGTAGGCAATTTCGCGTATAATAGACATAATTCTGGATGCGAAAACGACAAAAACAAGTATTTAATAGTTTATTTGTATTTGCAAATACTACTCGACATGTGATACGTATTGTGTACACAATACTTCGCGTATTCAATAAGCCTATTTACGCATAGCAAGCGTTCTCAATAGCTCTACTCAAGGGCCATGTTAGCCCTTATCAAGTTTGTATGAACATACGGGTTGTATGTTATGTCGCTCTACAAACCTGAGTGTGCTATTGTGTAATTGTTTGTATGTTTTGTGAGTCTCGAAGCTACGAGGCGCAGGCAAAGCAGTATTGTGTGCACTCAGTTTTGCCAAATAGAAAAAACTATTAAATCTTCCAGTCAGCAGCTTTGCTTCGGCAAGCGATCAGGTGGTTCAACATTCCTGCCAATCATTGATGGGGTGCTTGGGATGTTACCTGGGTTGACTGGCGTCGCCTCAGGACACATGGAGACGGAAAACGCTTATTGTACCGTACAAGCAAGATGACAAACAGCGGTATAATAAGAACCCTCAGTCATATGTAGGCGAATGTCACATCAATGGGGATGTCCGTCGTTTCGCAAAGCACTGTAGGAGGAGCAGCTACACTATGGGTGTCTTGATGGAAGTTAAGGATCTCACCGTGCGTTTTGATACGCAAGACGGTGTGGTCCAAGCGGTAAATGGTGTTTCGTACACCCTCCGTGAAGGCGAAATCCTGGGTGTTGTCGGCGAAAGCGGTAGCGGTAAGAGTGTTCACGTGCTCTCGATGCTGCGTCTCATCCCAACACCTCCCGGACGTATCGAAAAAGGTCAGGTTCTCTTCGAGGGTTCAGATCTGTTGAGCATGCCAAACGACGAGCTGCGCAAGGTTCGCGGCGGTCAGATCGGTATGATCTTCCAAGACCCGATGACATCACTGAATCCAGTGTTGACCATTGGTCGCCAGATCACCGAAGTGCTGACTCTGCACATGAACATGAATCAGAAGGAAGCCGACGATCGAGCAACCGAATTGCTCGAGATGGTAGGTATTCCTGATGCGCGCCGCCGTCTGCGCGACTATCCCCACCAGTTCTCGGGTGGTATGCGCCAGCGCGTGATGATCGCGATCGGTTTGGCCTGTAACCCGAAATTGCTGATCGCTGACGAGCCGACAACCGCTCTCGACGTAACAATCCAAGCTCAGATTATCGACCTTGTTCGCCGCCTCCAAGAGAAGTTGGGTATGGCGATTATTTGGATTACGCACGACTTGGGTGTAGTGGCAGGTCTGGCCGATACTTTGCAAGTAATGTACGCTGGCCGGATCGTAGAACGTGGGCCTGTGCGCGAGGTCTTTAAAGACACCCGCCACGCCTATACCTTAGGTCTGTTGAACTCGTTGCCGCGCGCCGACCAGAAGCGCGGTACGCGTCTCGTTCAGATCGGCGGTATGCCACCAGATCTTACCCAGCCGATTATCGGCGATCCCTTTGCACCGCGTAATCCGTATGCTACTGAACGGTGTTGGAAGGAAGCTCCGCCGCTTCTGCCCGTTCCCGATGGACATCCGGAGCACCTTGCAGCTGCTTGGTATGACCTTCGCACCGCTAAGAAGTCGCGTGAATTTGGAGAGAAAGTGGTGCAGCCATGACAACATATCAAGCCGCCGGTTCCGAACCTCTGTTGAAGGTACAGAACCTGGTCAAACACTTCCCAATCAATCGTGGCATCATCTTCCAGCGCCAAGTCGGCGCTGTCAAGGCCGTCGACGATGTGACCTTCAACGTCTATCCCGGCGAGACCTTGGGTCTGGTAGGTGAGTCGGGTAGCGGCAAGAGCACAACCGGTCGTACCGTGCTGCAGCTCTACCGCCCAACCGGTGGTCAGGTGCTGTTCGAAGGCACCGACCTGGCTCAGCTGCGCGGCGATGCCCTGCGCAAGATGCGCCGCAACGTGCAGATGGTCTTCCAAGACCCCTACGCGAGCTTGAACCCGCGTATGACGATCGGCGACATCATCAGCGAGCCGATCCGCGTACACAATCTGCGCCAAGGCAAGGCCGTGCGCGAGCGCGTGAACGAACTGCTGGAGCTGGTGGGTCTCAACCCCGCCTTCGCAAACCGCTATCCGCACGAGTTCTCGGGCGGTCAGCGCCAGCGTGTCGGTATCGCACGTGCGCTCGCAGTCGAGCCCAAGCTGATCATCTGTGACGAGCCGATCTCGGCGCTCGACGTGTCGATTCAGGCTCAGGTTATCAACCTGTTGCAAGACCTGCAAGAGCAGTTGAAGCTGACCTACCTGTTCATTGCACACGACTTGAGCATGATTCGCCACATGTGCCAGCGTGTAGCGGTGATGTACAAGGGCAAGATTGTAGAGCTGGCCGAAACCGACGAGCTGTACAACAACCCGATCCACCCCTACACCAAAGTGCTGCTTTCGGCAGTGCCGATTCCCGACCCGGATATCGAGCGCACCCGCCAGCACTTGATCATGGACCCGAACTTCGACTACACCGAGAAAGATTCGCGCATGGTCGAGGTTTCGCCCGGTCACTTTGTGGCGGCAAGCCGCGTGTAATTGTTCTAAACAAGCCTCAAGCACCTCCCAAACGGGGGGTGCTTTTTTCATTCACCACAGAGAGGTACAGAGGCACAGAGAAATAAAGAAAAAAGAGCGTTAGACTCGCTATCTTAACTTTATGCGCAAGCACTTAAACGGTACTGCATACACAAGCAATAACTCTCAAAAGACTCAGTGTCTCAGTGTCTCGGTGCTTCGGTGATAAAACTTGTTCTAGAGCCTCAGTGTCTCGGTGCCTCAGTGGTAAAACTTGTTCTAACGCCTCAGTGTCTCAGTGCCTCGGTGGTAAAACTTGTTCTAGAGCCTCAGCGTCTCTGTGGTAAAACCTGTTTCTGTGTCTTAGTCCTCATTGCTAGCTACAACACTATGGCGGCGGGGGCTTTACCCCAAGTCGGTCTTTAACCGCGTCCGCCTACGGCTACCAACATCCTGCCCGCCCAAAAGGGGTGCTAGCTGCCCGTCAGCCGAGACCGCCTGAAAAAGCAAGGCTGCAAGCAGACTGGGTCTAAACACGCAGTGCCTCTCAGCCTCTACAGTGAAAGCCAATGCCAAAACAGCGCTCAGTAAACCCATGGCAAAGGCCAAATAGCAGCTTTCCTAGGGTTTAATCAGTTTCGATAGCAATAACTTGACAAAGTCGAAGGATTAGTATACCCTAACACCAGCTACTTTGTCTTGAAGCTGATAGTACAACATTCCATATATAAGAAAGATACCCATGTCTGCCGAAGAAACTCTCTCGATTCCTTCCGAAACTCGCGCATTACTCGATGCGATTCGTAAGCGACGCAGCTTTGGCTTGGCCGATGTCTCGCCAGAGCCGATCGATCTCTCCTTGGTTGAAACGATGCTAGAAGCTGCTAACTGGGCGCCCAGCCATGGCAAGACCGAGCCGTGGCGCTTTACGGTCTTCGCGGGCGATGGTCGCCAGAAGCTGAGCGATGCTTTCGGCGAGGCCTATCGCTTGGTCACGCCGCCAGCGCTCTACAGCGAGGCGGGCGAAGCAGCTCAACGCGAACGAGCTTGGCAAGCGCCCGTGTGGATCAGCATCGGTATGTCGCCCGAGTACGATCTGCATGGCAAGCCGCGCATGCCCGAGTGGGAAGAGCAGATCGCTGCGGGCATCTCGGCCTATATCATTCACACCGTCGCCGCATCGATGGGCTTAGCTGCTAAGTGGACCAGCGGCAAAGTAGTGATCCATCCCCACGTCGCCAAGGTGGCGGACCTAGAAGAGCCAGCCCGTCTACTCGGTTTTCTCTACGTAGGTATGCCGAAGCGCGAATGGCCGCAAGGGATTCGCCGCCCTATCGCACAAAAAGTTCGCTGGATTACAGAATAAGGGCACGCGCTATGTGTTTAAATATGACGGTCATCGCCTATGGCAACGAATCGCGTATGATCTCGCAGTGCGAGCACGGCACCATCCATCTGATTTGGGAGATCTCGACCCTGCGCCTGAGCGAACCAGACTTTCTGTTCTTCGCTGAGTTTCTCGAACAATACGGCACCAGCGATGAGAGCAAGGTACAGCAGGCTTGGTGTATGCTCGAATGCGATCCGCACCACAACCGTCGCTTGTGGATCGGCCAAGTTGGCCTTGTGCTCGATGCGGTCGACTTTATAGAGCTGCTCGCTCTGGTCAAAGAGGCCGCCGCGATGATCCAGATCGACTTTCTTGCACCTCAGTCGCTGCTCGAATATCCTAATCTCCAAGTGAATCCCGCAGCGCTTGGGCACAATTAGTTCGCTTCCCTGCTCGTCAAGCTCAGGCAATCTAGAGATCTTGACGAGCAGGATCTTTTTTATAAAAGGGAGCGCCAGATGCGATCGATAATGCAAGCTTCAACCTATACACCCGCTCACTACAGCCAAGCTTGGCTAGCAGAGAATGAAGAGTTACAGGATGTAGTTGATGATCTGCTTGAAGAAGAGCTGCTGCTGCACGACTTTGATGAGCATCTGCGCGTTTTGTTAAGCACGCGACTGCGCAGTACGGTCGTCGACATCGTGGTTAACACTGTGCGACAACTCTAAAAGTCTGAACCGGTGTAGCTTCCCAGCAAACAACTTTGCACTACGCTTCTCCACACTGCTCATCACCCCGCACCTGCCCTCTATACGTTGAAATAAGCCTTCGTCCAGCTCGGACGGGCTTGTCTATTCAGCCTGCCTGCTTTTTTCTGCAAAAACATGGTATGATTGCCTTCTAGACGAACGATTCACGCAAAGAATCGAAAGATTATCCTTATACAACCGCTTGTGGTGGTATATCAAGGAGTGACTAATGACTGAATTGCATGGCTTTGAGCTAGTTTGGGAACGTAACATCTCCGAGTTAAACACCTTCGCCCAACTCTTTCGACATCGCAAAACGGGCGCAGAGCTGTTGTCACTCCAAAATGACGATGAAAATAAAGTCTTTGGGATCACCTTCCGCACTCCGCCGAGCGATTCAACCGGTATAGCGCATATCCTTGAACACTCGGTGCTGTGTGGTTCGCGCAAATATCCTTTGAAGGAACCATTTGTCGAATTGCTCAAAGGTTCGCTCAAGACCTTTTTGAATGCGATGACCTATCCAGACAAAACGGTCTATCCGGTGGCGAGCCAAAACCTCCAAGATTTCTACAATCTGACCGATGTCTATCTCGATGCGGTCTTCTACCCGCGCATCACACCCGATGTCTTACAACAAGAGGGTTGGCACTACGAGCTTGAGTCGCTCGACGCACCCTTAACCTATAAGGGTGTGGTCTTTAACGAGATGAAGGGCGCTTATTCCTCGCCCGAGCGCAACCTCTACGAGGCTGCTCAGCAGTCGCTCTTCCCCGATACAACCTATGGCGTGTCATCGGGCGGTCATCCACGCCACATTCCAGATCTGAGCTACGAGCAGTTCAAGCGTTTCCACGAGACCTTCTACCATCCCTCTAACTCGCGGATCTATTTCTATGGCGATGATCCGGTCGAAGAGCGTCTGCGCATTGTCAACGAGTACCTGAAAGACTTCGACAAGATCGAAGTCGACTCGTCAATCGCTCTCCAGAGCCGATTCAGCGAACCGCGTGCGGTCGAACGCAGCTATGCTGCCTCTGCCGATAGCGACAATAGCAAGAAGTTTATGACCACGCTGAACTGGCTGCTGGCTGAGTCGAACGATCCCCAGCTCAATCTCGGCCTCACCATCCTCGATGATATCTTGCTCGGCAGCCCGGCGGCTCCGCTGCGCAAGGCTCTGATCGATTCCGGCTTGGGCGACGATGTGGTAGGTGGCGGCTTGAACGATGGCCTGTTGCAACTAACCTTCTCGGTCGGGCTGAAGGGCATTCGCGAGCAAGATGCGCCCGCCGTCCACGAGCTGATCCTCAAAACCCTGAAAGATCTGGTCGATAACGGAATCGAAACCGAGACGATCGAGGCTTCGCTCAACTCGGTCGAGTTCAGCCTACGCGAAAACAACACTGGCTCGGCCCCGCGCGGCTTGGTGGTGATGTTGCGCGCGCTCGACGCCTGGCTCTACGACCGCAACCCGCTCGATGGCCTGACCTTTGAAGAGCCATTGTCGGTCATCAAAAAGCTGGCGTTCGAAGGCTACTTTGAAGATTTGATCCGCCGCTACCTATTGGAAAACACGCATCGCACCAGCGTCTTGCTGCGCCCCGACCCCGAGCTGGCCGCACGCGAAGAGGCCGACGAAGCTGCCCGCTTGGCAGCTATTCGTGCCAGCATGAACGAAGAACAGCTCAAAGAAGTGATGGCGAGCGCCGCCCATCTGAAAGAGCTGCAAGAGAGACCCGACTCGCCCGAAGCCTTGGCGAGCATCCCCAGCTTAAAGCTGAGCGATCTCGACCGCCAGAACAAGCGCATTCCGATCGAGGTACAAGAGATCGACGGCACACCCTTTATCAGCCACGACTTGCACACCAACGGCATCGTCTATTTCGATCTCGGCTTCGATCTGCGCAGCGTTCCGGCCGCCTTGCTGCCCTATGTGCCGCTCTTCGGGCGCGCCCTCACCGAAATGGGCACCGAGCAAGAGGACTTCGTCAAGCTCTCACAGCGCATTGGGCGCAACACCGGTGGCGTGTGGGTCAGCCGACTGACCTCGCTACACAACGACCGCAAACAGCACGTCGCTTGGTTCCTGTTGCGCGGCAAAGCCATGGCCGATCAGGCCGAGAAGCTCTTCGACATCATGCGCGATGTCTTGTTGGGCGTGAAGCTCAACAACCAAGAGCGCTTCCGTCAGATGGTGCTCAAGGCTAAGGCCGGCTTGGAAGCTGGCTTGATCCCCAGCGGGCATAGCTTCGTCAATCTGCGCATGCGCTCGAAGTTCAATACCATGGACTGGATCGACGAGCAGCTGGGCGGTATCAGCTATCTCTTCTTCTTGCGCCAGTTGAGTGAAGCGGTCGAGAACAATTGGCCGAGCGTGCTGGCCCGCCTCGAAGAGGTGCGCTCGTTGCTGATCAACCGCCGCCGCGCGCTGGTGAACGTCACCCTCGATCAAGCGACAACTCTCAAGTTGCAGCCTCAGATCAAGGCTCTGCTCGATGCGCTGCCCAGCCACAACCGTCCGCTAGTCGAATGGCACGGCGGCTTGAGCGAGGGCAACGAAGGTCTGACCCTGCCCGCACAGGTCAACTACGTTGGTAAAGCGGCCAACCTCTACGATCTGGGCTACGAGTACAACGCTTCCGCAGCGGTGATCTCGCGCTACCTGCGCACAACCTGGCTGTGGGAGAAGGTGCGTATGCAGGGCGGCGCCTACGGCGGCTTCTGCTCCTTCGATCGGCTCTCGGGTGTCTTTAGCTTCACCTCTTACCGCGACCCCAACCTGTTGGGCACGCTCGAAAACTACGATCTCGCCAGCCGCTTCCTCAAAGAGCTGAAGCTGAACGACGATGAACTGACCAAGAGTATCATCGGAGCGATCGGCGATATCGACGCCTATCAACTGCCCGATGCCAAGGGCTACACCTCCTTGGTTCGCTACCTATTGGGCGATAGTGAAGAGCGCCTGCAACAGGCCCGCGACCAGATCTTCGCGACCAAAGCCGAAGACTTCCGAACCTTTGGTGAGCTGCTCGAGAAGTTCAACGAGGTGGCCCAAGTGGTGGTACTCGGCTCGACGTCCGCGATCGAGGCGGCCAACCGTGAACGCAACGACTTTTTGCAGCTTGTGAAGGTGCTCTAACACCTCCGATGACAGGCAGCGCTCCCAAACCAAGGGGAGTGCTGCCTGTTCGCTGTTTGTGACGGATCAAGCATGAAGCGCGACTTTATTTGGATTGTTCTGCTCAGCCTCTGCATCTATTTGCTAACAACGAGCGGCCATCTCTACTCGCCCGACGAAGAAACCATGTACGAAGTGACGGCAGCCATGCTTACACGCGGCGCCGTCGATCTACCAAACGACAATTCTCTGCCCCTGATCGCACTCCATCGCGGCCCTAACGGATTGTGGTACTCGCATTTCGGCATTCTTCCCTCGCTGCTTGCCATTCCGGGCTATCTGCTCGGCCAATTGATCGGCGGCGGGGCGACGCCAGCAGGTTCGATGCTCTCGCACCTCTTCGTGAGTCTGATCAACGCACCGATCACGGCCCTCACAGCTGGTTTCGTACTGCTGTTTGTGCGCCGCTTGGGCTATAGCCGCTCTGCCGCGTGGGCCTGCGCACTGATCTTCGCCTTCGCCTCTCCGGCCCTGGTCTATGCCCGCACCTTCTTCTCGGAGCCATTAACGGCCTTGCTGCTGCTAGTTGCCCTAGAGCGCGCCTGGAACTTTCATAACAGCGGCGCTTGGCGGGCGGCACTGCTCTGCGGACTGGCGTGCGGTCTGCTCTTGGCAACGCGCGTGGCGACCGGAGTGATTCTGCCTTGGATCTTGCTCTTTCTAGTCAGCAAAGCCCAGCTTGCAGAGCTCTCAAAGCTCCACCCAGCCTTGCAAAGCCTGATTGCGCCCTTGCCCAAGGCGCTGCAAAAGCTGCTTGCAACGCTTGTGCTCTATGGTATCGGCTTTCTGCCCGGGCTGCTCTGCTTTGTAGGCTACAACTTGGCGCGCGGCGATCTGCCTTGGAGCACAGGTTACAGCAGCGAAAGCTGGGTCTTTACGACACCGCTGCTAGTGGGCTTGTCGGGGATGTTTCTGCAAGTCGAGCGCGGCCTGATCTTCTATGCCCCACCCGTTGTATTGAGTCTGCTTGGCCTATGGAGCTTTGCGCGCCGCCAGCCGAGTCTGACGCTGACGATTGCGCTCTTGAGCATTTGCTATACCTTCTTGCACGCTGGCCGAACCGCCTGGGAAGGTGGTGCAGCATGGGGGCCACGCTACATTTTGGCTCTGTTGCCGGTCTGGCTACTACCGCTGGCGGCGCTGTGGGATGCACTAGGCAGCCAACGCCGTGCCTTGGCACTCTTTAGCCTGCCCGTAGCACTCAGCTTCATCGTCAATCTGCTGGGGATCTTGGTGAACTTCAACACCTACTACAACGACACAGCCCTGCGCGAAGGTAGCCTCCTGTTCGGCAGCCCTTCCCCGATCGCCGCACACTGGAATCTATTAAACGAGCGCTTGGCAAGCGCCAACTATCCAGACGATCATTGCGCCTTGCAAGAGGGCTTTTATCCGACGGAGGGCGGTGAAGGCACATTGTTACCGCGTCGCAGCGGGGCGCAGGCACAACTCAGTTGCCGAACCAGCAGCCCTAGCAAGCTGGAACTGCTGCTCGACGATCGGCGTCCACCCGATGCGCCCGTGGGCGAGCTTAGCTTGGCTTGGAATGGCCGCGAGGTCGCAGGTATGCAGCCCGGTCAGCAACGCCTGCTCACCTTCTTCCTGCCCGAAGGAAAAACGAGCTTTAGCTTGCAGAGCACTACATGGAACCCAGCCGAGATCGGTTTCAGCGAGCGCGACGATCAGCTGGGCGTGGCGCTGATGGCCTTGAACGCCAGCCACTTCGATAAAAGCAACCTCACCCTGCTCGATACGAGCATCGAGCCGCTGCCGAGTCATGCCGTGAAGCGCTGGGCTTGGTACTATCAACCAAGCAACCAGCATCTCTTCGATATGTGGTGGTGGTATCTGCCCCGTTCCGAGATCGGCCTAGGGGGAGCGTGGGGCTACGGTCTGTTCGTCGTGCTGATCATGGCGCTGTCCATCGTTCTAGCGCGGCGTTACGCCTGAACAACGCCGCCTGAGGGCGCGGTTTAGTGAGGAAGCATACCTTTTACCACTGAGGCACCGAGACACTGAGGCGCTAGAACAAGTTTTACCACCCAGGCACCGAAACACTGAGGCGCTAGAACAAGTTTTACCACCCAGGCACCGAAACACTGAGGCGCTAGAACAAGTTTTACCACTGAGGCACCGAGACACTGAGGCGCTAGAACAAGTTTTACCACCCAGGCACCGAGACACTGAGGCNCTGAGAACANGTTTTACCACTGAGGCACTGAGACACTGAGAGATAAAGAGANTGGATCGGAGCTTCAAGNNTTACANGCTTAGGTGNAAACNTCACCGCATTCGTACACTTTCCAATACAATCTCTACAAAACTCGGTGCCTCTCTGCCTCCGTGGTGAATGTTCTCTAAAAAACTCGGTTCCTCTGCGGTGAAGACAAAGCTACTTTAGTACAAGCCAGCCTGCTGCAGACGATCGCGCAGCAGCGCTAGCTGGATCGCGACCTCGCGATACTCATTTTCACCGCTGTGGTGCTCGACCGACCAGCAACCTTGGTAGTTCACCTTGAGCAGAGTCGCAATGCTGTCGGCCAAGTGGCTGTTGGTCGCCTCCCACGAGATGTGGGTGTGCATCGCCCAAGGCGCCATCAGTTCATCGCCGGGATTGCCACGGAAGTGAAGCAGCACACCGAAGCCCGGATGATCGACGGCCTCGCAGAGTCGGCGCATGTTCTCGGGCTTTACCTCGGCGCCCCAGTGATTCTCGGGGCCTACCTTGAAGCCATTGTCGTAAGCCCACTGCGCATACTCGCGGAAGCGCTTCACAATCGTCTCGAACTGCTCATCAGTGAAATCTTCATCGCGCCCACCAGCGTCGATGCGCAGAGTGCGCGCCCCGAGGGTTTTAGCGATCTGCAAGTAGCGCAGCGCCTGCTGATAGTGAGCTTCGCGTACCTCAGGATCATCTTCCCAAATGTGCGGACCATCAACACAAAGGTTCACCAAGGTCAGCTCACGCTCATCGAGCGCGCGCTTTACTTGAGCGATATAGTCATCGTCGAGGCTTTTCAGCATGCCATTCCAAATGTCGGCGGTGCGTAGGTCGTAGCGGTAGCGGCAGCTTTCGAGGTAACCAAAGAGGTCGATCAATCCGTCGCGTAAGAGGCCATGAAAAGCGTAGGAGGCGATACCGATGTTCATCGTTGAAACCTTTTGTATCACACTGGAGCCAATGCTAAGCGGCAATAACTTCGGCGCCTAGCCCATATAGAGTACCACGTTTTGCATAGCGCGTTGTCAGCACTAAGTTTGGTCCAAGTCAGCGTTAAGCTGGCCGCTACAAATAGCCTTGAGAAGGGACATTTTTTAACCACAGAGATAAAGAGATTGAATTAATCATCTACCACAGAGAGACTAAAACACTGAGAAAACAAGAGTTAGACTCGGTACCTTATACCTTAAGCGCAAGCACTTACAATGGAGTGTAGATACAAGCAAAAACTCTCAAAAGACTCAGTGTCTCTGCGCCGCAGTGGTGAATTAAAAGCGTTGTGTAAGAACCCCTGTTCGTATTGCAAGCTTCCCTAAGTGTTGTGCAAGAACGCCTGTGCGCCGTGCAAGAACACCTATTCGTATTGCAAGGCTCCCCGAGTGTTGTGCAAGAACACCTATTCGTATTGCACGCTACCCCAAGCTTCGTGCAAGAACCCCTGTTCGTATTGCACACCGCCCCAAGCTTCGTGCAAGAACCCCTGTTCGTATTGCACACCACCCCAAACGCCATGCAAGGGCATGAAAGCGCTAAAGCGAAGACGAAATACGGCATTACTAAGCGCAATAGCCAGTCAGCGGGCTTGCTCAGCTATCTAGCAGGCCTGTTCAACTAACAAGCAGGCAGACCTTGAGGAAAAACAGGTGAATTTCTCCTTCTAAAGGGCATTCTGAAGCGTGCTACAATGATAACAGGGCGAGTACGAATGGCTCTGAAGCTGGCGGCTCGACCAAATATCCTACCTGCTAGCCCTTAGGAGAAGAGAATGAGTGCCGAAGCAAGAGCGAACAGCTTTCGGATGCCATCAGATGTTCGGTTGGGCTATGTTCATCTTACAGTAGCCGACCTTGAAAAACAGATTTTATTCTATACCCGTGTGCTCGGCTTCCATGTTCACTGGAAACAGGACGGAGAGGCCGCGCTTGGCAGCGCTTCCGAGGTGCTTTTGCGCCTAAGCGAGCTGCCTCAGGCCAAGCGCTACCAGCGCAGCTCGGGTATGTATCATTTTGCATTGCTCTACCCCAATCGCAAAGAGCTGGCGCGCGCTGTAGCTCGGCTCTTCGCGCTACGCTACCCCAATGCACCAACCGACCATGGCATCTCTAAAACGACCTATCTTGACGATCTAGAGGGCAATACGATCGAGCTGTATGTGCGCTCGCTCGACGATGCTGTCTATGAGATTGTCGACGGCGATCTACGGGTGCGCTATGCCAATGGACGGATCGGCACGGGGCGTGACCCGCTCGACCTCGATGCGCTCTTTAGCGAACTGAACGATAATGATTCGATCGATCTACCTTTGCCGGAAGGCACCCAAGTCGGCCATATGCACCTCTATGTTTCGAGCCTCGAACGTTCGCTTGAGTTCTATGCATCGGTCTTGGGCTTTGAAGAAGGCCCAATCTTCCCCAATTTCCGCATGGGCGAGGTGGGTATCGATGCCCTGCAGCCGCATGTGATCGCCTTTAACACCTGGAAGGGCCATAATCTACCGCCCGCGCCCGCCGATGCACTGGGCATTCAATACTTTACCATCGTGCTACCCTCGCGCCAGCAGCTCGATCAAGTAGTCGAACAGGTTCAGGCGGCAGGCCTGCCGACCGAAACAAGTGAGCAAGGGATCGTGGTTTATGATCCTGCCCAAATTAAAGTGGTGCTGACCGATCGGATGCCCTCGCTTCAGCCCTAAACAGCTTTGCTGAGCTAGATTGCTGCAGTACCATAGAGAAAGGCTGGAAGATCGTTGTGTGCAGCGATCTTCCAGCCTTTTCTAGCTTTTCGCTCACGAGCCGAGAGCGGCTCTTACAAGCGTGTAGATGGTAGCAAATGTGGTAGATTATACCAAATCCGCTAGCTTGCTTTCTATTAGGCCTTCGGCAGAGCGGAACTTGACTATTTTTGTTGTGTGAGATTTCGCGGCTTTTCGTTTTTCTGAGCTAAGAGCGTGTAAGCCATTCAACGGATTTGATATCACTCACTTTTTGGTCTTCGGCAGAGCTCAACTATATTTTCTTTCCCCAGCTTTTCGTTTTCCCGCACTAAGCGAACGCAGCTCTTTAAAACGAATTTGGTATGAAACCCGTTTGAAGCGTCCCATTGTCGATGGCTTCGGACCACAGATAGAAGCCGACTGTAACAAGCTAGATGTTGATAGCCGAAGGCGGACGCGCTAGAAGCCGAATGGAAGGTAAAGACCTCTCCGCCAGAATATTAATGCGTCAATCGGAAGCGACCTCAAACAACAGGCCCAGAGCTCGTTGCAGCCCTAGACTCGTAACAAGCCGCGAAAGCCACGCGAGGCGTAGTAGCTCTCGGCTCCATTGTGATAGATGAACACGCGGTTGTAACGCCGATCGCCGTAAAGGGCGCCGCCCAGTTCGCGCACGGGAGCAGGAGTTAGTAGCCAGCTCGATGTTTTGGTGTCGAACTCGCCCAGCTCTTGCAGCTTGCGATACATTTCTTCATCGAGTAACTCGATCCCCAACTCCTCGGCCATATCGAGCGCGCTGCTTTTCGGTTTGTGTTCTTTGCGCGCATCGAGGGCCGCGCGATCGTAACACAGGCTTCTGCGTCCTTTGGGAGACTCAGGCGAGCAATCCACAAACAGATATTCATCCGTAGCTGGATCATAGCCAATAACATCTGGCTCGCCGCCGCTAAGCTCCATCTCGTTAAGGGTTTGTAGCCTGGCCGGATTGGCTTGTAGCTTAGCTACTATCTTGGGCCACTCTAGCCCAGCGTGACGCTGCATATGAGTTTCAAAACGGGCTTTTAAGATCTCAAGAATATCGCCATTGGGGACTAGCTGTTCAGACTTTGCCTTGGGCATTCTCAAGCTCCTCTCTCAGTTACGAAACTTGTGTGGGTCATTCCATTCTAGGCGGCTGCATTTTACAGATAGATAGGGCTGCTGTTACTGGATAGGATGTTGGTAGCCGAAGGCGGACGCGGTAAGGAGCGAATGGAAGCTAGAGAAGATAACGCCAAACACTAAAGAGATGAAGCAGATTTGCTAGAAGTTGGGCAGCCCTGCCCGCCATTCAGCCTGCGACAGGGCAAATTCGCTTTCGCTTAGCTGTTTAAGAGCGAGTTTTTGCAGCAAACGTCGCGAATAGTGGTTTTCGGGATGAGTGCCAGAAAGAATGCTATCAATCTGTAACTGCGCGAAGAGGTAATCGATGATAGCGCGACATGCCTCAAAGGCATAACCTTGGCCGTGGAAGGCAGGATGAAAGATATAGTCCAAGTTGCGAACCTGCCCAGACAGATTGCAGCGTGGCTCGATCGCCAATAAACCGATCAGCTCGGGTTTTGCTTTGAGGAAAACCGCCAAATAGTTATCTTCGGAAGCAAACCAAGCCGCGATATCGGCCATTTCTTTGTCGGATGTGGGCCAAGCTGGCTCAAAACGCGCGCTATCAGAGGCTTGATAAGCGACGATCATAGCTTGGAGGGCCTGCCAATCTTCGCTAAGGAAGTTTCGAACAACGAGTCGCTCGGTTTCAATCGCTTCCATTGAGATGGCTTTCTATCGAGACGGCTGTGAGTGGTCAAGCAGAGAAGAAAATCATAAGCATAGGCAATAGATCGCTCGATAAACGGCCTTAGCGTAGATCAATGCCCTGAAGGCCGATGCGCACCCATCGCAACTGGCCCTGCCAGTCTTTGATCAAGAGTGGAAAGCCAGCCTGTGCAGCTGGACGTATCTCAAACATGAGGTTGCGGTCGTGAATATCGCCGTAGTGCTGGCGGAAGTGCTCAAAACGCTCTTGGAAACGTGCCTGTAAGAGCGCAGTGAGCAGGCGATCGATGGCTCGACGGCGGTCGGGCTGGAGCTGAAAGCGGCCCCACTCGTAGCCGTAGACAAACTCGCGTACTTTGATCAGGCCCGTGAATTGCAAACCGATCAAGGCTGTTGGCGAGAAGGCTTGGCCGCGCAGCTGGCCGAGGCGCTCTTCAAAAAAGTAGTGGCCGCCGATAAAGCGTCCATTGAGATAGTGGCGCTCGTCGATCAGCTCGATCACAAAGACGCGCCGCTCTTCATCGGCGACACAATAACATGCCTTCTCTTCGCCCGAGCCAAGGTAACAACACTGCCAACGCGGGTCAGGGAAGTGTAAGGTTCCGTCGCGGTAACTGGCTTGGAGAATGGTACGTCGATGTTGGCTGCCCACTTCGTGTGGTTCGATCTTACGCACCTCTGTAATTTTGCCTTGGAAGTTGAGTGGAAACAAGGCTACAACCCTCACACAGATAAAACTCAGGCTTTAAGCTGCTATTTATAGGGGATCATCTGGCGTGGAGCAAAGATATAGCTGGTTTTTTCGTCTTTTAGCCAATCGATCAGCTTTAGAATACCCACGTAGTTTAAGATGATCCCCAAAACGATGCCGATCAGCCAATCGCTCCAAGTGGCTAGCCCTGCTTGCAGCACATGCCAAAAGAAAAGGAGCATGATAGGCAGAAAGAGCAGCAAACTCGTGAGCATGCCGGGGTTGTAGAGCGTTCTGGCCCTGAGATTAAACAGTAAGCAATGGGCGATGATATTGGCGAGCGAGACCAATATGCTTGCGATCGCCAACCAAAGGGCATGCTCAGCAACGAGTGCGGCCAAGCAATAGATCGACCAACCGATAGCGACATTGACGATCAAGGAGGTATTGCTGTTTAAAGGGAAACGATCGGGCTGCCTGCTTGCGTACAGAACCTTGTTGACCATACCGGGGAAGTAGCCGGGATAGCGATACTCCTCAAATTGGTGGAGGCAGAGAGATGCGAAACTGAGCCATAACAAACAGGCGAGATAGCTGAAATCTCCAAACCAAAGAGCCAAAGCGATGACGACGACAATACAGAGACCTAGATCGTACCAGTGATCTCTCAAGAAACGCATCGTTGTTCCTTCAACTATAAGGCTCTGATAGACCAAGCAGGCAGCACAACGTCGGTTGGCCAAGCTTGGCTCACTGCCCACTATGGGAATTGTGCTTGGGCGAAAAGAAAGAGCTTACTCGGCTAGGTATTGCTGCTTGCAGTAATCGAGATCGCAGAGCCACTGGTGGCGATCTTGGGCATCGAGCCACGATTCTGGGAAGAAGTTACGCTCTAACACAACCTCGATGATTGCGGCACGTATTTGGTGAGCGCAGATTATGGGCGGAACACGCCCCACACCCGTGCCCAAGCCCGGAAAGGCCACCCGTTTGATATGATCTCTGATCGGTTGACCTGTTAGCGGCCCCAAGCGGAAGTTGCCATGTTTGATCAATAAGAAAACGGCGCGCGCGGCTAGATAAGGATTGACGGTGTCGTTGATCTGCATGGGAACGCGCATGGTTGGCGCCGCGATCAGATAGGGGATCTTGGGCGAGTCGGTGGGTACGATCTCGGCGTCGCCCACCAATAGCTCGCCGTGGTGCAGCACTCTGATCAAGCTTTGCAGGCGCTCTTGCACTTGCCAGCCAAAAAACTTGGTGTAGATCATATCGATCCCACCGTCCATAAAACCGAAGCTATTGGCAGGGCTAACCACAGCATCGCATTCTAGATCTGTGATCGAACCACGGTGAAGTTTTACATAGGGGAGATCAGAGCAGGCCTTCTCCCAGGCCTCGTAGAGATCGTCAGCGACAGAAGTCAAAACTATCTCCACAGATATCCTCCTTCATGCCTGTTTAGCATTCTGGCTGAGCAATTATCAACAAGCGATCAGCGCTTGCCACAACCATACTGTAGCCAGTAGGCGAAAACCCGAAGGTGCGGATCTCTTGATCTTTCGCGAGGCAGTAGATCTGCTGAGTTTCACGCTCAAGCAGCTCTTGAAGCCAGTCGTGCGTTAGCGAGAGCACAACAGCCTGTTCGGGCCAATCGAGCGTCACGGCTTGAAGCTGCCAGCCAGCGGGATGATTTAGCGCAAGGCCGCCGCCGTGCAGCCCAGCGGTACGCACTTTGATACCCGCGAATGGCCCGAAGGCGTGAGCGGTTAGGCCATAGACATCAAAGTCAAGGCTGCCTGTAGTATCGCGACAGATCCGCTCTCCATTGCGACAATTATAGATGCTCCGCCCTTGCTGTGACAAGACAAGCAGGTAGTCACTATGAGGAAGATAGCCCAGATCAGTTAGTCCGCTAATAGCATGGATCGAACGGTGAGTCCATGGAGCTGGCGGGTAACTGATGGCTGCGCTTCTGATCAAGGTATGCAGTTCTGAACGTTGGTCTGATATGCGCATGCTTTTCTCGTACAGCTAGAACGATTGTAAACTAACGGCTCTACCAGCAATAACGAAAGAAATGGATGAAACTTGTTGAGCAAAGTGATAGAGAATCGCTAATAAAAGTCTTTAATAAAAGAAATAATCAATTAAGACATATTCTGAGCCATAAATAGCAAGGTGCTTGGCACGTTGATTGCTAATTATTTAAACAAGATTGGTAAATGGGAGCAACTGATTGATATATAAAACAGTTTGAATATATTCTTAAACCGTATATCCTAGTGCTCCTACCCTCATCCTCGCTTCGTTCTCCACCCTTTGGGCTGCTCTATACATGTCTACTCGCTCGCTTCAGTGATTGTACCACTGAGCTTAGCTTGAGGCATGTCAAATTTCAGTCCAAGCTCATGTGCCAAACTCTAGGTAAAACGTCGCGGGCATGCTACGCGAATGAAAGGATAGGAGATCGCAATGCCAAACAAGCAACGAGAGCAGGGGGTTCAGAAGCAACCGACCCCTCCGTTCCCTCAGCAGCAACAAGAGAAGCCCGGAATCGAGTCGGATGTTACACCCCGACCGCGTTATAAAGCACCGACCTATCAAGGTGCCGATAAACTTCGCGAAAAGGTAGCTTTGATCACGGGTGGAGACTCGGGTATCGGGCGGGCCGTGGCGGTATTGTTCGCGCGCGAAGGTGCGAATGTTTCGCTTGTATATCTGCCCGAAGAGCAGTCTGACGCCGAAGAGACCAAACAAGCTGTAGAGGCCGAAGGGCAAGAGGCACTACTGCTGGCGGGAGACTTAGTCGATCCCGACTTCTGTCAAGACATCGTTGAGCGCACTATCGATGCCTTCGGGCGGCTCGATATCGTTGTGAATAACGCCGCTTATCAGCAACATCAAGCAACCATCAACGAGCTGAGCGACGAGCAGTGGGACCGAACCTTTAAGACCAATATTTACGCTTACTTTCGGGTAGCCAAAGCAGCCTTGCCGCATCTCAAGCCAGGCAGCACCATCATTAATACCGGCTCGATAAGCGGTCTCGATGGCAGCGAAGAGCTGCTGGACTACTCTTCAACCAAGGGTGCGATCCACACCTTTACCAAATCGCTGGCACAGAACCTGGCCGACAAACATATTCGGGTCAACTGTGTTGCGCCGGGGCCGGTCTGGACACCGCTCAACCCGGCGGATCAAGACCCCGACAAGGTTGCAAGCTTTGGACAGAACACTCCGCTACAACGACCGGCCCAACCCGAGGAGCTTGCACCAACCTACGTCTTTTTAGCATCGGAAGCCGACTCGAGTTATATCACCGGCGAAGTGATTACGGTCGCTGCAGGTTCAAGCTCAACCGGTTAGACGATACGGTGGCACAGTTCGTGCTCTAAGGTCTAGTAAGATCTAGCGACGTTGAAATAAGCATATTTCGCAAAAACGATCGGTGGCACGGCACTTGCAGTATATTTAGAGTGTATGGAAGCAGCAATATAGTAGCATCCCTACACAGGCCCTCCATAGATCAATCCTAGATTGACCTATACCCATTTACAACATTCCAATACCATCAGTCTGATCTGGTTGAGCGCTTCATCTAGATTTTGACTGCCCTCCACTCCACTTTCATCTCTCATCGCAGCAAGCTGTGTTCAGTGTTGAACAGTATTACGTCCTATCCCGGGCAAATTGCCGCAACTAAATAAGCAACATTCTGTACCCTATCTAGACTCGTCGAACCAAGATACGGAATATCCAGAAAGGACCCAAGTATCATGACTAAGACGATCGTCGGACTATTTAATACCTTTAGCGATGCGCAGGTGTTGGTAGACGATCTGCTAACGCTTGGTATCGAACGCGACGCCATCAGCGTTTTTAGCACACAACGACCAGCTGATCAGCTCAAAGAGCGTGAACTATACGGCGAACCGAACGAGCCTCTGGCCGAGCCTCCCCAAGAGACAGGCGCGATCCAAGGCGCGCTGGGTGGTATGACCATCGGCGGTGCATTGGGGCTCTTACTAGGCATCGGTACGCTGGCTATTCCGGGCGTCGGCCCTGTTTTGGCAGCCGGTCCTTTGGCGGCCGCTCTGGGCAGCACAGCCGTAGGCGCAGGCCTTGGCGGTTTGATCGGCGTACTGAGCAACGCGGGCGTCTCGCACGACGATGCTCTGCTCTTTAACGAAGGACTGCGACGCGGTGGCACCTTAGTGAGCGCGCATGTTCACGAGAACATGATCGATGCAACCGAAAGGGCCTTCGAGCGGGCTGGCGCTGTCGATATTCAACAGCGTGCCGCTGACTGGCAGGCCGAAGGTTGGTCGCCAACTTCGCGCCCACCTAACGATTATAGCGATCCCGATGCTGGTGATACTTGGAAAGAGAGCAGCAAAGTCGGCACTGTCGGCGGAGCTGTGGCAGGAGGCGCCACAGGCGCTGCGATCGGCAGCGTAGGTGGACCCGTCGGCACCGCGATCGGCGGAGTCGCTGGAGCAGCAACAGGTGCGGCGGTCGGCGCGGCTGGCGATATCGCTGGCGAGGCCATCGACGACGACGGAGATCGTTCGTATGTACGCGATGAGGATCTGATCGCTCGCGACTACGAGCGAGGCGGAAACGATGCATATACCCGAGGAACCAATGACTCGTGGAGCTTGCACGAAGCCGACTATCGCGATGACTTTATTGTGAACTACGAGCCCATGGGCTATGCCTGGGATCAATACGCACAGGCCTATCGCTACGGCGACAGCTTCTCGGCCGATCCGCAATATCGCAATTACGACTGGGACCAAGTTGAACCGCATATGCGCCAAAACTGGGACGAAAATCTCTACGGATCTTGGGAACGCTTCAAGGACGCCGTGCGCTATTCCTGGGAGCGCGCGAAACAAGACCTGCGTTAGTTATCGGTTTGCCCGCTTGTTGTAGGACCTAATCTATATGAAGTTAATGTCAGCCCAGTGCGACAAAGTGTTAGCAGGCTAGACATCTCGATATTTTATAAAAGGAGTTAGACCATGATCAACTTTATTGTATGGCTGCTGTTCGGTGCGTTGGTTGGTTGGTTGGCCAGTTTGGTTATGCGAACGGATGCTCAGCAGGGCGCATTGCTAAATATCATCGTCGGTATTGTTGGTGCCTTCCTTGGCGGTTTCCTCTTCAATATTCTCGGCCTGGGCGGAAGCAATATCAACAATAGCGACTTCAGTCTCAGCGCTCTGATCGTTTCCTTCATTGGCGCAGTAGTCTTACTGGGCATTGTGAACCTCTTCCAGCGAGGTAGTGTGCGCTAAACCTGCACACCCTAAAGGCCCAAGCGGTCGGACGAGGGCGGAACATAGGTAAGGTATCCCCTCCTCCATACAGTTCTTACACGAAACAGAGAGCTTGCGCTACATAGGTGCAAGCTCTCTTTCCAACACAGAATAGGAGGACAACGATGCAAAACCATTCAAAACGTGCGCTGGCTTCTCGATTGCATCCGTATCGGAACGAATTGGCCGAGCTAGATCGGTCAGAGCGAACGAACGAGGAGGGAGTGGCCCAACTACGCTTGGTGATCGGAGCGTGTATCGGAGCAGTGGTCGGCTTATTGTTGGCCTTGGTCTTAACCAGCGATCTGATCGTGTTGCCGGGCATACTTTCAAGTCTAGGCGACAATGCTATCGCACTGGTGGTTGCGATCTTCGGTATCGCATTTGGAATCTTGTTGAGTTCAAAGCAATCACAATAATACTATGGCATTATTTTTTGCAGCTTATAGCTGCGTACTACGCTAGAGAGATTTCACCCGCTGTGAAATCTCTCTTTTTATTCTGTTGCCAGACAACATAGACAAGCTACAGCCCCGATATCTCTCCCAGCAATCTCCTCGATCTTCCAAACAGCGCCTCTTCAGCCTCAAACAAGGCACACATAGCCTTTTACACCCAATCCGTTCGATCAGTTCAGCCCTCAAGCGGCGAGGGCACTAGCCCTCATTTCGAGCTTTAGCGCGTCCGCCTACGGCTACCAACAGCCCGCCCAGCAAAACGCTGTACATTAGCCACAAATCGACATACGGTCAGCGTTATCGGCCCTCACCCCCCGGCCCCCTCTCCCGCACTGCGGGCGAGGGGGTGAATGTTGAGCTTGTATGCGATTTCGCTACGCGAAATCGCATACAAGCTCTCTGAGTTCTGTGCTCGCAGGGATAACCCCGCGATGGTATGCGAACGATCGCCTGTTGCTGCCGACACGACTTTTGGGTAATGCATAGCAGCAAAACGAGGGGCCAGTTGGCGGTGCATAGAAGCGATCGACGAATTGGAATCCACAAATAGTTTCCGTATCACCCAGCATAGTAGTTTCGGTTGATTCTTTTGAACGAAGAGTTTACGCTTCAGAAGCAATCGGCCTTCGTCAGGCTAGAAACCTCTGTGGATTGCGAATGTGTCACGCTAAGCTCCGACATGGAGCCTTCCTTTGGACGATTTATATTTCAGAAGTTGGGAAGAATGAGATCGTTTTGATTTAAGGAAGTATTCGAAAGCCTATCTGATACTTTTTAGCAGCTAGCTGTAAGGAAGGTGTCATCTAAGTATCACTAGTTACAGAACCATTTCGCGTTAAAGTTAGAAACAGGTTGGCTATAGAGTTGTAGTACAAACATAGAAAGACCCAAACCAACATCTGACTGTATGGTGGTTTTGTGCATAAGGGAGTGAAGCGTGTCTATGCAAACAGTACGTCTTTGGATCTGTAGCTTAGCTTGGATCGGCATCGTTTTATCAGCGTATCCCGTGGCGGCTCGCGAAGCAAACACAGCAAGCGCCCAAGTATCAGCAGATCAGGGTATTCCAAGTAAAACGACGCTCGCACCTAGTACAGCTTCAGATGGTGGTATCGGCCCTGCCAGCAACGACTATATCTCTCCGATCACAGAGGCCGAGAAACCTTTTACCCATATGCTCTTACGCTGGGAAGCCACTAGCTCGATCGAAGAGGGCATTATTCTCGAGCTGCGTGCCAGCCTCGATGGCAAAGACTGGACAGATTGGAGCGAAGTCGCCCACAACCACGACCTATGGCAAGAGAGCGACGGCCCAAATGTACATTGGAGCCAGACGATCTATGCTGGTGAGGGTGCACGCTTCTGGCAGGTGCGCTCGCGTTCGCAAGCCGGACCCGATAGCACTGTTCCAACGCTGATTTCAATCGATGTGCATGTCGTCGATGCCCGCTGGGGGCGCGAGGTCGAACAGCAGGCTTTGCGCAGCAACGCTTCCAACACAACGTCCAGCATCAGCAAGCCCGCAGTTGTAAGCCGCACCGGCTGGGGCAGCCCCGATGGGCAGGGAAGCCGAGTTAAAACAGTCTACTATCCCGTCAACCATATGGTTGTGCACCATACCGCCGATCCCAATACGCTGCGCAGCAACGAGAAAAACTGGGGCGATCGGGTGCGAGCCGAATGGTCGTTCCACACCTATTCGCGCGGCTGGGGCGATGTAGGCTATAACTATCTGATCGACCCCAATGGCGTGATCTATGAAGGGCGCGCGGGCGGTGATGACGCAGTGGCCTTTCACGATACCGCCAACTATGGCTCGATGGGCGTGGTGGTGATCGGCACCTATAGCAGCGTGACACCAACGGCGGCCTCACAAACGAGCTTGGTCGCATTGCTGGCTTGGAAAGCGCAGCAGAAGAAGATCGATCCACTTGGGCGCTCGTTCTATTACGGCTGTTCGATCTCGAAATATTGCAAGCCCTTTAACAGCGGATCGATCGTCGACAATATCGCAGGGCACCGCCAAGTGACTCCGGGCCACACAACCTGTCCGGGCGACGCCTTTATGAACATTATGCCGAGCATTCGCAGCCGCGTGGCCGAGCGTTTGGCCGGAGGCAGCGGCGATACACCCGTTACAGGCGATAACGGCGATCTGTTGATCGATGAACTGGAGTCGACCTTCGAGCCCTCGAACGCAACTTGGCATGACGCCTACTGTGGCTACGGCGGCCATAGCTTCTACACCTATGCCACCGATAAGGCAAGCGAGAGCAGCAATTGGGCAACTTGGAGGCCCAATATCCCTACCGCTGGGCGCTACACAATCTATGCGCATATCCCACAAGGCTGTGGGCTTGCTTCACCGCCCTACGCCACAACAAACGCCAAATACACCATTCAGTCAGCCGACGGCAGCACAAGCCGAACAGTCGACCACAACAGCTCGGAATCGTGGGTTGATCTGGGTACTTACAACTTTAATGCGGGCACAAGCGGCTTTGTGAGCTTGAGCGACCTAACCGGCGAGCCATTCAGCCAGAAGAAGGTGATCTTTTTCGACAGCGTTAAGTGGGTGCCCGTTTCGGAATATGACGCCGATGTGCAATTGGTGAAGGTGAGCTTCCCGCGCACCACGATCTCGGCAGGCGAACTGCTCAAAGTTCAGTTTACGGTCAAGAATGTAGGCGCGACAACGATCGCGGGGCAAGATCCGCAGACCGGAACCACAGGCGACGGCAGCTACGACGGCAATAACGGCTATGTGTACGACGAAAACGAGTGCTTCCTAGGCGATAGCGCGGGCAATTACCCGGCTTATCCCAAAGAGACGGGGCGCTTCCGAGTGACGCTGGGAGCGCAAGGCTTGCAGCAGACCTGCGCGGGCGAAACGGGCGGTTACCCATGGCGCTGGGGCATCAACGGTGAGCTACTGCCGGGCCAAACGCGCGAGATAACTGGCTACATTCGCTTCCGTACGCCCGGTAACTATACCTTGCAGGCTGGGCTTGTGCAAGAGTATGTGAAGTATCACGCCCAAGCGGTCGCGAGCACAACTATTACGGTGACGCCCGAGCAGTTCGCACCCATCCCGGTTGAATTTAACGACCGTTTGGAGCCGATCGCGCAAGTCTATGCGCTGGGAGATATTCCCGATAACTTTTTGGCGCGCACCTCTAACCCGCTTTCGATTCCGCGTGGCGAGAAGCTAGGCAGCTTCGCTTGGGATGGCCGTATGATCGATTGGGGCGAGGGCGGCCCGTTCGGCAGAAGCGATGCGTTTTTGGTCGAGCAGACACGGGTCTTCTATGCGCCGAGCACAGGCAGCTACACATTCTCGACGACGAGCGACGATGGCTCGTGGCTGTGGGTCGATGGCACGCTGGTGGTCAACAATGCAGGTCTGCACGAGGCCCAAGAGGTGACCGGCACGATCCAACTGACGAAGGGCGCCCATGTACTGTCGTTTAAATACTTCGAACGCAGTGGAAACGCCTCGATCGGCTATGCGGTTAAGATGCCGGGCCATAACGACTATGGGCAGGTAATCGACTATTTGGGCGGCAGTAGCCTGCACTTTAAAGAGGTCTTTACGGAGGCGCCCCAGATCTACTTGGCCGCGGCCGATAACGGTGGCACAGGGGTTAGTAAGATTCGCTATGCATTCGAAGGGCAGGATTTTCAAGAGAGTTCAGGCTCGCTCGTCAACGTTACGCTGCCAACGACGCTAGCGAATGGCACCTATACACTCTTGTATCAGGTCTTTGACCAAGCCGGAAACGCTAGCGATATCCATGCTATCCGCTTTACAATCAATAGGGACTTTCCTGTCTATCGGCTCCACTTGCCTTTAATACCTAATTAAGGATGTTGAGAATCGAGAAGCAGAGCGTTGCGGAACAGTGGGTGGGTCGTTATGATCCGCCCGCTGTTTTTATGAATACACTGCGACAGAGCAGAAGGGATCTTGTTTGTGGTACAAAACAGCGAGCGGTCTCGGCGCTGAGGGCGGCTAGCGACCTTATTTGGTGGGCGGGATGTTGGTAGCCGTAGGCGGACGCGCCAAGGACCGAATGGAAGGGAGAGAGCAAGCCGCCAAAGCGCCAAACAGAGCAAGCGGATGCTAGATTGCTGCTAAGGGTCGCACGCGTGACAGATGCAAGGGTTGAAGCTTGGCACACAGCACAAGGCATACGGGTTACAAGCAGAAAAAGGCGCAGACAAGCTGGCCTTTAACAAGAGCATTGGTTGCTTGGTGAGGGAGTGAAGAAAAGCGCACTAGGCTTGGTAGATCTGGCCACCTTCGACACGCATGCGCTTGGCAATGCTGAGGAAGTTGGCGTCGAAGTCTTCCATACCGGTGGCAGTTAAAATGGTCTGCTGATCGGGCCGCCCGATGGCACGCAGCAGGTGGGCGCGCCGAACCGCGTCTAACTCGGAGAGCATATCGTCGAGCAGCAGCACGGGCGCATCGAGGGTGCGAGCGCGCATCAGTTCGCCTTCGCCCAGCTTGAGGGCCAAGGTGACGCTGCGCTGTTGGCCGCGCGAACCAAAGACACCAAGGTTGACATCGTTGACGGTGAAGAGCAGATCGTCGCGGTGCGGGCCGATCAGGGTCTGACCGCGGGCCAGCTCTTCGCGGCGCATGGCTTTGAGCTGCTTGCGGAAGACAGCGCAGACTTCTAGCTCGCTGCTGGCGCCCTCTAGCTCGAACGAAGATTGATAACTGATCGCAAGAGGGTGCGATCCGGCTGTGATTTCGGGGAAGAGCGGGCCAGCCAGCTGATTGAGATCTTGAACCGCTCGCAGGCGCTCTGAAATCACGTAGCCGCCAGCGTTGGTCAGTTCCTCGTCCCAAAAGGCCAGCTCGTCGTCGACCGAACGGGGCGGACGGCGACGCTCGCGCCAGGCCCGCAAGAGGCTGTTGCGCTGTTGCAGGATTTTGCCGTAGTGCGAGAGGGTGCGCACATAGCGCCCATCGAGCTGGGAAAGGGTCACATCGAGGTAGCGGCGCCGCTCAGCAGGCGCTCCTTCGACCAGCGAGAGGTCGGCGGGCGTAAAGAGCACGACGCGCAACTGGCCCACCAAGTCGAGTGCGCGCATCTGCTTTTTGTTGATGCGCACGATCTTTTGAGAACCGTTGGTGAGCTGACCGTCTTCATCGGCGCGGCGCTGCACGATCACCTCAAGGCGGGTTTGGGCATCGCGGCGCTGAACTTCGCAGACCAAACGCGCAAACGGCGGTACGCCCGCTTCGCCGACCGCATCCCAGCGAACCAGCTCGCGATCGGCCCCCGCTCGGGTCGATTTGGTGGTTGCAAGGTAAAAAAGCGCTTCAAGCACGCTGGTTTTGCCCGCTGCATTGGGACCATACAGCAGGGTAGTGTGCGGCCCGATCTGGAGATCGAGCCGCTCGTAGTTACGAAAATCGCGCAGACTAAGCTTTGTGACGTGCATACGTAAGTTTCTGCTGGCTGCTGTTTCGAAAAATCACTGTGTTAAACGAAGGGCACGCAGAGCTGCAAGATCTCCACAGCCAGAGCAGAACATTGCAATCCGCAGTTCACGAATCAAAATCGACAGTCCTTCGCTAACCGCCTCGGCACCGCGTTCGCGCACCGCATCGAGCAGGGCCGGCCGGGCAGTACCACAAAGGTCGGCGCCCAAGGCCAGGGCGATCGCGATATCGATGCCGTTGCGAATGCCACCGCTGCCCAACAAGGTGATATTGGGCAGGGCCGCCCGCACCTCGCGGATACATTCGGTGGTGGGAATGCCCCAACCGGCAAAGGTTTGGGCAACCCGTGTGCCAGCGCTATTGGGTTGGCGGAAGCGCTCCACCTCACTCCAACTTGTTCCACCAGCACCAGCTACATCGATCGCCCAGACGCCGATATCAACAAGGCGCTGAGCGTCGGCAGCGCAGATCCCATTGCCTACTTCCTTCACAATGACCGGAACCGAGACAAAACGACAAACCTGTTCGATTCGCTTGAGCAGGCCTTTGAAATTAACGTCACCTTCAGGCTGAACCGCCTCTTGGAGAGGATTGAGGTGCAAGATCAAGGCATCAGCTTCGATCATGTCGACCGCTCGTTGGCAGTGCTCAACTCCATAGCCATAGTTGAGCTGAACCGCACCGATATTCGCAAAGAGCGGAATGGTGGGTGCAACTCGGCGCACTTGGTAGCTCGATTCAAGACGCGGGTCGCTTAAGGCAGCACGTTGCGAACCTACGCCCATCGCAAGATGAAGCGATTCTGCCGCCTCTGCGATCGCCAAATTAATTGCCTCTGCTTCGCGTGCTCCGCCTGTCATCGAACTCACAAACAGCGGGGCTGCCATCCTTTTGTTCAAGAATGTCGTGCTGGTGTCAACCTCATTGAGATCAAGTTCAGGAAGGGCGTGATGAGGAAGACGATAGGAGGCAAAGCCCGTTGCCACGCCTTTGGCTTGGACATCTTCGTTGAGGACTATACGAATATGGTCGATTTTACGGCTTTCGGTAAGTCCTGATTCTGACAAGTGAGTTCCCTCATGCTAATACAAAAGACAATGGGAAAAAATCATTTTTGTCTCTAGAGACACGATCTATTGTACCATGAATGGCTAGATTTACTTTTATTGGAAAAGGTATAAAGCGAACTTTTTCTCTATAAGAAGCGAATTATGCTTGAAATGAGTTAGGCGCTACATTCAGATTCCGACGCCTAACGAGCTAGCAGTGAGGCTTGGTTTCTGAAGTTATACCAAATCCGGTTGATTACGTTCTCTTTGGCCTTCGGCAGAGTGAAACTTGACCATTTTTATTGTGAGAAATGTCGTGCTGCAGCGCGAAATTTCTCACAACTCTTTTCCCGTTTTTGCGTTACAAGAACGCAACTCTGTAAGCGATTTTGATAGTAGGTCCGGAAAAGCGGATTCGGTATAACAGGAGCCTAAAGAGGTTAGCGGTTCAAACGAGTAACGTATACACATCACTGACACGTCTTCTTGACACATTAGGCCAGTCTATGGTAAACTCTGGCGCGTGGGGATGTGGCGAAATGGCAGACGCGCAAGTCTTAGGAACTTGTGTCGCAAGACGTGTGAGTTCGAGTCTCACCATCCCCACCATTCATTAGGTTGGTGATGAGATCAAACCTAACCTCTAAAGTCCGAATGGTCACTGACCTTTCGGCTTTTTTGTTATTTTCCCCAGCAGGCCTCGAGACGAAACTGTGCGAACAAAGCCACATTTATCACTTTGGAGCGATCTCGTTTTCTCTAAGCACCACTCGAGCGATCGGTCTTTGTCAGAGCGGAACAGTTGCTGAGCTATTTCGCACTGTCGCGCGAACATTCGCAACGCTTTAGATACGCAGTGTGTAGCCTTGTCTCTGTTGCAAGAGAGCGTCTGAAGACAAAAGCATATATGCGCGTTTCGCATGAAAGGAGCATGAACAATGATCGCCTTTCAGGATTTTGTGCCCCGCGTTCAGAGCAAGCGTTTGTTGGGCATAGTCAACGACTACGAAAATCTGCACGAGCTGGTCAGTCGCGTGAATATCTGGATCGAGCAGAATCAGATCGATGTGATCAATATCGAGACGCTACAGGTTACAGATCTTTCAAAGGGGACCGAAACAAGTTCGCAGGCCCAAATGACCTCACAGGCCAATGTCACTTCAACTTTTCAAATTGTACGGGTCTGGTATCGCGAGAAGTCTGAAAAGGAAACAGCATACACAGGCCAAACCACCCGGCTTAGGTAGATCGATCTTTAAAAAGGCTGGCCAAAAGCAGCAATTTTAGGCCAGCCTTTAGGAGGTTTTAAGATCTAAGAGTGATCTCCTTTGGCCAAGAAAGCATCCATGAACACTCAAGCACTTTTAGAGGCATTAAGCAATCAGTTTGGGCAAACGATCGTTGCGGCAGACTATCAGAGCAAGCAGTTGCACGTCGGATCTTTCAAGAATATCTCTTTTCCGCCGATCCTGAACAGAAGCGCGAACAGATCGCCAAGTTGCAGGCTATCTATGAACTAGGCCAGCTAGAGCGCTAAACAAGTGTTGATCGTGCGTCGCAGAGATTGTCACATCCACTTGACACGGTCAAAGTTCTGGCGGCGATGTCTCTCGCTTCCATTCGGCTTCTAGCGCGTCTGCCTACGGCTATCAAGTCACCTTCCATCCATTCAGGCTATCAAGCGTATCGCTTCGCTCGTTGCGACCTGCCGGGTGCAAGCACCCAGCAGGTTTAAAGGTTCGCTGGCCTCCGCCTATCAAACACGTATCAACGGCCTTATTGAGTTGATTGAAAACTAAAGGAGAGAATTGTGGCTCAATCTCAACATCAACCAGTGGAATGCCATCGCTGCGGCCATAACTGGGAGGTCGACCTTAGCAAGCTTGGCAAACCCAATAAAGTGATCTTCAAAAATGAAACGAACTTGCCCAAAGAGACCTTCAGCTTGAAATGCCCCAACTGCCATACCCTCAATATGCTCGATCTGCCGCTCAAGGAGAAGTAGCATGGCAGAGCAGGAGAAACAGCCAATACGCACGCGTCCGCCCACGCCCGAAGAGACAGCCCTGAACGAGTGGTTTGCCGAGCAAGAGAAAGACCCTAGCAAAACACTAGAGGAAGCTGCCAAACAGATTATTCACCTTGTATCGGCGCTCTATGCTGTGGTGTTTGGGATTCTGGCCTTTGCGGATAATCCGGCCTATCTGGGTTTGTTGATGGTGCGTTTATCAGGTACAGTGGTCGTGCTGACCTACCTTATTGCGCTGATTAGCGCCTTGTTTGTGGTCATGCCACGTCGTTACACTTATGCCAGTGCCAGCCAGAGCCAGCGCCAAGTCGTCTTCGACAAGATTATAGAGCGCAAGGCGAATCTACTGCGAATCGCGTGGATCAGCTTTGGGGTGGCGAGCATCGCCTTAGCAGTGCTATTGCTAAGCATTCTCTTTTACTTTTAAAGCCAACAATTCTACAAAAGCTGCCAAGGAGTAATAGTCCTAGCAGCTCCCTTCATTTGTTCGTTCTCGTCCCAAGGGTTGCTCGATCACTCGTGCGATGTCTAGGGGCGAGATCGGCTTAAACAATACCTCGATCCCCTCGTTGGCTTGCAGGCGCGCGCTGGCCGAACTAGTCGAATCGCCGGTTAGTAGCATCAAGCGCGACTTGATACCTCGCTGTTGAAGGTAATTCAACAATCGTTCGCCATCGATGCCGGGCATACGCAGATCGGAGATGATGCAGTCGTAGTTGTGGTGTGCCACCAACGAGAGCGCTTGGTGACCATCGTTGGCAGTTGCAACGCGATGGCCGCGCCCGCGCAAAAAGCGCGCCAAAACCTCGCGGATGGGTGGTTCATCATCGATCAAGAGAATATTTTGAGGCGTAGAAGCGAGCAGCTCATAGTTATTGGCGGGCGATTCTTGAGCTTCATAAGCGATTTGAAACTGAATGCGGAAGGTGGTGCCAATGCCGACCTGACTATCGACATGAATGACTCCGCCATGCTCCTGCACAATGCTATGTACCAGCGAGAGACCTAAACCAGTGCCATCACCGGGCGCTTTGGTGGTAAAGAAGGGATCAAACAAGCGATCGAGGTGACTCGGCTCGATACCCACTCCAGTATCGTGAACCTCTAACACCACACCATCCTCGCCCCACAGGGTGCAGACCAGCAGACGATGCTGCTTGCGCGGGATCTGCATAGCATGCTCGGCGTTGATCACCAAGTTCAAGAGCACTTGCTCGAGTTGCGAGGCATCGCCATAGACAGCAGGCAGATTATCGGCTAAGACCGTCTCTACGCTAATATTGCCTGTTTGCAGACGATAGGCCTGAAGCTTCAGAACATGCTCTACAACTGCATTAAGATTGACCGGTCCTTTAGGATGGTTCTGCTCTTGGGTATAGCGTGCGCTCAATCGCAGATCAGAGACGATGCGCGCCATACGCTTAGCCTCATGGCAGATGATCTTGAGATCGTCGCTCTCTTGCTGAGATCGCTGCTCCATTAACAGCAGCTCGCACGAACCGATAATGGTTGTGAGAGGGTTATTCAGCTCGTGAGCTACACCGCTGATCAGAGTGCCAAGGCTGGCAAGGCGCTCGGCCCGTCGCAACTGCTGCTCGCGCCGGATCACCTCGGAAGCATCTTGGAAGATTGTAAAGAAGAGCGGCTCGCCGTCGACGCCGATCGCCCGACCCTTCATCACATCGAAGAGCATCACTTGGCCGTCGCTTAAACGCCGCCGCCGTATCCTACCGCTCCACAAGCCAACCTCTTGCATGGTGGCCATAATCTCAGTAAGTTCCTGACGGGCTGCCTCATCGGGCAGGAAGTGTTCGACGGTCAGAGTCTCTTTGCAATCTGCTGGAATGCCAAGCAAGGCCTTAGCGGCCGGATTAGCGAAACGGAAGCAGAGGTTGTTATCCATCAGGGCCACACCCTGCTCGATCCGTTCGAGCACAAGGTTCAAGAGATGCATCTGCTCGTCGCGGGCGCGCTCGTCGGTGACATCTCTGGCGGTGCCTTGCAGACCCGAGATCTGACCATTGACGACGATTCTCGTGACGGAGAATTGCACAAGGCGGCGTTCTCCTGAAGGGCGCACAATCAAGAACTCTAGCTCGAGCGAATCGGCAAAACCAGCGTACAAGCCCGAGAGAGCTTCATAGGTCTGGAAAAAATCTTCCGGCGCAATAAAGTCGTGGATATAACGGCCTACAATATCTTGACTGCTCCGTCCAAGGATCTCCTCTGTGATCGCATTGACCTCTAAGACCAAGCCCTGCGGGTCGGCCAAGAAGATGCTTTGCGGCACAGCAGTAAGCAGATAGCGATAGCGTCGCTCTACCGCAGAACGCAGCTCTTGGGCTCGAATCTCGGCGGTCATATCGACCACATGCACAAGAATACCATAGACCGATCCGTTGGCCTCGAAAAGCGGCTGATAAGCGAAATTAACGATACTCTCTTCGAGAGGGGCGTCGGGGCGACGTTGAATATGCACGGAAACGCGCTGAGCAACAAAGCGCTTACCAGTACGATAAACTTCATCTAGGGGATCAATAACACCTTGATCGATAAGCTCGGGCACAGCTTCTCGAACCGGTCTCCCTAGCAGGTCACGTCTCCCAAGGATCTTATAGTAGCACTCATTAACCATATCGTAGATATGTTTCGGGCCTCGCAAGATCGCTACCGCCGCCGGCGACTCTTCAAAGAGGCTCATCAATTGCGAGTGAGAGAATTGCAGCATAGCAGCTGATCGCTTCTCGGGCGGAACCTGCCGCTCTAAGGCCTGCTTAATCTGAGGAGGAGCAATGGCTGGAGGAGCAACCGCCTGGGAAGCCTGATGCAGCTCAAGCCGGATCCCAACGATCTGGCCATCCTCACAAATTGGGGCCGCATTCAACATGATCGATAAGCGATGCCCATCTTTACGTCGCAAGACCACAGGGCACAAAGCCTGAGTAGGCTGAAGCGCTATCTCCATAAGATCTGCTACAAAGAATTGTTGAGCATCGCTCAGATAAGAAAGCTCAAGAATTGTACTGAGATGCCGAGCATGGATTTCGTCATTGTTATAGCCAATCAGCAGTTCTGCGGCTTGATTCAGAAAAAGACATCGCTGTCGATGATCGGTAATAATCAAAGGGAGCGACATGCTCTGAACGACCTTGTACATAAAAGAGCGCGAGAATAGGTCAGTCTGGCTAATTTTGTCTGTATTTTTGGTTGAAGGAGTCGTTGTCATAAGATCTCGCCATATTTAAATGGGTATGGTTAATAATTCCAACAGAGCGTCGCTGCAGAATACTGCACTATGTCTTAATACATAGACAAGATTTTAGAATTGGCAATTATTCATAATATCCTAATCTAGCTAAAGAGTCCATAGTTAGAAATCAAAGTTTTATATATATTTTACATTTATAACAAATAGGTACTTAATTTTATTACAAATTTTGACGATTTTTTCACAATAAGTATCTGCCAATTTCAATATGATGGAATCAACTAGTTAAAAAGTGGCTTTTTCTAGAAATAGTCGAATATATTTGAAGCAAAACTGGGGAGATCCAGCGTTTCATTTACTAGAGAGGTTTCTTAATATCTGTAAAGAAATATAACCATTATCAATTGTCCCTCGTCTTCTTTGCTTAACATCCTCCAACGGTTACCTCTCTTGTTATCGCAAAGGAGGCCACATTTCATAGACGGCATAGCAACCCATGTGTCTTCCAATTTCAGGATTGGAGGATAAAAATGAAGCTCTTCACGCTTGGCGACAGTATTTCCCAGGGTTTTATGTCGCTATCAGCTGCCCGAACCGACCTCGCTTATTCAACGCTTATCGCCCAAAAATTAGGTCTTACACCCCAAAGAGATTATCGTTTCGCCGACTGGCCCCACGGAGGGATCCCGGTCAATATCGAAGCGATTATGCGCAGCCTAAACCGGCGCTATGGGCCAGATATTCAGGGCTTGGAATGGCTTACGGTGCTTGAAACGATCAATAGGGTGGTCGATCAGGCCGAAGATTACTACGAGCGAGGAGAAGGAAGGCATACGATACCCTCTAACAACGGGCAGGTGGAGTACTTCCATAATGTCGCGGTTCGTGGCTTTAATGTTTCCGATGCTTGGCAAGTGACGCCTAAGCTATGCCGCGAGACAATCGAGCAAAACCGACCAATATTGTGGGGAGATGGCTACTTAAGTGGGGCAGACAATCCCTATTACCGCACCGCACTGAGAGTGCTTAATCCGAGTCTTGATCCGAAATACGACGATTACAGCCAGCTGAAATGGATGGAAAAACATGCCCAAGAAGAGGGCATTGAGAATTGTATTATCTGGTTGGGCGCAAACAATGCGCTGAGCACCGTCATCGACCTCAAGATCCGGCAGACACCGAACAATCCCGAAAAGCGACCTTATACGCTGTCCCACATCGAAAAGGCGAAAGAACGTAAGTGGAATCTCTGGCACCCCTATGATTTCGAGGCCGACTATAGAGAGTTTATGCGCCAAGTGAGCGCTATAATGGCCAAGAATCGGGCCAAAAAGTGGAATGTGTTTATCGCTACAGTTCCTCTGGTAACCATCGCTCCTTTGGCGAAAGGTGTGGGAGAAACAACCTACATAGAGGATAAAGGCATCTATTACAAGTACTACACCTTCTTCCCCTTTGAAGAAGATTTCGCCGTAAAAACGGGCAAGCATCTCACAATGCAAGATGCAATCTATATCGATGACTGTATTCGATACTATAACAAGACGATCGAAGCCTGTGTAAAAGAAGCTAACGAGCAATCTGGCTCAAAAGGGCGATACCATATCGTCGATATCGCTCAAGCCCTGAACCAGATCGCCTATAAGCGCAATGCGGGCCAGCCAACCTATGATTTTCCCGAATACTTCCGCTTCATCCATCCGCAAGTGAATACAAAGTATTACCATGCCGATAGCGAAGGAGAACTTAAACAGGGCGGGATATTTAGCCTCGACGGTGTCCACCCAACTGCGATCGGCCACGGCTTGATAGCCTACGAGTTTCTTACAAAGATGAAGGAGGCCGGGGTCGTCGCGGATACCGATCTGGATTGGGCCAAGATCTTTGCAAACGATACTCTCTACACCCAACCGATTACGCTTATGCAAGAGATATATGGCAAAGATAGTTTAGCCAAGCATATTGTGAATCTGATCCAACTGTTTAGCAACGACTTTCCCTTGACGACCCACGGCTAATCGTTTCGTCTCTCTTTTTAGGCTTCGACGGAGTGGAAGTTGTCTCTTTGGTTGTATGAGATTCCGCGCCGTAGCGCGACATCTCATACAACTTCTTTCCCCATTTTTCGTTTCCCCGTGTTACAAGAGCGTCAATCGTCAAGTGGATTCGCGATCAAACAGGAGGAGCGGTTGTGGAATCGCTTAGGTTTTGGAAGCGTTTTGGCTCTAGCACGAGCCTGCGCCCTTCTCCCGCCAGCTATGCATTACCCACAAATCGACATACGGTCAGCGTTATCTGCCCTCACCCCTCCCGGCCCCCTCTCCCACACTGCGGGCGAGGGGGTGAAAGCCGTTCTGTGCTCTTAAGGATACTTCCGCGATGGTATGCGAACGATCGTCTTTTGCTGCCGACACGACTTTTGGGTAATGTATAACTCCCGCATTGGCGGGAGAAGGGTTGGGGATGAGGACAGGCTAGCTCTGTTGGTAGCCGAAGGCGGACGCGCCAAGGATCGAATGGAAGGGAGAGACCTCGCCGCCCATGTGAGATAAGCTAGGCAGCTCAGGCCGAGAGATCGCACATAAACAGACTGGGTTTGCTTAGCGGTCTTCGGTATAACAACTGCATGCATTCACACATCGCCACCCAAAGGTTCGAAATAACAAGCTAGTTGTGAATCAGCTTGCCATACTTGCCACGCATGATCATTCCACAACAGCGCTTCGCCCGCTGTGATCATCACAATAGCATTACAAAAGCGTCACCTTCTCAAAGCTTTTTCTGCTTGCCACAAAGACTTTTCGAGTATAATAACTCGGCCCCACAGCCAGTCTTCAAGCGTGGCGGCGCGTTTTTATCTATTCGATATCTGTAGGAATTATAGAGGCCCCAATATCTTTTGAAGTGTAGCCCTCTCATCACCGTTCGAAGCTTTCCGAACGACTGCACGCTGTTTGTCCCCCAATCTATCTGTTATCAGCAATTCAATACGTATACGGTGAAACTTTGAGCATCGATCGCCAGACTACCGAGCGCAATATGCGCTATCTTGTGATTGAAATTTTCTGGGCAGCGATCTTCAACGGCTGTCTAGCTTTTAACCAAGCCTACATTATTCGCCTCGGAGGAAGTACCCTGCTTGTGAGTATGCTCACGGCCGGAGCCGCCTTAGTCAACGCCATCTTCGCTATGCCGTTCGCATCTTTCTTAGAACGGCGCACCAACCACCGTCCTTGGATGATCTGGAGCATCTGTATCGCTCGTCTGGGACACTTAGGCCTGATCTTTATTCCATGGCTGCTCAACGAAGCGTACCAAGCTGAAGCAGTCGTGCTTCTGTTGATTATTTTAAATGTACCGGTGGCGATGTTTAATGCAGGCTTCTTGCCCATGCATGCCACAGTTATTCCGCTCAATCGACGCGCTCGAATCTTCTCGGCCCGCAACATCACCTTGGGCGCGACGGTAGCGGTCTGTACCTTTTTGTTTGGGCAATTCCTCGACTCGGGCTGGCTTGAATTCCCGCACAACTACCAGGTGCTCTATGCGCTTGGCGTGGTCACAGCGACCTTAAGCACCATCTCGTTGGCCAAGATCGTTATGCCCGCCAACGTTGTGCCGCCCAAACGCGACAAGAGCGAATCGCTGCTTGACCCGCGCATGTTCAAAATGCTCTGGCGCGAACAGCGGCCATTTATGAACATGGTCATCAACACGTTGATCTTCAATATTCCGGCCTGGATGCTGATTCCGCTTCAGCCGATCTATTTTGTGCGTGTGCTCGACGCTAGCGACGCCTGGATCGGCTTGCTCACCACCTTGGTGAGCGCGGGCACGATCGGGGGCAACCTGCTGTGGGAGAGGGTCATTCGCCGCAAAGGCTTCATGTGGGCGCTGATTCGCGGCTGTATTATGAACGCCTTCTACTACATCTTGATCGCGCTCTTCCCGAACCTCACAGCGATTTTGATGTTTGGTTTGATCTCTGGTTTCGTCAACCCAGGCATCGACCTCAGCCACTTCAACATTCTGTTGGGCGTCTCGCCTGAAGATCGGCGTCCGAGCTACTTGGGTTATTACACAACGATCATGAATATCGGCTCGTTTGTAGCGCCGCTTTTGGTTGCACCTTTGGCGCTTGTGTTTGGCGAACAGTTGCTTGTACTGATTTTAGGGATTTTTCGCCTTCTGGGTGCAACGCTCTTCTACTTCAATCGTGTGCAATTCAGCGAAGAAGGGCATTAAGCCCATTTATAAGCAGATCAACAACAGAGGGCTTGCAGTATTTGCAAGCCCTCTTTGGCACTCTCTATGCTTTTACAATCTCTTAGCGACGTCCGCGTCGGCGACGGCGGCTGCTTCCTCCGCCCCACCAGGTCGAACGCCCTGGATTCGACGAATGTGCGGTGGGAGTAGGAGTTGGGTTCAGCGCAGGATTGGTGCCCGTAGTTGCCCGTGCGCTACGCCCACACGCCGATAAGACAGCAACCCCGATCAGACCAGCCCCGATTTGGAAGAAACGTCGTCGATTCATGGATGTAGATTACCTCTTCTTGGTCTTTTTATGCTCTGATCGCGATCATTCTTACACTCATCACATGTAGATGTACGCACAAACTGCCTTTTGGTTGCACAGCATAGCAAAATGGTTAAGATCGGCTATCATAGAGAGGCGAAGCTAGCCCGCGACGCTTTCTGACGCAACTTAACAAGCGTTACTAGCGTCATGCTTATGAAACAGATCAAGCAGCATAAGATTCATCGTGTTATACCAAGTTCGTTTAAAGACTTGCTCACTTGGAATGTAAGAAAACTAAACCGGGGAAAAGAGTTGTGTGACATTTCGCGCGATAGTGCGAAATGTCACACAACAAAAAGAGACAAGTTCCACTCTGCCG